>Ga0335074_10008035_pt1 | contig 14658 bp, 13 predicted proteins | sample Lox_Sample_23_FD_206715 | JGI IMG/M metagenome (GOLD analysis project Ga0335074, IMG submission 206715) | Soil microbial communities from Loxahatchee National Wildlife Refuge, Florida, United States - Lox_Sample_2.3 | ecosystem: Environmental > Terrestrial > Soil > Wetlands | place: USA...
TCGTCATACGCGTCGAGCAATGTGTTTTCGCGTTTCACCAGATCCACGCCGAGCAGGAAGCTGTCGCCGGTTTTGAGCCCGGCGCGCACGCGCCGCAACAGGCGCACCGCCTCGCCCGGCTCAAAGTTGCCGATGCTCGAGCCGATGTAAAGCACGAGACGGCGCTCGCCATCGCCGCCAGCTCCAAGATGAAATCGATGTCCGTCGCCATGCGTGTAATCCAGCACGCGCGGCGCAACGGTCACGCCGGGAATTTCGCGCTCAATGCATCGACAAGCGCCGTCCAGCGCGCTCGCCGATACGTCCACCGGCTCATACATCACGGCACGCTGGCGCTCGATCGCGGCATGCAGCAGCAGGCGCGTTTTCTCGGCAGACCCCGCGCCCAGCTCGGCGATGCGCAAGCGCGCGCCGTCTGCTGCGTGGGCAATGATGGCCCGCCCATGTTGGGCAAAAATCGCCCGCTCGGTGCGCGTTAGATAATACTCGGGAAGTTCCGTGATTTCGTCGAACAGCCGTGATCCAGCCGCATCGTAAAAAAGCCAGGCGGGCAGACGTTTGGGCCTGGCCGTCAGTCCTTCGCGAACGGCCGAGGCGACATGTTCATCAATAACAACAGAAAAAGCTGCAGGGGAAGCTGCTGCGCTCATAGGCTCTCAGTTGGATGCGCCCGGCTGGCTTACGAGGCCAGCCGGATGCCGGAAAACTGCCATCTTGTCTCGGGGGAGAAGAAGTTGCGGTAGGTGGCGCGGATGTGAGCGGCCGGCGTGACGCAGGAGCCGCCACGCAGGACCATCTGCCCGCTCATAAACTTGCCGTTGTATTCGCCAAGAGTGCCGTCGAGCGGGCGAAAACCGGGATAGCCGAGGTACGCGCTGCTCGTCCACACCCAGCAGTCGCCATAGCACTTCGTGCCGTTCTGGGTTTGGACGAGTTCTGGGGCGGGCGCCGGCATCAGGTGGCCGGAATCGAGAAGATTTCCTTCGACAGGCTGGCCCTCGGCCACAGCTTCCCACTCGAACTCAGTCGGCAGCCGATGCCCCGCCCACCGTGCATAGGCATCGGCCTCGTAGTAGCTCACATGGCTCACCGGCACAGACCTAACCCGGTCGAGCGGCTGCTCGCCGCGCAGCGTGAACACATTCCACGCGCCGTCTTTTTCCGTCCAGTAAAGCGGAGCGCGCCACCCCTCGGCTTTCACCGTCGCCCACCCGGCTGATAGCCAGAGCTCGGGCTTGCGGTAGCCGCCGTCGGCGATGAATTCAGCAAACTCGCCGCATGTCACCAGGCGATCGGCCAGGGCGAACGGCTCGAGCCAGACGCGATGCCGCGGCATTTCATTGTCGAAGCAGAAGCTATCGCCGCTGTGGCCCGCCTCGCTCAATCCGCCCTCAAACCGCCGGAAGTGCTCCGCGTTGCCTCGCTCTCTTGCTCCCTCGTTCCCTTGTTCCCTTTCTTTCAGATTGCTGATCCCTGATCCCTGTTCTCTGTATTCCGGCCTCAGCGGGTTGGTAAAGAACGCATTCAGAATGTCAGTCAGCAGCAACTCCTGATGCTGTTCCTCGTGGTTCGCCCCGAGCTCAATGCGGCGCAAAGCCTCGGGCTCGGGCTCCCGCTCCAGCAGCCGTTCCATCTCCACATCGACGTGCTCGCGATAGGCAAGCACCTCGGCGAGCGCGGGCCGCGCAAACGACGCGCGCAGCCTTTTATCAGGAAACGGTGAAAAACTTTCGTAATAACTGTTAAAAAGCCAGGGAAAGTCTGTGTGAAAGAGCTGGTAACCCCCCAGGAACTCTCGCAGCACAAACGACTCGAAAAACCAGGTTGTGTGGGCCAGATGCCACTTGGCCGGTGATGCCTCGGGGCATGATTGCACCATCATGTCTTCGGGCGTGAGCGGCCGGCAAAGCTCCAGCGTTTGACGCCGCGCGTCGCGAAATCGCCTGGCAACTGTGGTTTGCAGAATCGGGGAAATGGTCGTGCTCAAAGTCCACCTTCCGTAATTGGATGTGAGTGTATCCGATTGGGGCTTCAGAAATTGTCAAAGCCGGGTCCGCCCGGCGGAAATGTCTTGGCACGCATAAGCCACTTGGATGCTTTAGGTCACATCCTGGTCTCTCGATTTGTGCGATATGGAATAAGACGGGCTTCGTTCGCGAAGGAATTCATTTTCCTGCCGGGACGGCCTGGTGTAACCGTTAGGACTTGACTATCTCCGCACGTGGGGCGCTTAATCTTTGCCGGAACCGTATGTCGCCCCTCGGCTCCGAGGACTGGAGGGGATCATGCTCGCGCTGAAGAAGGGGCTCTGGAATCTGGCGGTTGCGCCCATTTTGGCGGCGCTCGTCGGGATCGCGCCACCCTCGCCTTGCCAGCAGCCGCCAAACGCCGACCGTGAGCCCGCCGCAGCTTCAATTGCCGGCGCGCAAAGCCAGCCCACGGCCGAACAGATTGGCGATTCTCTCGCCGTGCGGCAGCGTTACCAGGCCGCAATCTCCGCTTATTCCAAGTCTCCCCAGAAAACAGCTCCCATCTGGGACAAAATGGGTATCGCTTATCAGTTAATGTTCAATTCAAAAGACGCCATGCGCTGCTATCGCGAATCGCTCAAGCTCGACCCGCGCAATGCCCAGGTATTCAATAACTTGGGAACACTTTACGCGTCGCTCAAGGAATACGGTCAGGCTGACCGCTTCTACCGCAGGGCTCTCAGAATCGATCCCCGCAATGCGACGGTCCTGAAGAATCTGGGGACGAATCTGCTGGCGGAACGAAAATACAACAAAGGCTGGGAGGCTTACCAGCAGGCAATTGCGATTGATCCGCAAATCTTCGCCGATCACGATGCGCCGAAGGTGGAGAATCCAGCCTCGGTTGAGGAACGGGGGGCCATGAACTACTACATGGCGCTGGGCTGCGCCCGCTCCGGCTTCACTGATTGCGCCCTGCAGTATCTGCGCGCCGCGCTGGATGAAGGCTTCGTTACCCGGAAGAAGGTTAAGGCTGATGCCGAGTTTGCCAGCCTGCGGGCCAATCCGGCTTTTCAGCAGCTCGTGTCTGAACCAACGGCCCAATAGCCTCTCGACCCCGGCCTTCGAGCACGCCTCAGATCCGATGGAGTCTTTTGCAATCGCTTTCCTTCGGGATGGAAGAGTGGTCTAATCAGCGTAGCGAGTTGCGTCCATCGAACGGCAGGGGAGGCGGTTGCCCTACAACGCTTCGTCCTGGAGGGATAAGATGGTGAGCCTCGATCAAGCCCGCCGGTTTGCGGCGCTGGCAGCCGCCATAGTGTTTGGTGCGTTCCTGCTTCCGGCGGCGAATGCCCAGATTCCCGCTCCCACCATGCCGGCGCAGGCCACCTCAGCTGCCAGTTCAGACTCTTCTGCCGCGACATTCGACTTCCCGCCCGAGGAAATTGCCGACACGCTCATGTACCACAAGCGCTATCAGGAGGCCATTGCCAAATACAACAGCATTAAGCCAAAAACGGCGGCAATCTGGAACAAGATGGGCATCGCCAACCAGATGATGTACGACGTGGAAGATGCCCACCATTGCTATAAGGAGTCGTTAAAGCTGAATCCTGGCGACGCCCAGGTATGGAATAACCTCGGCACCCTTTACGAGTCGCAACAGGATCACCGCGGGGCAGCAAAGATGTTCCGTAAAGCCGTACTGCTCGATCCCAAATTTGCCCTTGCCTATAAGAATCTGGCCACAAGCCTGATGGAAGAGCACAAATACCGCGAAGGACGCGTTGCCGATGCGCACGCATTGTCGATCGATCCCTCGATTTTCAACTCCGGCGATCATCTGACCGTCGATAACGCAGCGTCAGCGCACGACCGGGGCGCCATGAACTATTACATGGCCATCGACTGCATCCACGCCGGACAAAAGGCCTGCGCCATCGAACACCTGCGGCTGGCGCTGAATCAGGGGTATACCAGCGCCAGCAAGGTGGCCGCAGACAGCAACTTTGCCGCCCTGGCAACCGACCCTGCCTTCCAGCAGCTTCTCGCCGAACAACGCGGCAGCAAATAAATCACAGCCCGCACCATGGCGCCCGCTCCGGGGCGCGTCGTCTTTCGGCGCCGCTCTCGCGTCTATGCGGTCAGGGATGCACCGGTTTCACAGTCACTGTACTCGAAGCGCCAAAGCTAAGTGGCTTTTTCCCTTAGAAATAGCCACCCTGACAGAAGCGAAGACCGGCGACATCAACGGTGAAACCGGTTCAGTGGCACCTCCCGGGAGTGTGTTATGAAGTTGCGTCTTCCGTTCTTTTTCGCCTTCACGATTGCGTTCAGTGTTTCCATCCTGGCGCAGGATTCAACTGCCGCTCAGCCTGCCGGCCAAAGCAGCGGGCAGAACGCAGGCCAGGGCGCCGGCGGTGGCTATGGACGGCGCGGGGGCGGCGGGATGGGCATGATGGGCCGCGGCGCCATGGGCACTGTGACGGAAGCCGCCGCCGATCACTACACCATCAAGACCGATTCCGGCGACGTGTACGTGGTTCATTTCGATTCTGATACCCGCATTTTCAAGCAACCGGCGGGCGGCGGCATGCGCGGCCAGGGTGCAGGCGGCCAAGGCGAGGGACGAGGCCAGGGAATGGGCGGCGGCATGGGCCGGGGCAACCCGCCCGAGCAGATCAAAGCCAGCGACATCAAAGTGGGCGATATGATTCGCGCCATGGGCGAAGTGGATGCAACATCAAAATCGATCACCGCCCGCGCCGTAGTGCAGCTTGACCCCGCGACCGTGCAACAGATCAGAGAAATGGAGGCCAACTTCGGCAAGACCTGGCTGGCCGGCGAAGTAACTGCGATCAACGGCGCAACGATCACCCTCACCGGCGCGATGGATCACGCCGCGCACACCGTGGTCGCCGATGAGAACACGACCTTCCGCAAGCGGCGCGATCCTGTCACCATGGCCGACATTCATGTGGGTGACACGGTGAGGGTTGAAGGAGCGTTGAAGGATGGCGTATTTACCGCAACGACGGTGAACGTAGGCGGCATGATGGGTGGCGAGGGCCCTGGGGGCCAGCACAATCCGCCGCCTCAATAAACACATCCAGTCCCAGGGTTCAAACCCGGCGGGCGCCGTGTCATCTTCGCCCTGGAAAAACAAGGCCGCAGGCAGCGCCCGCGGCCCGCCGTTTCCTGCCTCATTCGATCGATTTCAGTGTCCACGCTCCATTGGTCAGCACAAAGGTAGCCTGTTGCTGCGTCGAAAGCCTGTTGATCGCGTTATGCGCCATTCCCTGCAATGGCGCGGGCAGTGAGCTTAGGTCCACGTCCTGCATGAAGGAGACGACCCGGGTGTCGCCGAGAACCTGGACATCGCCAACGTCGCGCGCCTTAAAACGGCTCACCATCAAAGGCACCACAATGATGGAGTAATTCGGGTCATCAGGGCGGTCAGGGCGCCATTGGATCGTGTCGCCGCCGTTGGCCAGCTTGATCACTTTCTTGCCATCTTCCGTGAGCTTGAAATCGCCCCAATAGCCGTTGGGATAGCGCTTCAGTCCAACCCAGTATTTCGCGGCGACTCCCTGCTGCATCCCCTGATCGTCAACCGAAATGTCAAATGGAGCGCCGGGATCGCTGTCGAACTTGGCCTGGATCATCGTTTTCGCCTGGTCGGACGTAAGATCGGGGGCGGACTTGCACCCAGCCAGAAAACATCCTCCACCCAAAACAATCAAAGTTGCCAAAGCCCTCATTGCGTTTTTCACATTCCCCTCCCTAGACCGTTTGCAACGGTTCGATTTCTTGTGCTCCGCCATTTTTCTCCTACTTTCCCGCCCTGTCAATCCGGCTGAAAGTGACCACGCTCACAGCTGATCGTGCCGGACACACTTTATGCGGATTTTCCCGGCTCGAACGCGAATGGGCGCGCCGCGGGTAAATTCTCCCGCTCCATCAGCGCGTAGGGTCCGTCAGAATTCGCTTGAGCAGAAAATCCACAAACCCGTTTTCATCCGATTTGAGGCAGACCTGCGCATTGGCTGCGCCGGGCGCCGGCCGTGTTGATCCCTGGTCGTCCACGGCAAGACGCATCGGCTTCGCCGGACAGATCTCCGGGCGGATCGCGTAAGCGGCGGCAACCGGATCGTACAGGGTTGGCATGTGCCAGGCGTCCGCGCCCGTCCACTGGTGGTAAAGCAATGTCAGCTGGTCGGTAAGCGGCGATCCGTGGGCGAGAATCGATCCCAGCTCCGGCTGCGTGAGGCGGATCTGCGTCGAGTCAAGGGGCATCATGAATACCGGCACACCCGAAGCCAGCAGCGCGCGGGCGCCCGCAGGATCGCAGAGAATGTTCCACTCCGGTTGCGGCGGAGCATTGCCCCCGGGATTGCCGCCATCGTAACCGCGATACACGCTTCCACCCATCATGACCACGCGCCTGAGCTTACGGAATGTGGCTGGATCGCGCGCGATGGCCGCCTGCACGTTGAAGAGCGGACCGATACAGATAAGCGTGATCGCGCCGGGGTGAGCGCGAATCTCGCGAAGCAGGAATGCAACCGCGTCGCCATGCTGCCTCGGGGCCTCTTGCCTGGCGTACGCGCCTTGCGTGAATTTGTTGTTGGCCCTGGTTCGAACTCCGGCCTCGACCGGGATGTCGCTGCGTCCTACCGCCGCGAGATACCGGTCGACCAGCCGCGCGCGCAGCTCGGTATCGCCGAACTCCGTCGTGACGCCCAGCAATTTCACTTCAGGACTCTGAAGCAGAAGCGCCAGCGCAAACGCGTCATCAATGTCGTCTCCGATGTCGGTATCGAGAACGACGAGCTGCTGCGCCGCGAGTCTGGGCGCTGCGGCCGTTTGTGCGGGCGCGGTGCACGCCCCCGCGACGAGCAACAGAGCAGCGGCAACCCCGATCACTCTCTGGCTTTTCATGCGCACCATTGTAGCCCTCGTGCGCGGAGCGCTGCGGGGCCGGCTGCCGCGTTGCCACACTGCGGCTTCAGCTCGCGGCGCGCTCCCGATCCAACGAGTAGAAAGTCAGTGCGGCATCGCCCTGCTCGAGCACGCGCGTGCGGACGAGTCTGCCGTAGCGCTCGTCGAGCGGCTGCTTGCGGCGGTGCTCGGCGATCACCAGCGCGCCGGGCGCGAGATGCGCCGCCGCCGAACCTCCAAGAAGCCCCAGCGTGGCTGAGTATTCTTCCGCCGCGTCATAGGGAGGATCGAGAAACGCCACTTCGTGCGGTGTCGGTTTCGGACCGGCCGGTGCGGAGCGCTTTTGCAGGAACACCTTTACGCTTCCCGCGTGAAGGCGAAATCCACCCGTGATGCCGAGCCGCTCCAGGTTGGCGCGCAGAATTCTCGCCGCCGCCGCATCCCGCTCGACGAATGCCACTGGCCCGGCGCCGCGGCTGATGGCCTCAATACCCACGGCTCCTGAGCCGGCATACAGATCGAGGAACGCAGCTCCCGCAATGCGCGGAGCAAGCACATTGAACAGCGTCTCGCGCAACCGGTCGCTGGTGGGCCGCGTGCCCACTCCCTCGGGCGCGGCGAGCAGGCGCGAGCGGAATTGTCCGGCAATTACGCGCATCGCCCACCAGCATAAATCGAGAGGCCGCGCATTCTTTTCACTCCTTCACTTTTTCACCTCTTCGCCCTGGCGCTCCTCGCCCATCGGCCATCGGAACGTGAATCGAGCGCGACAGCCGTGCCCAAGCTCTACAATCAGAACATGCGTGGCTGGTCAATCCCGCTGGGCCGCTGGATGGGCGTCGAGCTGCGCGTTCACCTCTTCTTCCCGCTGCTGCTCTTTGTGGTCTTTGCCATCAGCGGCGACGACAAATGGCCGCGGGGCCTGGCGCTGTTTCTTATCCTTTTGGCCGCCGTCGTGGTGCGCGAAACCGCGCGTCTGCTGGTCGCGGCATGGATGGGCCTGCGTCTGCGCGCGATTCTCCTGCTTCCCATCGGCGGGCTGTTTGCCTACGCCAATCCTGAAAGCCAGGAGATGGCCAACCAGGGAGCCGGCCAGTATGCGTTGGCCGCTGCCGGGCCGATCGCCAACTGGTGCGCGGCGCTGGTCACTGCTGCGGCCATTTTGGGCGCCGCCCCCGGCGTGCAACTCATCGGTCACCCGTTTATCACCCCCGCTCATCTGCTGCGCAGCCTGGTTTGGATGCAGGCATTTCTCGGCCTGCTGCACTGCCTGCCCGCTTACCCGCTCGATTGCGGCAGGCTGATCCGCAATCTATTCGCGCGGACCCATGGCCTCGGCCCCGCAGGCAGAGCCGCTGCCGGCCTGGGCCAGGTGATGGCTCTGGCCGCCATTCTGGCCGGCATTCTTGTACGCGACTACTGGCTCAGCCTCGCCGGCCTGTTCATCATCGTGGGCGCCCAGATCGAGGAACAGGGGATTTTCTTCCAGTCCGTTGTAGACACGGTACGCATGCGCGAAGTGATGCTGACCGACTTCGCCACCCTCTCTCCATCCGACACGCTGGCCGACGCCCTTTATCGCTGCGTGCATTCCCTCCAGGAGGAGTTTCCCGTGGTGCGCGGCCTCCAGTTGGTCGGCATCATCTCGCGGCAACGCATCGTGGACGCGCTGCGCAACGACGGCAACGGCTACGTGCAATCGGTGATGTCGCGCGCCTTTCAGGTGGCGCGGCCTGAGGACACCCTGGGCACAACCATTCGCCGCCTCACCGCCGGACGCGGGCTCGCGCTGATTCCCGTCACCGAAAGCGGGCGCGTGGTGGGCATCGTAAGCGTGCAGAACCTGATGAGCTCCATGTCGCTGCTCGCCGAGCAAAGGCGTATCGAGCGCCAGGAAGCAAGCGAGTGACAGCGGGACGGCCTGTACCGCAAAGTAAATTCCCCGGCCTCCACAGCTGAATAAGCCGCCAACCGCCTGAGACTTATTGGTCTGAAAGCCGCGTTTTCGTGTCGACGGCCAGGTGAAAGGGCGGCGGCGAGCCGGGCGCGAGGAGCTGCTGAACATCGTTTACGAGCCACATGACCGTGTTCGAAAAAGCCTGGTCGCGGTGCTTTTTGAAGATCGCGCCGTTGATCTGCTCGACAAAGCCCCACAAAACAACGTGCGTTTTTGCGTCGCTGACGGTCAGGCGGATCTGCGGCCAGGCCAGACCGCCGCCCTCCACGAAGCGGACCGCAAAAATGAGATCGGCGTCTCCCGGGTCGAGGACGAGCTGGTAATGGCCCCACTGCTTCATGTCGGCGTAGAACTCGTTGTAAGCGCGCTCGGGTCCTCCACTGTAGACGGAGGGGAAGGCGAGCACATCGCCGAGATCAAACGAGACAAAGACCTTTTTGCCGCCGATGAGCGGAGTGGGGACGGGCGCGCTGGCCGTATTAATCCCTTTGGCGGCGGAGCTTAGCTGATTCGACCCGGCATAGGTAGCCGGCACGCACGTGAGAAGCACAAAGATGGGAATCAAGGGCAGGGTAGAGCGCAATGTAGTTGGAAACATAATCTCCTTTCCTGGACGGTTGGAAGAGCTTCCTGGACGACCGCAATTGTACTCGCTGCTTGCTCCCCTGCTCCCTTGCTCCTAGAATCGTGGAGTCCATCCATGGCCGCTTCGCTGCCTCTTTCTCCCGGCCTCTATCTTGTCGCCACGCCCATCGGCAACCTGGGCGACATCACGCTGCGCGCCCTCGAGGTGCTGCGCGGCGTGGACCGCATCGCCTGCGAAGACACGCGGCAAACCCAAAGGCTCCTGAATCATTTCCAAATCGAGAAAAAAACCGTCAGTTGCCACGAACACAACGAGCGCGAGCGCGCGCCGGAACTGATCGCAGCAATAAAGAGCGGAGGCGCGATCGCACTCGTCTCCGATGCGGGAACGCCCGCGGTGAGCGATCCCGGCGCGTGGCTGGTGCGCCAAGCCATCGCCGCCGGAGTTCCCGTCATCCCCATTCCCGGCGCCAATGCCGCCATCAGCGCGCTCGTCGCCTCCGGCCTGCCCACCAGCGAATTCCAATTTCTCGGCTTTTTGCCGGAGAAGGCCGGCGCGCGCCGGACATCCATCGAAAAACTGTCTGCCACCGCGCGCGAAAACGCGCAAACGCTCATTTTTTATGAAGCGCCGCATCGCATTCTTGAAACGCTTTCAGACATCGAGCAAATCTGGGGCGGGCTGCTCAACGCAGTTGTGGCGCGAGAGCTGACCAAGATGCACGAAGAGTTTGTGCGCGGCACTGTGGCCGAGGTCAGGCGCGAGCTTGCCGCGCGCGATCGCATGCGCGGTGAGATCACGCTTCTGATTGAAGCGCCGCCCGCTTCCGCAACTTCGAGGGGCGCTGCGCCGGCTCACGGCGCCGCCGAAAAGATCGCGGAACGCCTGGCGCGGATCCAGACTGAGAGCGGAGTGGATGAGAAGGAAGCTTTGAAGCGGCTGGCGCGCGAGTTGGGCCGCGCGAAAAGCGATCTCTATCGCGAGCTGCAGCGGGAGCGCGCGGCGAAACGCTAGCGACTCCCAATCAATCGGCAACCGCAAGCGGAACCGGCGCCCGGCGCCCTCAAGAGTCCTGGAGATTTTTGAGCGCTCTTCGCGGTTCTGCGTCTGTCCATCAGGAACGGCCCCGGGGACATTCAAAATCACAGCCTGGCGATGGTCGCCAAAATTCTTCTGGAGGACCCATGAACCTGAAGTGCGCCGCCACCCGGCGGTCAACCCTGATTTTTGCGAGCGCAACAATCGTTCTGGCATTCGCCGCCCTGTCGCGCTTAGCAGCCGCGCAGACCCCCGCTGCCGACGCCAAGCCTGCCGAGGGCCAAATCGACCAGCAGACTTATGAGACTTTCTATCTCACCTACGCAACCGACCGGGATTGCCTCAACGACATTCAAACTGCTTTACGCAACATGCTTCCGCGGGCCGCCATCTTTGGCGTTGAGACGCAAAATGCCATCATCGTGCGCGGCACACCGGCCGAAATCGCCATGGCCCGAAAGCTTACGGCCGATCTCGACCGCCCGCGCAAGGTTTACCGGCTCACCTACACCATCACCGATTTCGGCGGGAATCAACCAGGCAGCACCCGGCATTACACGCTGATCGTCGCGCCGGGCGACAGGACGGTCTTCAAACAGGGCGACCGCGTGCCCATTGTTGTCGGCAGCACCGCCAAAGATACCGGGCAAAGCACCAGCGTCCAGTACATGGATGTCGGGCTGAACATTGACGCGTTGTTGTCCACCAGCGCCGACGCGCTGACTCTCCACTCCAAGATCGAGCTCTCCAGCGTGGGCGCGCAAAGCTCCGGCGCCGGCACGCGCGATCCAGATGTGCGCCAGACAGTTCTTCAAGGGGCTTCGACGCTGGTTCCGGGTAAGCCTCTTGTCCTGGGATCGCTCGACACGCCGGGAACAACGCGGCATGAAGAGGTGGAAGTGATCGCGGAACTTGTCGGTTAACGCAGTTTGTGAGAGCGGGGACCGCGAATGATCCCCGGTTCCCCGCTCACTCGCTCCCTGCTTTTTCCACTTCTACGAGGACGGAGTAAAACGTCGCGCCGCGGCCAATATCCGTCAGCCGCTCGCTGGTGAGCGCGTTGATGTTGGCGCCATCGGGGTGCAGCTTGGCCCAGTCGAGGCGCGCGGCCACCACGCCCGCGGGAAGGCTCGGATTCATCATCGCCGTCAGCGTGACCGAGCCGCGATTGTTGAAGACCCGCACTCGATCGCCCTCAGCCACGCCGCGCGACGCCGCGTCGACTGGATGAATCTCAAGCCGCTGATTCGCGCGCGCCTCCATCTTCCGGTGGCCCGGCAGGTTCGCGAAAGTGGAGTTCATGTAGTTGTCGCTCTTGCGGCTCAACAGCTCGAGCGGAAAACTTTTCGCGGCTTCGCTCCAGCGCGATTCGGCGGGTGGAGCAAAAGCCGGCAGCGGATCGACACCCGATGCGGCCAGCGATTCCGAATAGAATTCGATTTTCCCCGAAGGCGTCGGCAACGCGCCCGCCGTGAAAGGTTGAAACGGTTCCTCTTCGGGATGGCGATGAAACGCCAGCGGAATGTGGCCCCGCTCTTCTAACTCTTCATACGAAATGTGCTCCATGTTCGCATTGGTCGAGCGGCCGTCCACGCCGATGGCCAGCGCCTGGCGAATCATCTCTTCCGGCGTGTCGCGGAAGCAGTCTTCAGTGAATCCCATGCGCTGCGCAAGCTGCCCGAATAACCACACATTCGATCGCGACTCGCCCAGCGGCTCGATGGCCTGCTTCGAAAGCTGCACGAAGTAGTGCCCGTACGCGCCTTGGATATCGGTGTGCTCAAGAAACGTGGTCGCCGGCAGAACAAAGTCGGCGTAATCGGTGGTGTCAGTGAAGAATTGATCGTGCACGACGGTGAAGAGATCGTCGCGCATGAGCCCGCGCCGCACTGCGTTGTGGTTCGGCGCCACTGCGCCGGGATTCGAGTTGTACACAAACAGCGCATGCACCGCCGGGCCATCCTGCTCCCTTGCTCCCTCGCTCCCCTGTTCCCGGCTCTCCCCGTCTCTGATCTCTGATCTCTGATCTCTTCCTAATTCCGTCAGCGCGTAGCCGAGTTCACACATGTTCACCACGCGCGCCAGACGGCCGATGGGCGAAGCCAGCGCGAGGTCTGGGCGTCGCAAGGCATTCTCATTCCACTTGAAGCCGCCCGACGTGGAAAGTTGCGCTCCGCCGCCGCGGCGTTTCCAGGCGCCGGTCAGCGCAGGCAGCATGGCGATGGCGCGCACCGCCGCTCCGCCATTTTCGCTCCGCTGCACGCCGTAATTGAGTCGCAGCGCCGCCGGCCGCGTGGTCGCGTATTCCCGCGCCAACCGCTCGATCTCTGCGGCCGTCATTCCGGTCCACGCCGCAACGCGCTCCGGCGTGTACTCCCGCACGCGTTCGGCCAGCTGCCCAAAGCCGTGCGTCATGGCGCCAATATAATCACGGTCTTCGAGGCGCTCATCGAGAATCACGCGCATCATGCCCAGCGCTAATGCCACGTCTGTCCCCGGCCGGATGGCGATGTGCCAGTCGGCCAGGGCCGCGGTCCGCGTGCGGTAGGGGTCGATCACAACCAGCCGCGCGCCGTTGCGCCGTGCCTCTTCGACCATGGGCCACAGATGAACATTGTTGCCGTGAATGTTGGCGCCCCAGGCGACGATCAACTTCGCCAGCCGGAAATCCTCGGTTGGCATGCCGACCTTCTTGCCGTACACCAGGCTCCACGCCTGCCCGCCCGCTTCAGAACAGATTGTCCGCTCGAGCTGGCTCGCGCCCAGCCGATGAAAAAAGCGGCGATCCATCGAGCCATAGCCGAGAACGCCAATGGTGCCGGCATAGCTGTAAGGAAGAATCGACTCCGGCCCGTAGCGTTCGCTGATCCGTTTGAGCCGTGTCGCGATCGCATCCAGCGCCTCGTCCCAGCTCACGCGCTCGAAGGCCTCGTGCTCGCGTCCGCGGGGCCGCGGGCCTTTTTGCGAATCCTGCTTTCGCTTCAGGGGAAAAAGAATGCGGTCAGGCGAGTACACCCGATCGAGATACTTCGCGACCTTGCCGCACAGGAATCCTCGTGTCACCGGCTGCGCAGCGTCGCCCTCGACCTTCACCGCGCGGCCCTCGGCATTCACCGTCACCAGCACGGCGCACGAGTCAGGGCAGTCATGCGAACAAACAGTATGAACGACCCGAAAGGATGACGAAGCCGCAGCCGGCATCATAATGCCATTGTAAGCCGGACCCAGATCGCCCGAGGGTGCGCCCAGCCGCGTCAGGAACCAGCACTTCTGTAACCTCAAAACACTCCGCGAAAGTGCGCATGGTCACAGTCGCTCCTGTATCCGCCCAGGACAATGGATACCTATCTTCGCGTGTACACTGGTCAGGCCATGAGTTGCACCTTTTGCAAGATCATTGAAAAGCAGATCCCCTCAACCCCTGTATTTCAGGATGAGCTTGGCTACGCCTTCGCCGACATCAATCCCAAGGCGCCGGTGCACATCCTCATTGTGCCGCGCGAGCATATTGGCTCGCTCAACGATGCCGGCAAAGACAAAAAGGCGTTGCTCGGTCATTTGCTGTGGGCCGCGGCAGAGATTGCGCGCGAGAAGAAACTCGCCAACGGCTATCGCATCGTGGTCAACACCGGCGAAGACGGTGGACAGACCGTCGATCATCTGCACCTGCATCTGCTCGGCGGCCGCCTGCTCACCTGGCCTCCGGGATAAATACAGAGCTCAGGTTTCAGGGGTCAGTGATCTGTCGGCGCCGGCGCGCATTTGCGATGGCGTGCAGTGGGATCGACCGGCGAAGCTCGCGATCGGGTGATTCAGTCGCATGAGAACACAAGATCGGGCGCAGCGATTGCGCTGCGCCCACAGTCTCAACTGATTCCTGACCACTGAAACCTGATCACTGTCTTTAGAACGCCGGTTGCCGCTCGAACTCTTCTTCCTCTTCCACGCCATAGCGGCGCAACAGAATCGGCAGGCTCTGCGAGAATGCCGAACGCGGCATCACCACGTCGCATCCCGCTTCAATCGCCTTCATCTTCAGGTCGCCCTGCAGATGATTCAGGAAGCCGATGATGGAAACGGCCTTCTTGAACCTGGCTTTGAATTTGGGGATCAGCACCATGGGCTTGGCGTTGAGGTTGTTCAGGTCGAAAACCAGCAGCGAAGGC
>Ga0335074_10008036_pt1 | contig 14657 bp, 15 predicted proteins | sample Lox_Sample_23_FD_206715 | JGI IMG/M metagenome (GOLD analysis project Ga0335074, IMG submission 206715) | Soil microbial communities from Loxahatchee National Wildlife Refuge, Florida, United States - Lox_Sample_2.3 | ecosystem: Environmental > Terrestrial > Soil > Wetlands | place: USA...
AACGACAGCGTCGCGGAGGGGTTCTTCGAGTCGTTCGGCGTGGCGCTGTCGGCGGCGGGCGCCGCGCTCCTCCTCGGCGCGACGGTCCAGTTCATGGACCGGTGGCCGCGGACCCTCGCACCCGCCCCGCCGGCCGCGCGCCCGCTCCCGCCGACCCCTGCCGCGCCGACGACGCCGCCCCGGAAGGGTGCCCCGTGACATCGCCGCTGGGGAAGGTTGGCATCGTCGGGGCGGTGATCATTCTGCTCGGCGCCGGCGTCGCCGGGTCGGGGTTCGTGATCTCCGCCCTGGTCGAACAGAGCGAGGTCTCGTGCGAGTACTCCGTTCCGTCGTGCGGTCAAAACGCCGAGGCGAACGCCAACAACACCGTGCTCGCCGGGTTCCTGATCTCGGGCGGCATCATCGCCGGGGGCGTCGGCCTCTTCCTCGTGTTGTACGCGATGGTGGCGATCATGGCGCGACGGGATGCCGGACTTCCGCCCGCCGCGCCGCCGGTGCTCCCGGGGTGGGTCCCGCCGCCAGCCCCGCCCCCGGAGGCTCCGCCGGTGCCGACGGGCCCCCCGCCTAGCTGGTCCCCTCCCCCGACCTGGGACTCCCGCCCACCGGGGTCGGGGTAGCGAACGTTCTCACTTTGGGGCGTCGGGCCCGGGCGACACGGCCGAGCCCTCCTTCGGCGGCGTCATCGCCGCCGGCATCAAGGTGAGGCCGTATGGGTGACCGGTGAGGCCGGCCATCAAGCGGTCGATGCCGATCACCAGCAGCGCGAAGGCGAGGAGCAGCACCAGCGTCGCGAGGGCGAGGCCGGGGAACGCGAGTACGACGAAGGCGAGCACGATGCTGACCAGGCCGACCAGGACCGCGACCGCCCGATACCAATCCGGAAGTTTCGCCGTGGGGTTCATCGCGTGGCCCACCGCGTTGGCGGCTTTAAGGGGGCGGAGGGGGAGGAGGCGGCGGAGTACCGGACCACGGGGCCGGGACGGTGGAACCGCTCGCCGGGGGTCGTCGGTGGGCGGAACGGACCATCACCGCGGCGACCCCGGCGATCGCTGAGACCGCGGCGATGGTTCCGACGAGGATACCGAGTTCGTCCGTCGTGAGAGCGGCGGAACCCCCCCCACCGCTGGGCGGGAGACCGGGGGCGCCGGTCCCACCGCCTCCGCCGCCTCCCCCGCCGGAAGAGCCGCAGGAGAATTTCACCGTCAGGCTCCCTTCCGAGGAGGACGCGTCAACCGTGCCGCTCGAAGGGGTTGCCGTGCACCCGGTGCCGACCGCGGTCGGCCCGATGATGTAGCTGTACTCGCCCGCGACGACCCCGAGGAAGGTCATCGAGGCGGAGGTGACGTTCAGGGTGGTCGCTCCGAGCGTGGCCTGCCACCAATCCCCGGTACTCAATCCGGACTCGTCGATCGCGTAGCTCGAGGTTGGACCGCCGGCGACCACGGTCACGTTGTAGCCAACGTACAGTCCGTCCAGCATCCAGTAGTTGGGGAAGTACAGCTCGTCGTTCTCCGGGTCGAACGCGGGGCTTACCGGTGTGCTCGGAATGTTGACCGCTTCGACCCACGTGTTCGTAGTGGTGTTGATGATCGTCGCGTTGTTGCTGTCCTCGTTCGCGACGTACATCTCGCCGTTGGCCGGGTCGTAGACCGGCGTGTCGGGTCCGTAGCCGGTCGAGACGTTGGCCAGGATCGCGCCGGTGCGCGGGTCTACGACCACGATCGTTCCGTTGTTCGAGAAGACATTGTAGGCGAGCGGCACGTACAGGTCGCCATTGGGGGCGACCGCCGGGGTGTTCGGGCCGAAACCAACCGTGATGTTCCCTACGAATGTCGTACCGTTGATCACGCTCAGCGTGTCGTTGTTGCCGTTCGGCACGTACACTTCCTGCGTAAGGGGGTCGTACACCGGACTCTGTACGATCAGTTGTTCGGTCAGGAACAGCGCGAAGGAAAGATTGCCGACCGTGCCGACCACAGCGTTGTTGTGGGTGTCGATGATCGTGAGATTGCCCGAGACCTGGTTCGGCACGTACAGGTATCCGTTCGTCGGGTCGTAGGCCGGTGTCATCGGGGCGACGCCGGTCGGGACGGTGGTCAGGGTATCGGTCGTGGTGTTGAGCGCGGAGATGTTGGAGTAGCCGAAATTCGGCACGTAGAGATCGGCGCTGATCGGGGAGTACACCCCCGTGTCCGGGTACGATTCGTATCCGGTCGTCACGTTCGTTACGAACGAGTTCGTTGCGACGTCGATGACGCTGACGTTCGCATAGTGGTGGGCTCCGGTTCCGAGCTGGGGGACGTACAGCCGGTTCTCGGCCGCAACGAACGTGGGGGTTTCCGCGTTCGAGTTCTTCCCGAGATGGATCGTGTCGACGACGGTATTCGTCGAGCCGTTGATCACGGTCAGGTTCGTGTCGTTGCTGGGCAGATAGATGTCTCCGTTCGAGGGGACGTAGACCGCACTTCCCCCGCTGGGTCCCCCGAGGTCCGGAATGTTCGCCACGATCATGTTCTCGGTCGACGCTCCCGGATTGTCCGCGGGAGCACGAGAATTCACCGAGCCCGACGCGGTCGCGGGAGGGGTGGCCGCCGGTGCAGCGCGTCCCAGGGAGGCGCCCGCCACGGTGCCGGCCCCGCAGAGGAGAGCTACCGCTCCGACCAGCATGGCGACCGACCATGCCGAGGACGACCGGCGGAGTCGCGGCACGGGCGTCGTCACCCTCGGGCGGGGGAAAAACATTTGGAGACCGGCCTGGTCCGAGGGGATACGGGGCCGGGCGTTCGGCATTATGTAGGCACCGAACTTCCCAGGGCCGGTTCCTGAGATGCCGACCCGGAAAAGGACGCGACGTTCCGCCCGGCGACCGAGCTCGAGCCCGTCCCCGATTCCGCCGGGGTATCCGACGGTCATCCCGTACCTGGCGGTGACCGATGGGCCCGCCGCCCTCGAGTTCTACGCGAAGGCATTCGGGGCGAAGGTGCTGGTCCGGCAACTGACCCCGAACGGAAAGCTCGTCCATGGTCGACTGAGATTCGGTACCTCCCTCGTCATGGTGTCGGACGTCTTCCCGGGGGCGGACGTCGCCGCGCCGTCCACCGTGGGGACCACCACGGTCACCCTCCACCTGTACTCCCGAAACGTCGATGCGCTCTGGGATCGCGCCGTCGCCGCGGGCGCCGTCGTGACCCGACCTCTGGAGAACCAGTTTTGGGGCGAGCGATACGGACATCTCCGGGACCCGTTCGGGCACCACTGGTCGCTGTCGATGCGGGTCAAGATGAGCGCAAAGGAGAAGGCAACGAAACAACGCGAAGCGATGGCCGCCTTCGCCGCGGGCGTACATCCGGGGCGCGACCCTCCGGACTCGGACGCCTGACGATCGCCGCTCCTATCGCACCGGCGGTGCCGGACGGTCCCGGGGACGCCCCCCACCACCCGCAGGCGTGGGCGTCCGGTAGATCCCGAAGAGCAGTACGGCGACGGCCACGGCCAGGATTGAACCGAACAGCGTCCCCGCCGCCATGAACCCGATCTGATCGGAGGTCACCGCCACGCCGATCGTCGGGATGGCCAGGGCGGAGTACCCTACGGCGTAGTATCCGGCCAAGACCTCACCGCGCGCGGCCTCGGGCGCCACGCGGTCGACCAAGGTGGCGCTTCCCATGAACGTGAGGCCCACGGCGGCGCCGAGCAGGGGAGCGACCAGAAGGACGGGCCACGGCGAAGCGGTCGAGAGCGAGGCGACGAGGCCGACCAAGCTGATCACCAGGAGCGGAAATCCGACGAGGAGCGCGCGACGGTCGCGGATCTGCGCGGTCGCGAGCTGAACGATCGCCGCCGTACCGAACATCGACGCGACCACCAGACCCTCCAGCAAGGGGCTGGAAATCTTGAGCTCGGAACCGAGATAGGACGGCATCAGCGCCGCGAAGAAGCCGTACATCGCATAGCAGGCGGCGAGCCCACCCGCCGCGACCCAGAAGGGGGAGGCCATCCCCGGCGGCACGGAGATCCGTTGCACGAGGGGGCGCGCGGGGGCGCCGAGCGCCTGGGCGGTCTCGGGGGTGGAGCGTACGGCGAGGGCCCCGACGATCGCGAGGACGACGGGTAAGATGTACACCAGTTGGAGCGGGTCGGGGCCGAGCTGAACGATCGCCCCGCTTACCGCGGCGCCGATCCCGAAGGCGCCAAAGTTCGCCGCGACCGCGACGCGCGCCACGTGATGCTGGTCGTGGTTCGGGATCAGGTCCGTCATCGCGGCCGTCGCGACGCTGGTCGTGCATCCGACCGCCACACCGGCGAGAGTTCGGGCGACTCCGAGCCAGATCGCGTTCGAGGAGAAAGCGAACACGAACGCCGCCAGCGCTACGAAGAGCATTCCGGCGGTGAGCAGCCGCTTTCGCCCGATCCGCTCCGCCTGGGGGGCCACGAAGAAGATCGTGAACAGCACGCCCGCGGTGTAGCACGCAAAGATCAGCCCCAGCACGCCGGAGTTGAAGTGAAAGTCCCGGGCATACTCGGGGTAGAGGGGGGTGGAGATCGCCGCCCCGAACGCCGTCACGCCCAGCGCGAACGCGGTCCATCGGAAGGCGCGCTGCGACTCTACCGGTCCTCCGCGACGGCCGTTCGGACGCAGATCTCCGGACACGGGTGGACCAGAGCTCCTCGAGGTGCGACCCACCACGGCACGGGGCGCCGACGCTCGGCAGGAGCGGCCGGCCTCATAACGTGCCGACTCGCCGAGCGGAGGACCCCGGCCGGGTCATGGAAGGAGCTTTCCCCCTCGCGTCGCTGCGCGCCGAGGGGTCTCCCGTGTCGTTCGAGTCCGGTCATCACGTCCGCATTCAGCGCAACGCGCCGATCCAGTTGCTGCCGTTCCGGAGGTTCTTCCGTGGGTTTGAGAAAGTTCCCGCGGTGCGCGAGCTGTTCGGAGCCCGAACCGAACAGGTGTTGCGCGACCTCCGGGTGGAGTTCTTCTCGTCCCGGTTCGGCTACATGGGGACCAGCGACGTCGACGGCCACATCCTGATCAGCACCCCCCACCTTCGGAGCGCGGAGTTCGAGGTGGTGTACCTCGATGTGGTGCACGAACTGTGTCACGTGCGGCAGTTTCGCCAGAAGCGGCCGTTGTTCTACCCCAAGCTCCCCTACGTCGACGCGCCTTCCGAGATCGAGGCGTACACGTTCACGGTCCGGGAGGGCCGGCGGATCGGCATGACCGATCGCCAGCTGTTCGACTATCTGAACACCCAGTGGATATCACCCGCCGAGCATCGACGTCTCGCGCGCCACACCGGGGTGGCCGTACCGCGCTCGAAAGCTCCCCGACGCCGCGTGGCACGATGAGGCCGCTGCGGACTACTTCGCCGGTGGGGCGAGGAACCCCTTCTGACGAAGGTGCGCGAGGATGCGCGCCGTGCACTCTTCGATCGTAGCATTCGAGGTGTCGACGATCAGGTCCGGGTTGAGCGGTTCCTCGAACGGGGCGTCCACTCCGGTGAGACCCTTCACGGTACCTTCCATCGCGCGTCGGTACATTCCCTGCGGGTCTCGCTTCCGGCACACGTCGAGCGGGCATCGCAGCCACACTTCCTCGAATCGGCGCCCCTCGACGGAACGGGCGGCCTGGCGCGAGGTTTCGTACGGGGTGATCATCGCCACGATGACGGCCACGCCGTTCCGTGCGAGAAGATGCGCAACGTAGCTCACCCGCCGGGCGTGCACCTCGCGATCCGTCCTCGAAAAACCGAGTTCGGGCGAGAACATGTGACGGACCTCATCTCCGTCGAGCACCTCGGCCCTCCAACCCAGTTCGCGGACCCGGGCGGCACTCGCTCGGGAAAGGGTCGTCTTCCCCGACCCCGGGAGACCTTCCATCCAGACGACGAACCCTTCGTCCTCGGTCGCGTCGTTGGCCGGCATGATGGCCCCGACCTCTCTCCGGCCCCCAAATAGGTTTGGATTTCGGACCGGGGGTTGCCGATTTGGTCCGATGCGCGTGGAAACGTATGAGGGCCCCGGATGTGCAGATATACCATGTTCATGTGCGAAAACGGCGCAACCGTTGGTCAATAATGCGCCATTGAAACCGAATATGACCCTCCCGTTCTTCGGCCGCCGCATGGCAACCCACACCGTCCCACGCCGATTCGCTGCCCACCGACCGGTTCGGGGGGAGAGTTTCCGATGAGCGCTACTCCGCCAGCCGGATCGACCGGCCCGACGATACCGGCGGCCGAATCGATGCCGGTCGTGAAGCGGAAAGGATCGGGCGGTATCCTCGTCGCCGTCGTCGTCGTGCTGATCATCCTCGTCGCTGGGGTGGCTGTCGCGTACGAAGAGAAGTGGTTCGGGTCGACGAAATCGTCCGGGACGTGCGGGCCCCTCACCCTTCAGGGCGACGGGGCGCAGTTCGTCCAACCGCTCGTGGATGCCTGGGCGAGCGACTACAACAGCGCGACCGGCAACCAGGTAAACTACCCGGCTTCCGGCTCGGGCACCGGTCTCACCCACTTTTCCGAGCATCCGCCACTCATCGACTTTGCGATCACGGACAACCCGCTCTCGGCGTCAGAAATGGCGGCGCTGCCCTCTGCCGCCCTCACCCTGCCCGTAATCGGAGGGGCCCTGGCGATCGTGTACAACGTACCGGGGGTACCAACGACATCGCACATTGACCTGACGGGTTCCGTGCTCGCCGGTATCTACCTGGGGTTGGTCACCAACTGGAACAGCACGGCGATCGCCTCGCTGAATCCGACCCTGCACCTGCCCAACGCATCGATCACGACCGTCCACCGTTCCGGGTCCGCGGGCACTTCGTACGTCCTGTCGGACTTCCTTTCCCAGGACAACGCGACGTGGGCGAGTCATGTGGGAAAAAGCCTCACCCCTTCGTGGCCCACAGCCCCCAAGCAGACCGGTGCGTCCTCGAACGCTCTGGTGTTGAGCACCGTCGAGTCGACCGCCGACTCGATCGGGTACAGCGACCTCACGGACTACGTGATCCTCGACAGCAGCGCCATGGGCGACGCCGCGATCGAAAATCCGGCCCACACCTTCGTCGTGGCGAATCTCACGAACACCGCGACCGCGATTGCGGACAAGGTCGCGAGCATGCCGACGCTGCCCACTTCGACCGGCAACTGGTACAACGTGAGCATGGTCAACGCGAACGGGACGAACGACTACCCACTCGCCACGTTCGCCTACCTGTACGTCTACCAGAACACGGGCGCGGGCTTTTCCCCCTCCCAGGAGAAGTCCGAAGTGCTGGTCCAATGGATCGACTGGCTCCTGACCACCGGTCAAGCGGCGGCCTCTGGTCCGAACCTGTACTACGCGGCTCTTCCGGCGTCCGTCCTGACAATCGACCAGGCGGGCGTGTCGACCATGACCTATAACTCGGCAGCCGTGCAAGCGTGCGGCTGAGGGACTCGTATCGACCCTGTCGAGCGACCGCGGATGGCTAGCGTCGGCCGCACCCGCTCGGACCAGCGACTCCGACTGCTCCTCTGGTTCGGGCGGGTCTTTCACGGGGTCACCCTAGCGACCGCCCTCGCGATCGGGGCCCTCCTGGCTCTGCTGACCGGATTCCTCGTATGGGCCGCCTGGCCCTCGATCGTCGAGTTCGGTCCGCACTTCCTGACGATCTCCGAGTGGAACGGGACCACCAACGTCTTCGGGGCCGCTCCGGCGATAGTGGGGACGCTCGTCACGAGCCTCCTCGCCCTTCTCTTCGCGGTCCCGATCTCCCTCGGCGTTGCGATCTTTCTCTCGGAGCTCGCGCCCCGGTGGCTGCGCCAACCTCTGGTCTACGTCGTGGACCTCTCCGCGGCCGTACCGTCCGTCGTCTACGGGTTCTGGGCGTTCATCGTGCTCGTGCCGATCATGAAATCGACGGTGGAGCCCGCCTTGGGCTCGATCACGGGAGGCAGGTTCCCGTTCGGCCCGACAACGGGGCTCGACGTCTTCACCGCGACGATCGTGCTGACGGTCATGACCATCCCGACCATCTCGGCGCTTTCTCGCGAGGCGCTCCGCGCCGTGCCGCGGATCAATCGGGAGTCCGCCTGGGGGCTCGGCGCCACCCGCTGGGAGTCGACCCGCATGGCGGTCCTGGGACCGGCCCGGCCGGGCATCGCTGCCGCCGTGATGCTCGGGCTCGGCCGGGCGATCGGTGAGGCCATCGCGGTCGCGATGGTCATCGGAAACATCTACATCCTTCCCGGGACCCTCTTCTCCCCGGGAGCGACGCTCGGCTCGTGGATCGTCAACAGTTACAGCGAACTCGGACCGGGGCTGCAGAGCGACGCCCTTCTCGAGCTCGCGCTCATTCTGCTGGCGATCACGGTGATCATCAACGTCGTCGCGCGCCTCGTTCTGTGGCGCCTCGCCGATCGCGAAGCCGGCGACGCGGGCCCGACCCGACCGTGGCCGTGGCAGCGGACCCACTCGGGCGCCGGGGCGGGGTCCGTCAACTCGGCGACGCCGGGGAAGGTCGAGGGGGCTACGGTACCCACGGCGTGGCGGACGCGGACCGTCGAGCGTGGCCACCGTCGCATCCTGCGACGCCGCGCGATGTACGGGGCGGTGCTCGCGGTGACCGCGTTCTGCGTCGTACTCGCGGTCGCGCCGCTCGCGAGCGTGGTGCTGACAGCGGTCCAGAACGGCGGCAGCGCAGTGGTCCGACCGTCGTTCTACACCTCCGACCCTTCGCTCGGGTGCAACCCCGCTCTGGGCGCGTGTTCGTATGGGGGGATTGGTCCCGAAATTCAAGGCACGCTGATCATCCTGGGGATCGGACTCCTGATCGCGGTTCCGGTCGGGGTGCTGGCGGGGATCTATCTTGCGGAGTATGGGCGAGGCCGGCTCGGGCGTGCGATCAGCTTTCTCGCCGACGTAATGAGCGGGGTGCCCACGATCATCCTCGGTGTGTTCGTCTTCGCGCTGTTCCTGTACTTCGACCACTATTCCGCGCTGAGCGCGATCGCGGCGGGCGTTGGCCTGGGAGTCCTGATGATCCCGATCATCTCGCGGGCCAGCGAAGAAGCGCTGCGGTCCGTTCCCTCCGGGGTCCGAGAAGCGGCGCTCGCGCTCGGTTTTCCGAAGTACCGCGTCACGGTCCGAGTGGTCCTCGGCACCGCCAAAACGGCGCTCGTGACCGGCGTGCTGCTCGCGGCGTCGCGCGCCGTCGGAGATACGGCGATCGTGCTGCTGACCGCGGGATTCAGCAGCACCGGTTTCACCGGACTGAACCAGCAGACCGCCACGATTCCGGTGTTCATCTTCCAGAATTTCGGCTCTCCCTACCCGAACCTCCGAGAGGACGCGTGGGGTGCCGCGCTCGTGCTCCTCGCGATCATGCTCCTGATCAGCCTCGTGACGCGCCTGGCGGTCCGCTCGCCGACGGACCGCGCGGAGGGAATCTAGACCGATGACCACCAAGATGGAGACGGTCGGAGTGAACGCGTGGTATCGTCGCCGTCAGGCGTTGTACGACATCTCGCTCCAGATCCCCGAGGGTCAAGTGACCGCGATCATCGGTCCGTCGGGCTGCGGAAAGTCGACGTTCCTGCGGTGCCTCAACCGCCTGCACGAAGAGACACCCGGGGCCCGGGTTTCGGGGAAGATCATGCTCGACGGCGAGGACCTCGGGAAAGAGAACGTCGTCCGCGTTCGGTTCCGGGTCGGTATGGTGTTCCAGCGGCCGACGCCCTTCCCCCACATGTCGATCTTCGAGAACGTCGCCGCGGGGCTCCGACTGCTCGGCGTGTGGCGCCGGGACGAGCTGGACCGAGGGGTCGTGGATGCGCTGCGCCTGGCCGGTCTCTGGGAAGAGGTCGAGGACAAGCTGGACGCTCCCGGTGTCAGTCTCTCGGGGGGTCAGCAGCAGCGCTTGTGCATCGCACGGGCCCTCGCCGTGCAGCCCGAGGTGTTGCTCATGGACGAGCCGTGCTCTTCGCTCGACCCGATCGCCACGAACAAGGTCGAAGCCCTCATCACCCACCTCAAGGAAAAGTACACGGTCGTCATCGTCACTCACAATCTCTCCCAGGCGACCCGGGTCTCCGATTCTACGGCGTTCCTGTACCTGGGAAAGCTCGTCGAGTTCGGACCGACCGACCAGGTGTTCCATTCACCGAAGGAGCGCCTGACCGAGAACTACGTTACCGGCCGATTTGGGTGAACTCTCTCGCGTGGGGCCCAGCGTGGGGGAACACACCGGGCCCCGGGCCGAGGTGGAGCGTGAAGGCTAGGGACTGGAAACGGTCACGGTGCGGCGAGAACCGGGGCCGAACGCGTACCAGAACAGCAGGACCGCCAGTATCAGCAGTAGCAGTCCCAGCGGTCCGATCAGGAGCAGGAAGAGGACGGCGACCAGGACCAGCAGGATCGCTCCAACGAGGCTGATACGGTGGACGGCCATCGGACGCTTCCCCTCGCGAGTTCATCTCCTCCCGGGGTAGATAAGGCGCGGCGCGAGCCGCTACCCGGCCGGTTAGTTCCCCTGCCGTGGGGTTTCAAGAGGGGTCGCCGAGTCGCGGTGGGAAAAACGTGACGGAAAAGCTCGCCCGAACGGCCCCCGCGCCCCCGCGAACCGAGAACGGTCGACCCGTTTATATCGCGCCCGCCCCCTCGTCGCCCAGGATGCCGAACGCCCGCCCGTCTCGGACTCGTATGACCGCTCCGCCGTCCGGCGGCCGCGGACCGCCGTGGGATGACATCGACCAGTGCTTCCGAGAGTTTCGGGAATCGGCCGTCCGGCTGGTCGAGCGCGTCAACGACCTGATGTCAACGGTGCCGACCGGGCCCACCGACGCGCGCAAGGACGTGCGGCTGGTGCGGTCGGTGTTCGGGAAGTGGTCGATGGAGGTACTCGTCGCGCTGCACGGTTCTCCGTCGGCCGGCTTCGAGGAGCTCCGCCGCTCGCTGCCCGGGATCAGCCCTCGCGTGCTCTCCCTGAAGCTGAAGGGACTCGAGCAGCACGGCATGATCCGTCGGGAGATCATCGACGCGCGTCCCCCTCGAGTTCGTTACACGCTCACCGACCGCGGTTGGACGGTCGCCTGGCTCTCCGACCCGGTCCTTCTGTTCCTCGAACAGACCGAGGCACGCGAGAACGACGCACGGGGCGCTCGGAGCTGAGAGCGAACCGCTCCCTTCGAGCGGGGAATGGGCGGCGGGTCACAGGGGGGAGAGTAACTATTCGAGGGGGTAGCACGGCCCTATTATCACGGCCGGGGGTTTCGGACTGTCCACGACTTCCCTAGCCCCGGGGACGGGGGGTCGCGGGCGCGTGGACATGGAGGGGGACGACCCGGACGGCAAGGAGGGCCTCTACGCGACGGTCCTCACCAGCATCCTCGACGCGTCCACGATGTACTCGATCGTGGCGACCCGCCTCGACGGCACGTTCGTCCTGTGGAACGAGGGAGCGCGCCGGACCTACGGATACGATGCTCCCGAGGTGATCGGCCAGAACCTTCGCATCCTCCACCGGCCCGAGGACCTGCGATCGGGAAAGGTCGACTCGGTGTTCGCGGAGGCGTTCCAGCACGGGCTCTGGGAGGGCGTGATCGACCGCGTTCGGAAGGGCGGAGAGACGTTCCCCGCCCGGATGGTCATGACGTTGCGACGGGACCGGACGGGCGCTCCCGTGGGATTCCTCAGCATTTCCAAGGACATCTCCGAAGAGATCCAGACGGCCCAGCGACTCCAGGCCTCCGAGGCGTACAGTCGGGGTCTCGTAGAGTCCTCGATCGACGGGATCCTGACCACCGACCTCGACGGTCAGATCCTGGACGTGAATCGGGAGGTCGAAAATCTCACCGGCCTGCCGCGCACCCAACTGATCGGCATGGGGCTCGCGGAGCTCGTTGAGCCCCCGGCGGGCGCGGACGCGGCGGTTCACCGGGTCGCGCAGCTCGGCTCGGTCAAGGACCTCGAGTTCCGGCTACGGCAGCGCGACGGTAGCCTCACCGACGTGTCGTTCAACGCGGCGCTCCGCCGCGAGGACGACGGGGCGTCCGTCGGAGTGATCGCCACGATCCGGGACGCGGGAGCCACGAAGCGCTCGCGAGAGGCGCTCCAAATGCGGAACCGCGAGCTCGAGATCCAGAACGAGCGCGTGCAGGAAGCGAGCCGCATGAAGAGCGAATTCCTCGCGAACATGTCGCACGAGCTGAGGACGCCGCTCAACAGCATCATCGGGTTCTCCGACTTCCTCCTCACCAGTGGGGACGACCGGCTCTCACCGGAGCAACGAGAGTATCTCACGGACATTCTGAACAGCGGCAATCACCTGCTTTCGCTGATCAATGACGTACTGGACCTCGCCAAGATCGAGTCCGGGAAGCTCGAGATCCACCCCGCGCCGTTCGCGCTCCCTCACGCCGTCGACGAGGTGTGTTCGTCGCTGCGCCCCCAGCTCCAGTCGTTCGAGCTCGAGATGCAGACCGACATCGATCGCGAGATCGATTGGGTGATCCTGGACGGCGTGCGGTTCAAGCAGATCCTCTACAACCTGCTCTCGAACGCCGTGAAGTTCACGCCGAAGGGCGGACGGATCCGCATCACCGTCACCCCGACCGGTTGGTCGAGGTTCCGGATGAGCGTCCAGGACACGGGGATCGGGATCCCCGCGAAGGACCTGGCGCGCATCTTCCGGGAGTTCGAGCAACTCGACAGCGGTCCAGACCGGCTCTACGCGGGCACCGGGCTCGGCCTCCCGGTGACCCAGAAGATCGTGAACCTCATGGGCGGTTCGATCAACGTCCAGAGCGAACCGGGAAAGGGATCGACCTTCACCGTCCACCTTCCGCTCGTCCGGGCGAGCGCCCCGGCCGCGTCGGTGGCTCAACAAGGGGTACCGGTGTAGATGGCGCGCATTCTGGTCATTGAGGACAACCCGCAGAACCTGAAGCTGACGACGATCATCCTGAAGAGCGCCGGTCACGGGGTCACCGGGGCGATGAACGCCACCGAGGCGGAGCGATCCTTGGCGACCGAGGTCCCCGACTTGATCGTGATGGATGTCGCCCTGCCGGGGAAAGACGGCTACACCCTGACGCGCGAGCTTCGCCAGCGTCCGGCCACCGCGCGCCTCCCGATCCTCGCCCTGTCGGCGTTCGCGATGCCGGGAGACGCGGAAAAGGCGCTCCGAGCCGGCTGTACCGACTACCTCACGAAACCGGTGCGCCGGGCCCCGCTGCTCGAACGGATCGACCACCTGCTCGGGACGAACCGAACCGTCTCCCCCGACCCCTCCGGCCCCGCCCCCGCCAATATCGCCTCGACCCGACCCGGCGCGTCGACGATCGTCTCGCCCTCTGGGGTTTCGGAAGCCACCACGGCCCCGGTGGCTCCCGCACCCCCCGTGGACCCGCCGCCCGAGGGGTCGGCCGCATCGGCCGGTGATCGGCGATGACGCGACACGATTCGGGTCCCGCCGCGAAGGTGGGCCGCATCCTGGTCGTCGAGGACTCCCCGTCGGCCCGCCGACTCCTCCAGGACATCCTGCTCCGCCTCGGCGCCGAGCTTCCGAATCTGCGCGTGGCGGGGACCGTCGTGGAGGGGCTTACCTTGTTCACCCAGTGGCGACCGGACCTGGTGTTCGTTGACCTCGAGCTGCGCCCGCACCCCACCGACGGCCTCCCCAGCGATGGTCCGAAGCCGTCCCCGAGCGACCCGAAGAACGGCGCGGAGCTCGCGGAACTGTTCCGACGCCGCAATTCGAGCGTCCGGGTGATCCTCTGTTCCGCGTCCGACCCGGCCGACCCGAGAGTGGCGTCGCTCGTGGACGCGGGGCAGGCGGAGTTCATCATGAAACCGCTGGTCGCGGCCCGCGTCGAAGAAGTGCTCTCACGCGGCAAGAGCGTCGGGGTCATTCGGCCCCGGGAGTGACGCACGACCCTTCGGGCCTGGCAGCACCCTAGACCGTCGCAGCTCGACCGCCGGCCCGGAACCCGGCCGCAACAACCGACTCACCGGGTCTCCCGTCTGTTCGCCCGGACTGCTTCTCTCGGAGGTGTGCCGGGGGGCGGGGCTCACACGGCGTGGGGCGGAACCGAGCCGACGGGAGGTCGGTGACGCTCGCTCAGCCGACCCTTCCACGCCGAGAGGGCCAGCCCGGCGGCGATGGCAAATCCGCACCCGATGATCGTGTCGATGACTCGGTCCACCGCGAACGCCGGGCCCCCATGGTAGGCGAGCGCCAGCAGGACGATCATGTAGATCGTCAGGAAAACAGCATAGACGATGTAATTCACCGCCCGAACGGCGAAGGTGATCGAGGCCGCCACCACGATCAGGATCGCGAGCACCCATACGTTCGACACCGCGAGCGTCAATCCGAACACGATCGCGGCTCCGGCGATGGTCCCGAGGCCCCGCATCGTGGCGATCGAGAATGTCCCGGCGAGCTCCGGCCGAAGGGCGGCCAGGATCGTCAGCATGACCCAGTAATCCCGCGGGAGACCGACCGATTGTGCGGTCGCGTACCCGATGGCGACGGTCGCGGCGACGGCGAACGCGAAGCTCACGGTCGTCCCCACCGGCACACGCTCGGCTGGCGAGAGGTGGGCCGAAGCCGGAAGGGGCCGTTCGATCCACCGCACCCACGTCGGAAGGACCGCCCCGAACAGTCCCCACGC
>Ga0335074_10008039_pt1 | contig 14654 bp, 22 predicted proteins | sample Lox_Sample_23_FD_206715 | JGI IMG/M metagenome (GOLD analysis project Ga0335074, IMG submission 206715) | Soil microbial communities from Loxahatchee National Wildlife Refuge, Florida, United States - Lox_Sample_2.3 | ecosystem: Environmental > Terrestrial > Soil > Wetlands | place: USA...
AGCTCTGGCAGGCATTGAGGTGGCCGGCCTCCTCCCCTGAGCCCTAAGGCCAATCGGGCAGGTCGATCGGTGCGTCGGGGTCGGTCCGCACCAGCGGCGAGATTATCCAGGAGCACTAACACTGGTGCGAGCATCCTGTCTTGCCGCGACGAGCTGAGTGCTGTCTCCCATGCGGGCTGCAGCACAACTAACTAGAAGCAGAGCCTGTTACGCCCGTTGATCGGACACCCATGCATCGAGGGCCGGGCTGATTATGGTGGGCTGGACGGTCGCGGCCAAGGGGTGATCAGGCGTGGATGGGCGAGTGACAGGACGGGTCATGGCGCGCCCGGTGCGGATCGGCCTGGTCTTCGAGCCCTCCGCGGAGGTACTTCGCTCGGCAGTGGAAGAGGCGACGTTGCTGTGGGGAGGCCAGTACCAGCCGTTCTTCCGGCCAGGTGATCTCGATCAGATCGAGCGGCTGTCGCGCAGGCTGGGACTTGATGTCCTGCTTGCATTCGACCGAACCGGGGCTTCCGAGGAGGCAGCAGCGCTTGACGGCTTCCAGTGGCAAGGCCGCGAAGGGTGGGGGCCGCTGGCGCCTGCCCAGGATTATGTCAATCATCGACTGCTCGGGCCGGAGCGCGTACTTGATGAACTTCGCGGCGACTCTTGGGTCCTGCCGGACTGGGCGGCAGATGATCCACTGGCTGACCTGTTCCAGGTCTGGTTCGGCCTGTACGGGGCCAGCGCTCAAGGCCTTAGCTTGAAGGAGCAGTTCGCGGTCCGGGCCGCACAGGTCCGCATTGACGACGGTGCTGAAGTGCCGACGAGCGTCGGCTCCTGGATCACGCCGATTACTGTCACCGGCTCGGCAATTGAGTACATGGGTATCTCTCCTGGCCCCGTCTTTGTGGTCGTCGATCCGTGCGATCCGGAGAGCCTCATGGCCCTCTGGAATGCTCGGGCCTGCGGCGGGCACGTCTTTCCGATCCCAGTCGGCCATGAGGAGCGCATCCTGCCGGCCGCTGAATCATGGCTGGAGCGCCTGTTGGCGGACGGGGAACTCAGGCGGTGGATGGCCGGTGACGGCACGCCAGCCGGCCCACGGATCTCCGTTTGGGAGGCGACCGACTCAGCCGAACTCCCGGCGAGGCTGGTGGAACTGCTCGGCAGCCACGATGTCACGCCGATGGTGGTCCCCTCGGACTTCGGCCTCGACGGAGCGTACGGCTGGCGGGGGGACCATCCCTTCACGACGGGCTACGCCCAGAGCTTTGCGCAACCGCTTGAGTCCGACGGCCGTGTTGCCCGGATTCCTGTCCCCGGCGTCGGTGGCGGAGTCCAGGGCAGTCGTGGTCCCTGTGGCGACATTGTCGCCGTCCAGGTGGAGATCTCAGGGTCATCGGGCGTCAGGCCCGACTGGACATTCTCAGTACCGAACAAGCGCTCGTACGCTCGGGTCCTGCTCCACTACGACGGTGTTCTGCTGAGCTTCATCCGGCCGGTGGCAGAGGGTCTCGTCTTGTCGGCTTCCTCTGGTACTCGTGAGGTGCTGGTCTCGGCTGTCCCCTCGAGCACGATTCTTGACAAGATGATCGAAGGGACCGGCTGGAGCGCACACCAGACGCCCGGCGGGGTGTTCATGACGCGCTTCATTGAACGGCTCGGCGGGCCGGGCAGCACGCTCGCCAACCAGCCGGGCGCCCGTGCCGCGCTTCTCGACGTGGCAGGCAGCCAACAAGGTCGACCGTCAGGCGCGATCGTCGAAAGTGTAAAGAGATGGCGGGCCTCCTGGCCTGAGCCGCTGGCAGGCAATGCTGAGGGTTATCCAGCGGCCGTCTTCCAGTTCCTCCTTAGGCAGGCAATCCTCCGCCCGGTTCTGCCGATTGAATGCCCGCACTGCACCAGCCTCGTCGTTTTCCGGCCAGAGGACCTGGCGACACAGATGAAGTGTGAGATGTGCCTTCGCGAGTTCCCGCTGGGATTGGCTATGGGAATGAAGCCAGGACGGCGGAACGAGTGGCGGTATCAGCTGGCCGGACATGTGGGCACCGAGCGCCTCCGCGAGGCTCTGCCCGTGATGGCCAGCCTGCAGGTGCTCTGCTCTGGCAGTCCTTACAGAGAGTCGATGATTCCTTACGTCCTTGGATGGGCAGTCAAAGGCCCGAACCTCGACTGTGAAGTCGATCTGGCGGCCGTTCTGGATTACCGCGGCATGCCGGTTGTGGTCATTGGAGAGATAAAGAGCCGACAAGGCGCGATTGATCTCAACGATCTCGAGAAACTTAGGCAAGTTCAGCAACAGATCCGGGGCCGGGGAGTTGAGTGCTTCGTTATGGCGGCCGTCATGCGAGAACTGAGCGGGGACGAAACGAGGACCCTCCGGGAATTCGCCCGGCGACCGCCTCGGACCCTCCCTGCAGACTCGGCTATCGAGCAGTCCTGCCGATCGTTCTCACCGAGCGGAACCTCTCCGCGACGCGGTACGACCAGCATCACCCGAGCACCTGGTCGCCCCCGGACGGAGTAATCGGCCTCGCCAAGGAGTCCTGTCAACGGAACCTCGGCATGACCGGCTTGGAAGCTGCCCAGGACGAGGAGGGTTTCTACTTCCGTCCGCAGTGGCCGTCAGCCAACCCAGTGGCTGCTTCAGACGATCCATGAGCTTGGCACCACGCCGAGACTATGAAAGCGATAAAAGCCCTGGGTCGGCAGATGGCGGCGCCGAGCTGCGCCGGTGCTGAGGCTGACCACTAGTCACGGACCTGATGGCCGAGATTGCGATGGGTCTGGGCCCTCGGATCGGTCACTATCATTAGCGCGGTCATCCCCAAGCCGCTTCAGGTCAGCAGCACCGAGAGTCCAGCCACCCCCAGAACCGAGGTGAGACGGCTCGCCGGACCATTGCACGTGCCAGCCGTCGACCCAGGCCCTCACGACCATGAAGCAGAGTCTGGCGGTGCCTGCCGGTCTCGTCGAGCCAGTTTCCGCTCATGCCGCTGTCCAGCACTTCGGCAGTTGCGTCCGCTTGAGCGTCTGCTGCCGATCTGGGCACGCAGCGCCGTTCGGTCAGCGAGCTGTGAGCGACCAGATTCGATCGCCAGGTTGTTACCGAGTGTCATATCGGCGATGGTGATGCGAGGCGCGCATCCCCGCCGATCTGGGCGCCCCAAAAAGGAGGCGTTGGTGGTCTGTCGGCCGCCCATAACTGGATGGTCTGCGCACGAACTCACCGAGCTGGTCGACTGTGGGCGGCCCTGGGAGTGACTGGCTGAGGTGCCCATATAGTCGCGCCAATGGGACGGGTCATTTTTATGTGCGGTCCAGCCAGGTCTGGAAAATCCACGGTCGCGCGGCAGTATGAGCAACAGGGAATGGCCCGCCTCTGTCCTTCGATGAGGAGGCCTGGTCTCGGGCATCACCACAATGCCCCTGCCAGCCGTGCACCGCGACATCGAGCAGGTGCTGCGCGCGCGCCTGGTGGATCTCGTGCGTGCTGGATCAGACGTGGTCCTCGACTTCTCGTTCTGGTCCCGTAACATACGGGACGAATGCCGCGAGCTCCTGAGGCGATTTGGCGTGGTGCCCGAGACGGTGTACTTGGCGACCGATCGCGCCACGGTGCTCCAGCGCGTCGGTGCCCCGGGGGCAGCGCGGGACGGCGACGACCTCGAGATCAGCACGGGACTCGCGGCCTTCTACTTCGATCACTTCGAGGTCCCTACAGCGGCGGAGGACCATTGACGGTCATGAGCTAAGTCATGAAGTAAGACGCCGCCGTCTGCCCGGCACTTCCGACCACCCGAAAGCGGCCTATGGACGCGACGTGGCCCGCTCCGGGGATGCCCAGGTCGGTATCCGCGTCTGCGCAAGCCGGGCAGAACGGGGGATGCGCGCGGGTGGCCTGCCTCGGCGTCGGCGATGCCCAGCGCCGCCGCGGCGACTGCTCGCGGGTGAGGCGTGGCTGGCGGCCCGTCGGCTGAGGCCGGGCCTAAGTCGGTGCGTTTTGCACTGCGGACTCCGCCGCTGTTGACGTGCGTACGGCATACGAATAAGCTCTTCGTATTAGGTACGAGCGCAGCGTATGACGTACGAAAGGACGGTCATGACCCGCAAGGACTCCACCGCCGACCGACTCCACCAGGCCATGCACCGGTTGCCCGGCATTCCCAGCCACGAGCACGCCCGGGAGCTGAACGCCAACGAGTCCGGCCGGGCCCGCGCGGCGCGCCTGAATGCCGGCGTCAACGCGGCCGGCCGGGCCCGAGCGGCGCGTTGGAACTCGAACGCCGCCGCCGAGCGGGTGCACGCCAAGCCGCCGCGAGTGTTCGCGGGTCTGCAGGAATTCATCGCTCGCCGCGTCGGCCGGGTTGAGTGACGATGCACGGAACGAACTCGGCCACTACGCTGCGCTGTTCCAGCGATCCACACGATAGCCCGGAACCTGTCTGATTCGTCAGATGCTTTTCGCCAAAGGCAGTCAAGGCGTTCCGGGCTGTGAGAATCCTGTTCCCCCAGAGGCGGGATTCACGCAGTCCGGAACACCTTTTCCGTTGGGTTCCTTGATTCGGGTCGGCCCGAAGCCCGGGTTACCCAGGTGGCCGCGGCGCCGGGCGAGGCGGAGGCACGCCGTCGTATCAGCGCGATGCGGACCGGCCTGATCCAGCGGCTGCCGACTGCGTATAAACGCGTGCTCTGCGCGCGGCAACCCACGTCGTCGGAGCACGTCATGGTCGCGCCGAATCGTTCGGGCGTCACTTCGACCGAGAGCCCAGTCACGCTCCGTGATTGGCGCTGGTCGGCATCCATGGCGCGAGATCCGCCGTTCTGCTCGGCCGCGCCATTTGGGATCTCGGCCGATGGCTGCGTACAGATCAGGCGCGCGCGTTTCTCGGGTCGATACGGCCAACCTTGGCGCAGCCACCGCCGCCCGCGGAGCCTGGGAGAGGACGGGCCTGCGCAGCCGAAAGCGCGGAAAGGACAGGGCGGACGCGGTCTGTGCCGCCTCGGGAAACGGCAGGCGAGATCTCTGATCATTACGGCAAGATGCACACGGCTGCTCGAGCTTTATTGCACCGCCGAAGTGTCGAGAGCGCTGGTGACAGAGTTGCGTTGCCGACGTTCTGAAAACGAAGTAGCTAAGTCGGCGGCCGTCCGGCCCGCTCCACGCGCGAGGCGAGTCCCCGCCAGATCGGCGGGTTCAGCCGGAATGGTCCAGCTGCCCCGCAGCCAAGCGCGCTGCCGAGCACGTGCCCTCAACTCCGCGGCGTCCCTGCAAGAGCTAACGGCTGACACCAGCACTGTCAGGCTACTCAGTGATATAGCGACAGCGGTCCATGAGGACGGTTCGGCAACGCTTGATGACGAGCACTGCTGTTACGTTCATTCCCGCGGCTACCGGCGCGTCGCGCCGGCTCCGGCGGCGGCCATGACTTCCTGAACTGCTAACTCCTGTCCGCATGGCCGGGCACGGCCCGCTGGTTCTCGCGCGGTAGCTCCGCGAGCAAGCCTGATACAATGGTGTGCAGAGCTTCGCGGGTACGCCGTGAGGCTTTTTTCATGCCTACTGCTGTCCAGGGAGTCCTTTACCACCAGCCTGTCTCGCAGCCTCGCGGAAGCGCGCTGCTGCCGTTGCAGCAACTGCGCGATCGCTACCCGGATCTGTACGAGCGCCACCCGCGCAAGTACAACCGCCGACCCGACGTTCTGCGAACCCCAGTCGAACCCTTGCACTGCACGTGGGCCGACCTGATCTTCCTGTCACCAGTGCACCCGGCGCCGCTGTTCCACGCTATGGGGACCCCGCTGACTGACGAGCCGTGGACACTTGATGCCGCGCGGCTTGACCCAGACCGGGCCGTTATCCGCCTCATGCGGCACGGGAGGGACGGCCACTACCCTGACCCGGCAGACGAAGACGACTACCTGCCGCTCGCCACGGCCACGATCAGGGCCGTCAGCCGCGTGACCCAAGCCGCCATCGACCGCCTCAGGCGGCTGCAGCCCGGCGACCCGGTACTGCCCTGGGTTGACGTCCCGCACATCCTCCATCGCGGGCCTATCCCGATCGACTGGTTCACCCGCGGATGATGCCGTCCATGAAGTCGCACTAGCCTCGGCCCTTCGCCTGGCTAGTCGCTGGGGGTGCGTTGTTCAAGCAAAAGTGCCTTTGAACTGGGAGGATAGGGCTTTTCGAAGGTCCAGTCCGTACTCGGCTGAGGCATCCGGTGCGAGGTCTGCGGGCAGCTCTTCGAGCTGGCGAGCGCTTCCTCGCGCGCCTCTTCTTAAACCGCTCGATCACGTCTGCGTCGGCCGTGAAGAGGCCGCGCGTCCGGGCACGAACCTGACTAGAGCCCTCGTCCGTCAGCACCTTTGGTTACCCGCAATAGCGTGTGGCATCCAGATCCACTCGCTGCGCGTCACACATCCGTGGCCTCTGGCAGCTCGTGATTGCTGCGAGCGCCCAACCCAACCCAACCCAACCCATGAGAAGGAAGACGCATGCTCAAGCGAGTACTCATCATCGGCACTGCCTCGGCCGCAGTGGCGGTCCTAGCCCTCGGCGGCTACGCGGTCGGCGCATCCAAGTCGTCCGTGATCCACGGGTGCTATGAGACCAAGGCACCGCACACGCTAGAGCACGCGACAAGGGCACGCTGCCCGAAGGGCTATACCGCTGTGTCGTGGAATCAGGCCGGGTCGCAAGGGGCTACCGGCGCGGCTGGGAAGACCGGTGCGACTGGACCGGCGGGCGCGACTGGACCGCAAGGGCCGAAGGGCGACACTGGCCCAGCCGGACCTGCTGGTGAAATTGGCCCAGCCGGACCTACTGGTGCTGCTGGCGCTGCCGGTGCCCAGGGGCCTGCTGGACCGAAGGGCGACACGGGAGCTGCTGGCGCTGCCGGTGCCCAGGGACCGGCCGGCATAGCGGTCGGGGTGACGGGGCTCGCCAACGGCACCAATCCGATCTCGCTGGCTGACGACCAGGTGTATCAGGTCATGACCACCGGCACGATCGAAGACGCCGGCACGTACTATGTCACCGCCACCGTTCAGCTGGGCCTCGGCCCTAATGCCGAACTCGGATGTGAGATCCCGGACTCCAACACCAGCTATTTCCTTGTCGGTCCGGTCAGCAATACGGTGAGTTCCCAGACGCTCGCCGTCGAGGGCGATATTTCGGTCAGCGCGGGCGGCAGCATTGCGGTCGACTGCGCCGACGTCAGCGGAGACGGTTCTGGTGATGACACGTTCGCAAGCGGCATTGTCAACGCGGTCCTCATCGGCAACTCGAACGGCGACACGAGCGCGGCCAGCAGCGCGCAAAGCGCCGCATCCGGCACGAAGTCGAGCTAGTTTACGCTGCCTTCGTTCGCCAGAAAGTAGGGCCGCCGCATGCCGTCGCCAGTCATGGCGGCGGCATCCGGGCTTTAGGGCTCATGGCGGCGATGGCGTCCATGGGTGTAGAGCTTTCGGTGGCAACGTCGATACCACGGCTTAGTCGGTCGTAACTGGTCAGGCTCCGACACTTTGTCGATGAGTTCCGGCGTGGCACTGAAGGGGGCGTGTTGCCGTCACGGACTCACGCGTATGGCGGTGAGAAAGCCGCCGTGGGCCGAGTCGGGTCAACAGCACGGACTTTAGGTGTTTGGTGTGCCGGGGTGTGGGTGCCTCAGCCGGGAGATCGCTATCTCGTGGTAGGCCGCGCCGTATCCCCCGTCGTCCCCGGCCGATAACAGCGATGGACGGCAGGTATGGCAGCAAGACCACCTTCACCCGGATCGTCGCCGGCCTGGCCGCGCCCGACGCCGGCCGTGTCACTATCGCCGGCTCGTGGCTATTACAGCAAGCCTCGCGGTGAGCGACCGCGCCAGCTTCCTGGCAGATCTCAATGGCCTGCTGAACCGTGGCAACGCGCCGCTCGCTCTGGCCCTGACCGACCTCGACGGGTTCGCGGCCATCAACGACAGCTACGGTCGATCCATATGCAGGGTAACGGTCGCGGATGCGTGAATCTCGTTAAGTTCAGGGGCATGAGCCGCCAGCCAGCATGCCGCAGGCCAGAATGGTCACGGCTCGGAGGCGAGGCGGGCGCAGAAGCCGACGAGGACAAGCCCGGCCACGGCGTCGAGTGCCCGGCGGACAATGCGGCGCTGGAGCCATGTCCGCACCGTGCTCACGAAGAGGACTACCGCCAGGCACCAGAGGGTCCCGAGGAACGGGACAGTCCAGGCGTGGGTCAGCCAGACTGGCCACGGCGCGTCCCGGGCCACGAACTGGGGAAGCAAGGAGAGGTAGAAGACGAGGATCTTCGGATTCGTCGCATTGCACAGGAACCCTTGACGATAGGCGGTCCGCGCAGACTGCCGCCGCACCTGGCCGACGTCGGCATAGTCACCACGCACTGCGCTGCGCAGCAGCGAGAACGCCAGCCATGCCAGGTATGCGACACCGGCCCACTTAATCGCGAGGAAGACGGGCTGGACTCGCACGATCACGCCTGCGACCCCGATAGTCACCAGCAGCCCCTGCAGAGCCGCCGCCGAGCTCACCCCGAACGTGGTCATTGCACCATGCCGCCGCCCGCCGCTAAGGCTGTTGCGGACGATCAGGGCAAAATCTGCGCCAGGCGTCAGCACCAGCACGACCGCGACCAGGAGGAACGACCATGAGTAGTCCACAGCCGGACTCTAACGCGGTCCGAGCGGTCCTTTTCGTCGACGTCGACGGCACTCTTGTCTCGGAGACTTCCTCGGCAACCTTCCTCGCCGCGAGGCTTGGCCACGCGGACCAGGTAGCGGAAGCCGAGGCCGCCTGGGACGCCGGACTGGTGACCGCGAGGCATGTCGAGGAACTGGACGCGCGAGGCTGGGCAGGCGCCACCGAGGCGCAGGTCAGCGAATGGCTGGCGGAGCTTCCCCTCGTGCACGGCATCGGCGACGTTGTCGGCTGGTGCCGTGACCACGACGTCGTCCCTGCCCTGGCGACCCTCGCCTGGCGCCCGGTCGGCACCTACCTGTGCGAGGCCTTCGGATTCGATGACTGCTGCGGACCCGCGCTAGAGGTCCGCGACGGCGTCTTCACTGGCGTTGCTCTCGGGTCCTGCGACGAATACGGCAAGAGGGACTTCGCGAAGGGCCTGGCAGAGCAGCACGGCCTGTCGCTAGACCGGTGCGCGGCGATCGGGGACAGCCGCTCCGACCTGCCTCTCTTCGATGAAGTCGGCCTTGCAATCGCCTTCAACGCTGACCGCAACGCCCGCGCTCTTGCCCACGTACAGATCGACAGCAGCGACCTTAGCGACGCTATCCCGACATTGGAACGATGGCTCCTTGCCGTAGACTGCACTCGGGCAAAGACAAGCGCTAGTGCTGGCAGCAGTTCCCCGGCGGAACGGACGCCATAACGGTGTGTTATGCGCGCAGGAAACCGGATCAACTGCACGCCCACCGCTGATAAGTATTCGGCGATCCCGGTCGCACGCCAGGTCAGAGATCAGCTCACGCTCAGTGACTTGCGCCCGTCCGCGCCGGTGGGCAAGTATCCGCCGTTATCTCAAGCCCGGATTTGGGTGTCCTCGCTGTAACCACCGCAGGTATTTAGCGTGCTTTTCCCTGCGTGGTGGACGCATTATCTGAACAGTGTCTCCTCCGTCGACGCGCCGCAAGGCCCCTTGTCGATGCTGTTTTTAGAACCTACCGGCTACGGTGTGAATGCTGTGCGGCTACATGTCTACGCCGCAGACGCCCTGGTCAGGCTCCGCGTAGGCGGCGACGACTTGAGATAACCGCCGTTCGGAGCGGCTGGAGCGATATTCACGTCTGTAGCCTGGCCACGCCCGATCGAATGTTGTGTTGCTGCTGCGTCGGGTGGGCTGCTTGATGGAGCTACGTTCAGGAACGCCTGCGACTGACCTGCTGGGTCCGGACATTCGTGTGCGGATTCGTTGTCTCTCTGGCGACATCACGTGGCGGTCTACCGCCTTGGATTACGCCGGGGACGTTCTTACCGTAACGGGAGTGAGCAACGCGAACGGCCGCGAGTGGCCCCCTGACATGGCCGATCCGCTTCGGCGAGCCCCGCCTAAGCGCGATGGACAGGCCCATCCTCACCTGCGCGGCGCACCGGCGCATCCTCGCGGCCGGGGCCCTGATCCGGTGGGTCTCGGCCACCGGATCACCGGCCCCAACGCCATGACAAGGCAGCCGCGGCTGCTGACCGTCAACATCGTCCACCGCATTCACACCGGCTACGTCCACGACACTGCGATCGATAAGCAACCCGTCCACGGACCCGTGGAGCTCACGGCCACCGGTCTGGCCGGCGACCGCCAGCTCGACCCCCACCACGGCAGCTCCGACAGGGCGGTCTATGCCTACGCCACCGAAGACGCCAACTGGTGGGCCAGCGAGCTCGGCCGAACCATCCCCGCTGGACTGTTCGGGGAGAACTTCCGCACCCAAGACCTCGACGTCAGCGGCGCGATCATCGGAGAGAAGTGGCGGATCGGCGCGGTCCTGCTCGAGGTGAGGATGCCCCGGACGCCCTGCCAGAACCTGTCTAGGCGCATCGGCATCGACAACTTCCACATCCGCTTCAACACCGTCGGCCGGGTCGGCGCCATGCTCAAAGTCCACGAACCCGGCCTGGTGTGTGCCGGCGACCCCATCACCGTCGTCGACCGCCCCCACCACGGTGTGCGCGTGTGCGACCTCGCCACCGGGCTGGACGCGACCGGGATGCGGCGGCTCCTTGAGACCGGCATCCCCCTCGCCACCGCCGTCCGAGCCAAAGCACACCGCATCGTAAGACGGTCGACCCTCGACCAATCCGCCCAGCACCCGCCCGCGGCCCCAACGCACGAATCCCGATCTGCCGCCCTAGGAACGCACGGCTTGGAGGCAGTCGTCGGGGAAGCGCCTCGCGCCGATTAGGTGGCCCTGTGATCCTCCGCGGGCCTATAGCTGGCTCTGCCGGCCCACTCGGTCCTCATCGCAGGTGCCGCGTGGATGCACACCAGACGGGCCGGGCCCGATCCCGTGTTGGTAAACCCGTGCGGCACCCCGGCCGGGCCGATCACGATATCGCCCGGCCCGCCCTCGAGGTCCTCGTCCCCGACGGTGACCTGCACTCGGCCCTCCAGGATGACAAACGTCTCGTCGTAGGGATGATGATGCAGACCGGGTCCCTGGCCGGGCTGGTTGTGCACCAGGAAGAACGACACCGAACACGGGCCATGTCGGCCCCCCTCGAAGGTACGCGAAACCTCGTTGCCCGGCAGGTCACCGGCGTTCACGTGGTACATCGACCAACCCTCCCGGATGCTTAAGCCACGAGGCCCCGGTGGCGCCAACTGCCCTGACGGCGCCCGCAGCATGCGACCACCATCGCCAGCGTGCGAGATCCGCCGTTCGGTGTGGCTGACAGCTCCTAGCCGATCACCAGCCAGGGCACACCGATCAGATCGATCTGTGCGCTGACGTCGTCCGCACCTGCATGGTATGCGGGCGTTCGGCTGAGCGCATGGTCATGCCGTGATCCGCATGGTTACTCGCAACTTCGGGTGGCCGTCGATGGTGGCGATCCGAGCGTCACTGTCCTGCGACACGGCCGCCAGCCTGACAGGGTTGCCGGGCAGCCTGGGCTGGAAGGTTGCGACGTCGCGGTTCAGTGGCTGCCGACTACGCTGGCTCACTCGCTGGCCAGGGCTGCCTCCAGGCGGGCCGACAGATAGTTGGGCATCGCCGGGTAGTGCACGCTTTGCAGAAGGGCGGAGACCTTCTCCAGCTGGCGGCTGACGGCCTGGCACAGGGGGCAGCCGGACAGGTGAGATGAGATCCTTGCGGTCTTCCTGGGCGGCAGGTTGCCCATGGCGTGGTTGGCGAGTTCCTCGGCGCTTGCGCACCTGGTCATGGTGTGTCCCCTCTCTTGTCTTGTCCAGGTAGGTCATGCGGGCCGGCGGATCGGTTCCGTCGACCTTGGCTGGCTTGCCGGGGGCCGCAGATGCGCCAGCCTGGGGAGTAGTCGTGCGCGGCCTCGTGCGCATCTGCTCTTCACCGTGCTCTCGGCGACGCCGAGCACGTCGGCGGCGTCGGACACTGAGTAGCCGAGCATGTCGACCAGGACGAGCGCCGTCTGCTCCTCGGGCACCAGTTTGCGCAGGTCGGTCATCACGTCGATGGCCGCGCCGGTGGCGTCAGCTCGGCTACCTCGGCGATTGTGGTGCGCGCCAGCGCGGCCGAGACCTCCTCGCTGGCCGCTTCGCCGGTACCTAGCGCCGGGAGACAGACAAGGTCATCGGTGATGCCCAGAACTCCGGGCACCCAGCCGGCCACCTGCTTAGCGTCCTCGCGTTCCTGCTCGCAGCGAACGTGCCGGTCAGCGTGACGATCCCGTCAGCGACCCGGACGTTCCCAGTCAGCGGAACGAAGGCTTCCAGGCGCAACGCGCGCAGCACGTCCCGCTGCACGTCGGCATCGGGACGCCGGGCGACCTGAAGCAACCGGTTGACCTGAACGCCAGTGAGCTCGTGGTCATCACCCGCGCTCCAGCAGGCCAGCTTGTGCGCCGGCCAGCCGGGGCGGTATCGGGGCACCTCGGTGTCCGCGGTGACTAGTTCATGGTCAAGCTCGTGATACGCCGACATCCCGGCGATAACGTCCCCGTGCAGCCTGTCGGTCTGCATGATCACCTCTCTTTTGCCGAGCGAACGCCGGCCATCCAGCGTGATGGCCGGCTGCGCGCCGGTTGCGGCCGGCAGACCCCCCGAACGTGTCGGCCGCAACCTGGCGCTGCCGGAGCCCCGAGCTCCTCGATCCCCACGTGCCCGCGGGCCCCGGCAGTGATCACGCTACGTTCGGCTACCCCGCATCGAATCTGGGAAATGCCAAGTCCGCGCCCAGTCGAGGGGCGCGGCACCGCAGCCCAGGGCCGTACCGTTCCCGGCAAGGCTGCACCCCCGTGAGCTGAACATCTGCCTGCAGGCCTGGCATTCGATGCTTGGGGATTTGCGGATGACGGGGACCGCGATGCCAGGCAGATGGCGAAGTCCCGAACGCCCGTTGCTGGACCGGGGCGCCGAGCGGGCCGCCATCGATGAGCTGCCGGATGCTGTCCGGCGCGGGTTCAGCGGCGCGCTGGCGCTCCGCGGTGGTCCTGGGGCTCGCAAGACCGCCGTGGCCTGCCACGCGATCGCGGCAGCGTCAGGATTCCGGATTTCTGCGATCACCGGGGTTGAGTCGGAGATCAACCTGGAGTACGGCGCGCTGCATCAGCTGCTGGTTCGGTTCCTGCCGCTGATCGGCGACCTGCCGGGTCGCCTACTTTCGAGCACCTCCGGCGATCGAGGCCTGCGGGCTGCCTGATGACGCGGCCACGCAACTGCCGCGCTCGGCGGGGCACGTCACTTGACCCGCAGGCGGTGGACCGGGTGCTGGACACCAAGCGCAACCCGCTGGCGCGGGTGGAGGCCGGTTCTCATTGCACGGCCGAGAAGCTAGCCGAACGGGCGTATCAACTCGAGCCGATCCCGGCCGGTCAGCGCTAAAGGAGCGCTACCTGCGCCGGCCGCGCGGCTTGCCGGCGGATGCGGCGAAAGTTCTTGCTGCTGGCCGCTGCTGATGTGTCCGATGATCTGGGTCATGGGCGACGGGCGGCGCCTGAAGCGGGCATCGACGCTGAAGCCGCCGGTAAGGCCGCGGAGTCGGCCGGGCTGATCGAGGTTTCCGGCAGCTTTGTGCGGTTCCGGCTCGCGAGCGTCGTGCGGCAGAAGCAGCAGCGGCGGGACACACCCCTCCTACCACTGTCAGGAAGAGATGTCTCGTCTCACTGAAATCTGGTCTTTGAGCGCACCAACAAGCTGGCGGAGACCAGATTCAATGAAGGAGACCAGATTCAATGAGACGGTCCAGCGCGGTTGTCTCACTGAATCTGGTCAGCCAGCACCACTGCGCGCGTCGAACCGAAGGACGCAGCACTGGCTGACGCGGGCACGCGCGGCCAAGGTGCGTCTGTTTACCAGCAACGACGGGCCCGCTGAGACCCGCGCGGCAGCGCATGGGAGGTGGCTTCATGGCCGCACCACAACGCCGCTGCGGCAACCGAGCCGGCTACGTCGCCAGCTGCATGCGGCTCGACGCTTCAGAATCGCTGTTGCCTGCCCGCGCCGCCGTGCAGCGCGGCCGGTTGCTCCCAGATCTGATCGATTGGCTGGCCGGTCGCACAGCCCAGCTCGAAAGCGGAGTCAGTAAATGACGGTGATCCGGTCATCAACGTCGGTGACGCCGGGAGCAGACCATGCGGTTGCGAGCGCGTCGTCGTGCTCGGGACAGGAAGTGACCGTCCCGGCCAGGATCACTGTCCCGTCGGGCCGGACGTCGACTGACAAGTCGTCGACGGCGAGCCTGGCGTTGCGCCTGAGCGCGGCGCTGATCTGGTGCTGGATGTGATCACCCTGCGGCGCCGAGCTGAGCTTGAGCTCGTCGTTGATGTCGATCACGCCGTGTACGCCGGCGCAGATGAACTCGGCCTCAGCGCGCTCGTGGTTGAAGGCCATGGTGCCGGTCAGTGTGACCAGACCGCCGTCGACTGTCGCGTCGACACTTGCCGGGATGGTGGTGTCGAGCTCGAGCGCCCGCAGCACGTCGGCGCGCACGCACGCGTCGTCGCGTGGG
>Ga0335074_10008040_pt1 | contig 14654 bp, 15 predicted proteins | sample Lox_Sample_23_FD_206715 | JGI IMG/M metagenome (GOLD analysis project Ga0335074, IMG submission 206715) | Soil microbial communities from Loxahatchee National Wildlife Refuge, Florida, United States - Lox_Sample_2.3 | ecosystem: Environmental > Terrestrial > Soil > Wetlands | place: USA...
GAATCCGCGATCGCGATTCTGGACGAAATTCTGGATCGCGCGGCCGAAACCAACGTGCATGAGACGGTGATCGGCATGGCGCATCGCGGCCGCTTGAACGTGCTGGCGAACATCGTGGGCAAGTCGCTGGTGCAGTTGTTCTCTGAATTCGAAGGCATCGATCCGGACAGCACGCAGGGCTCGGGCGACGTGAAATATCATCTGGGCGCGAGCGGCGTGCGGAAGTCCGCGTCCGGCCGTGAAATCGTGGTTTCGGTGGCATTCAATCCCAGCCATCTCGAAGCGGTGGATCCCGTGGTGGAAGGCTTGGTCCGGCCCAAACAGGATCGCCTAGGCGACACCAATCGCGAACGCGTGATCCCGATCCTGATTCATGGCGACGCGGCGTTCGCCGGGCAAGGCGTGGTTCCCGAAACGCTGAACCTTTCGCAGCTGGAAGGCTATACGACGGGCGGCACGATTCATCTGGTGATTAACAACCAGATCGGGTTCACGACGAATCCGAACGAAGCGCGCTCCACGCCGTATTCCACCGACGTGGCTCGCATGGTGCAAGCGCCCATTTTCCACGTCAACGGCGACGATCCGGAAGCGTGCCTTCGCGTCGCGCAGATGGCCTACGATTACCGGCAGACCTTCAAGCGGGACGTCGTCATCGACATGTTCTGCTACCGCCGGCACGGCCACAACGAAGGCGACGATCCGAGCTACACCCAGCCGATCCTGTATCGCAAGATCAAGAATCATCCTTCGGTGGCGGTGCAATATTCCGAGGCTCTGGTGCGCGAAAAGCTGATCGATGCCGAGCACGTGGCGCAAATTCGCAAGGGCATCAGCCAGCGCCTGAACGAGATTTACGACGCGTCCAAGAAGAGCCAGGAACATTATGAGCCGCAGGAGCTGAGCGCCGTCGAGCTCGAGGAACTGGAAGCGCCCAGCCCGAATACGGCCGTGGATCGCGCGGCGATCGAGCGCGTGGTGCAGGGCATCACCACGTTCCCGGACGAATTCCACGTCCATCCCAAACTTGAAGGATTCCTCAAGAAGCGGCAGGAGATTTTGCACGGCGCGCCGATCGATTGGGCCACTGCCGAAACGCTGGCGTTCGGCACTTTAGTGCTGGAGCGCACGCCGGTCCGGTTGAGCGGCCAGGATAGCGGGCGCGGCACCTTCAGCCAGAGGCATCTCGAGCTCTATGACAGCGAGACTGGCGAACGCTATATCCCGTTGCAGCATCTGGCCCCCAATCAGGCGCGGTTCGACGTTTTCGACAGCTCGCTGAGCGAGTACGCGGTAATGGGTTTCGAATTCGGCTATAGTGTGGCCGATCCGCTGACTTTGGTGCTGTGGGAAGCGCAGTTCGGCGATTTCGCTAACGGTGCGCAAATCCTGATTGACCAATTTATCGCGAGCGCGGAATCCAAATGGGGCCAGCCGAGCGGCCTGGTGCTACTGTTGCCACATGGGTATGAAGGGCAAGGTCCCGAGCATTCGAGCGCCCGTATCGAGCGTTTTCTAACGCTGTGCGCCGAAGACAACCTGCAAGTGGTGAACGCGAGCACTCCGGCGCAATATTTTCACCTTCTGCGCCGCCAGATGCATGGCGGAGCGGATCGCCGCGGAGTGCGGAAACCGCTGATCGTGTTTACTCCCAAGCGCATGTTGCGGCATCTCAAAGCCGTATCGACTATCAATGACTTGATGGCCGGCTCGTTCCGCGAAGTTCTCGACGACACGACGGGCGTGGAGTTGTCGCACGTCAATCGCGTGTTGATGTGCTCGGGCCAGGTCTACTACGACGTATTGGCTGCGCGCGAAGAGCGCCGGATTCACGACGTCGCGATCGTGCGGCTGGAACAGATGTATCCGTTCCAGGCTGGGCAGGTGCGCGATATTCTGGCACGCTATCCGGAGACGGCCGAGGTGGTTTGGGTGCAGGAAGAGCCGCGCAACATGGGTGCCTGGCGATTCGTGCAGGAGCAACTGCAGCCCATCCTTGAATCGACGCAGCGCACCGTACGATATGCCGGCCGCGCCGCCAGCGCGAGTCCCGCGGCGGGATCGCTCAAACGCCATCAGCAGGAATTAGCCGAGTTGCTGGATCAGGCGCTTTCCGCCGAGGTCAAGCTGGTCGAGACCAAGCGCAAAGCTCCAGCGCGCCGAAAGCGGTAACGTCCGGATCAGGCAATTACGGACAATTGGGACGGTAATTCTTCGAGCCACAAGCGCTGTTGGGCTGTCTCAGGGACAGACAAGCCGCGGGCAACGCTGACAGTTTTGACGGCGGCTTCAGGACTGGCGCCAGAAGCAACCAGTATTCCGGCGGCAATCAGGCCCGACCGGCCAATCCCTTGACGACAATGCATGGCGACCTTCTTGCCTTCTTCGAGCGCAGCCACGACGTCGGTCAGCAGGGAAACCGCTGCCGGCAACGAGGCGGGCACTCCTCGATCGGGGATTGGGAAGCTAATGAAGCGGATACCGTTCGTCTCCGCAACTCCGGGCTCGTCAAGCAGGCACAGCTGAGCCACCTCATCGTCTTCCAACAGAGAGACGAGAACGTCGATACCAACTCGCCGCCAACCCGTTGCCTCGTCGTCGAGCCAATCTCCTCCCCTTGGCCGAGCGACAACGGCTAGACGGCCGCGCCAGGGACCGGGAATGCAGTACAGGTCAGGGCTCATGGCTCTCTTTTTCTATTATGTATCGCGGCAGGTCATGAATGTTCTGGCCTCGCTCAAGAAGTACCAACAAACGATGATGACCGTCAAGAACAGTTCCATCGGGCCGCACCTTGAGCGAACCTGGCTGCGCGGGATGCAGCGAAGTTATTATTGCGGTTGTAGAAAGGCGGCGAAACGCGGCGAGCTTTAGTGCGTGGAGAGCACCTGGAGAATGGAGGAATTGTAGGTTCGGCTGCTTCGGCCGGCTCATCTGGTACGTGATAGTGCCCGCGAGCTGAACCATGTAGCAGTCGAAATGTAAGGGATATTGGCGCTGCGTTACGCCGTCCCGGCGATCGGCGCCTGCCACCGGAACAGAAAGAAATGACGGCCGCAAAGTGAGCAGCGGTACGGCAACAGAATCCAATGAAGAGCCTTCTCCATCGCGTTGCGAACGCCGACGCCCCTGAATTCTACGGATTTGCAATGTGGACAGTGGGACATGCCGTTCTCTTTCCTAAGCGTCGGTCTTCGCTGCACTGCCGGTACCCGGGGCCTTGCTATTCCGGAACGGCTTCACCGCACTCTGTGCGCTCCCTGGATTTCCGCGGCTGGTAACGGGGCGGCTCGCTTCCCGCGCCGCCTTGATCTGCTCAGGCGTCCTTAGGTCTGGCTCCGACAGCCGCACTCGCTCTCGCGCACGGGATACCTGGCGCTTATGTCGTTTGGCTAGTCTCTTGTCCATTGTTATCCTCGCTTCAGCTCGGCCACTCCTATTATCGGCCAATTCCCGTCGCAAGAACCGTCACGGATGCAGTTCCATGCCAAAAGTGCCGATATTTTCGTAGCGGATCTGTAGCCCGATCCGAAGCGGGAGGCTATTGAAGTGACGAATCGGCGTTCATTTGCCTTGCTTTACATGCTCTTCCCTTTGCTCGCGGCTGCGCAATCGAAGCTCGAAATCGTCGAACCGCAAGACGCGGCCGCGATCCGTCCCGGCCAAACGATCGTGGTAGCCGTTCAGGCCGGTAGCGCTTACACGACGGTTTGGCTGATGGGCGACGATGCGATCAAGGCGATGCAAATGCTCCAAACCCCGCCTTATCGCTTTTCGGTGGCCATTCCGGCGAAAGTTGTAGCTGGGCTTTATCACCTGTGGGCCACCGCCTGCAGGCGGCCGGGCGACTGCGATAGCCTCGACCCGATCGGAATCAATGTCGAGCCTGTCTGGCGTCCCTCCGAGGACGGCTCGAACCTGGTGCACGACGCGCCTGGCGTCACCATCGACACCGCTGGAGTTCCTTTGATGCATCGATCCGCCGTCGCTTATCCTCCGGAGGCGCTCGAACATTGGATTGGCGGAACGGTGGTGGTGGAGGTCACGCCGGATGGGCAGGGGAAGGTGGAAGGCGTGCAGGCTCTCTCGGGGCCCCAGGAATTGCAGAAGGGCGTGATCCAGGCCGTGCTTCGGTGGCACTTCCCACGCGAAGCCGGTCAAAAGCCGCGCCGGATTCAAATCAGCTTCGACGCGGCGGAGGCCCACACGGGCGTCGGAGGCTTGGCGGAAGATGAAGAACCGCTCGGCGTGCCCAACACCAGCCTGACATTCTGGAGAGCCCTGCAGTCGAAACCACAACTCACATTGGAGAGCATCCACTGTGTCGCCCTTTCTGAGGACGAAAGCACCGCGCTTCTGAAGGCGATTCCCTTTCATCCGGGCGAAACGATTGACGCAAACCAGTTCCGCGGCCTCACGAACGTGGTGCACAATTTCGACGATGATCTGCTGGTGTGGATCCTGCTAGTGGGCGGCCGGCTTAGCGTCACGATAACGCCTCAGAAATTTCGCCTGGATGATCCCGAACAGCGCATCCATGATCTTGAGAAGCGCGTGGCCGAGGCGCAGAGGGCGATGCGGGAGCAACAGCAATTCACACCGCAACGGATCAAAGTCTCCGCAGCCGCCGAGCAAGGCAAGCTCGTTTCAAAAGTGGATCCCGATTATCCCGCGATTGCGAAGGCCAGTCATATCCAGGGCACGGTTCGGCTGAGCGCGATTATCGGAAAAGACGGCCGCGTGTTAAGCGTTGAGCTGCTCAACGGTCACGCCCTTCTGGCTCAAGCTGCCGAAGCGGCGGCGATGCAGCGGATCTACGCCCCGACATTCGTGAATGGCGCGCCGGTAGAGGTGGTCACCGAAATCGAGATCGAGTTCTATCAACTGAATCCGTAATCGCCTGCGCCGCTTCCCCTCCAGCGGACTCCGCCATCGCTCGGTATGCTATTGAGTAGAGCGATGAAAAGGATCGATGCCGACGATTATCGCGTACCGCCCGGCAAGCAAATCGATCTCGACAAGTGGCCTACCAAAGGCAAACCCGTCTACAGCTCGAAGGCCGAGTATGAAGACTTGCTCGCTCAGCACATCGAAAAGCTGACGGCGTTGCAAAATCTGCTGTACGCCACCAACCGTTACGCGCTGCTGCTGATTTTCCAGGCTATGGACGCGGCCGGCAAGGACAGCGCCATCAAGCACGTGATGTCCGGCGTCAATCCCCAGGGCTGCCAGGTCTTCAGCTTCAAACATCCGAGCACCGAAGAGTTGGAACACGATTTCCTCTGGAAGGCGATTCGCCGTCTGCCGGAACGTGGCCAGATCGGCATCTTCAATCGCTCCTACTATGAAGAGGTCCTGATCGTTCGCGTGCATCGGGAGATTTTGGCCGCCGAGAATCTTCCCGAGGAACTAGTCGAGAAGAAGCATTTTTGGGACGGCCGGTATCGATCGATCAACCATCTGGAAGCCCATCTCCATCGCAACGGCACGCGCGTCCGCAAGTTCTTCCTGCATCTTTCCAAAGGGGAACAGCGCAAGCGCTTCCTCAAGCGCATTGACGAGCCGGAGAAAAACTGGAAATTCAGCGCCGACGACATCAAAGAACGCGGTTATTGGGACAAGTACAGGAAAGCCTATGAGGAGTGCCTCGGCGCCACCAGCACGGACCACGCGCCCTGGTACGTCGTCCCCGCCGACGACAAGGAGAACACGGGACTGATCATTTCTCAGGTTGTGCTCCAGGCGCTTGAAGATCTGAAAATGGCGTACCCGAAAACCAGTGCGCAACGGCGCCGGGAATTGCAGGGCATCCGTAAACAACTCGCGAAGGAGAAATGAGGGACGAGGACACCGCCGCGGTTGACCGGTTTATCTTGAACCGGATCGATAGCGTTCCTCACCTGGAAGCGCTACTTCTGCTGTGGCGCAGCCGTTCCGAGGTGCAGGCCCAGGGTTCGGAACCCCCCGACGGCATCTGGCCGCCGGAGCGGCTCGCCAAACGATTGTGGGTCACCCCCGAGGCCGCAAGAAATATCCTGAGGGACCTCCAGCGGGAAGAACTGATTGTGGGCGTGGCTCGAGGCGATGAGCGATACTTCTATCAATCCGAAACGGAATTAGACCGGATAATTGAGGCTGTCGAGTCGGTTTACGCCCAGGAGATGGTCCGGATATCGAACATGATTCATTCGAAAGCGTCGGCGGCGGTTCGAGATTTCGCCCGCGCCTTCCGATTCAAAAAGGAGCAGGAATGATATGGCGCCGGCCGTCTACATCCTTGGTGCGCTGACAACGCTGGCCTGCGCCGTGCTGCTGTTGCGCGGCTATGCGCGCGCCCGCAGAGCGCTGTTGTTGTGGAGCGGGCTCTGCTTTGCGGGCCTGGCGATATCCAATTTCTTAATTTTTGTCGACCTTGTGATTGTTCCCCAGATCGACCTTTACCCCTTGCGTTTAGCTACCGCGGCCGTCGCGATGCTGTTGCTGCTCTTCGGCCTGATCTGGAATAGCCGATGACGCCGCTGATTGAAGCATTCCTGGTTGGCGTGATCGCCACCGCGTCCATCATCGCGGGGCTGTTCTTCCTGAAGTTCTGGCGGGACACGCGCGATTCGTTTTTTCTCGCCTTCGCCGCCTCGTTCACCATCGAAGGTCTCAATCGCATGGCCATGCTGTTTCTCCGCCGGCCGAATGAAGGAAGCCCCTGGATCTATCTCGTCCGCTTGTTCGCCTTTTTGCTCATTCTGATTGCAATTCTTAGGAAAAACTACGGCCGGGACAGTTAGCGGCTCTCCGAAGCTGCCCGCCTTCGACATCGCTCTGTCATCTCCCAGGCTGATAATAGTGGTCGGAGTACCCTTCATGTCGCCGCTAATTGAACAAGGAGCCGGCAACCGGATGCAAAGCTATCTTTTGGAATATGGTCCCGTACGTTTCCACGGCGACCCGAATTCTTTTTACGATCGCCACCTGCTCTTCGACTACGCAATCGATCCCGACACAGCTAGCTCCCGCGAACGCTACGAGGCCATCGCCCGTTCGCTGCGCGACGTTCTGGCGCTGCGCTGGCTGAACACCAAGAAGACCAACTATCGCGTCGATCCCAAGCGCGCCTACTATCTTTCGATGGAATTCCTGATTGGCCGGTCGCTTGCGAGCAATGTCTCCAACCTTCTCCTCGACCCCGAGATGCTGGAAGCCTGCCGCGAGAAGAATGTCGACTGGTACGAGCTGCTTGACGAAGAGCCCGACGCCGGACTCGGCAACGGCGGCCTCGGACGCCTGGCCGCCTGCTTTATCGAATCCATGGCCACCATGGAATTGCCGGCCACCGGCTACGGCCTGCGCTATGAATACGGCATCTTCAAACAGGCCATTCAGAACGGATGGCAGTACGAAAGACCCGATAACTGGCTTCGCCGCCCGGACCCTTGGGAAGTGGTGCGGCTCGATCATATCGTCGAAGTGAAGCTGAGCTGTTCTTTTCAGATTCGGGGGGGAATGCTCGCAACCGTGCCGGGCAAGCCTTCCACGCTGCTGGGAATTCCATTCGATCGTCCCGTGATCGGCTACGGCGGCCGCACCATCAACACGCTGCGCCTATGGTCCGCCAGCGCACCCGATTCGTTTCACTTTCACCAATTCAGCCACGGCGATTTCGTCGGCGCTGTTACCGAAACACTTGCAGCCGAATCGATCACGCGCGTTCTTTATCCGGACGACTCCACGTCGCTCGGCCAGGAGTTGCGCTTCCTCCAGGAGTATTTTCTTTCCGCCTGTTCCATCCACGACATCGTGCGCCGCTTCCGCGCTGCCAATCACGATTGGAGCCTGCTGCCGGAGAAGGTCGCCGTGCAATTGAACGATACGCATCCGACGATCTCCGTAGCAGAACTTATGCGTATTTTGTTAGATGACGCTGGACTCGGGTGGGATCAGGCCTGGAACATTACCCAGCGCACCTTCGGCTACACCAATCACACCTTGCTGCCCGAAGCGCTGGAGCGCTGGCCCGTCGCTTGGTTCGAAGATATTCTTCCGCGGCATCTCGAAATTATCTACGAGATCAACCGCCGCTTCCTCGATCAGGTGCGCGCACAATATCCCGGCGACACCAATCGCGTGGCTCGGATGAGTCTCATCGAAGAAGGATCGCAAAAGCGCGTCCGTATGGCTCATCTGGCGATTGTCGGCTCGCACAGCACCAACGGCGTCGCCGCGATTCACACGAAGCTTCTGAAGTCGCGCGTCGTTTCCGATTTCGCGCAGATGTTCCCGGAGCGTTTCAACAACAAAACCAACGGAGTCACTCCGCGGCGCTGGCTGCTGGTAGCGAATCCCGCGCTCGCCAGCATCATCACCGAGGCGATCGGCGATGGCTGGATCAGCGACTTGAGCCAGATCGCGCGCCTGAAAGCTCTGGCCGCCGACCCCGAGTTCCGCGACGTGTTCCGCTCCGCCAAGCACGCCGCAAAATTGCGCTTCATCGATTGGATGCAGAAAGCCACCGGCCAAACCGCCGACCCCGCTACGATCTTCGACAGCCAGATCAAGCGCATTCATGAATACAAACGCCAGCTTCTCAACGCACTGCACATCGTGATTCTGTACAATCGCCTGCGCGCGAATCCGAATCTCGATATTCCTCCGCGCACATTTTTCTTTGCCGGCAAAGCCGCTCCCGCGTATCAATTGGCCAAGCTCATCATCAAGTTCATCAATAACCTCGCCGCGGTTATCGATATGGACCCGATCACGCAAGGCCGGATCAAAGTAATTTTCCTTGCCGACTACAGCGTCTCCGTGGCCGAGCGGCTGATCCCGGCGAGCGATGTCTCCGAACAGATCTCCACCGCCGGCTATGAAGCGAGCGGCACCAGCAACATGAAGTTCATGATGAACGGCGCGCTCACCATCGGCACGCGAGATGGCGCCACGGTGGAAATGGCCGAAGAGGTCGGCGAAGAAAATATGTTCCTGTTCGGATTAACAGCCGATCAGGTGCAGAGCACGCGCGGCTGGTACAACCCGCGCTGGCATTATCAGAATGACCCGGAGATTCGCGACGCTCTCGAATTGATCGGCTCGGGCCATTTCAATCCCGGAGAGCCCGGCGTGTTCGACCCGATTCTGGCAACGCTGCTCACGCGCGGCGACTATTACATGCATCTTGCCGACCTGCGCTCTTACAGCGACGCGCAAGCCCGCCTCGGCGCGTTTTATCGCGATCCCGAAGCGTGGTGCCGCGCGGCTGTTTTAAACGTCGCCTGTTCGGGAAAATTCTCGAGTGACCGCACCATCGCACAATACGCGAAGGAAATCTGGAACGTGGAGCCTTGCCCGACCATCGCCAGTTCGCGCCCCGTCGGCGACGGCTACTGAGCCGCGGACATTGCCGCGCGATGCCGCGCTACGAACCGCAGCCACGCATCCATTCCATGGCCGTTCTTGGCCGAAACTCGCAGGATCTCGATCCCCGGCCGCACGGCCTGAAGATTCTTTTCCGCCTCCGGCCAGTCGAATTCTACGGCGTCGGCGAGATCGACCTTGGTAATCACCGCCACATCGGCACTATTGACGATCGTCGGATACTTCAGCGGCTTGTCCTCGCCCTCCGTCACCGACATCAAAACGACGCGCAGATTCTCGCCCAAATCGTAGGACGACGGGCAAACCAGATTCCCAACGTTTTCGATAAACAGAAAATCCAAGCTGTGAAGGTTCCAGTCTCCAATGGCGCTCTCGATCATCGCCGCATCCAGATGACACACCGTCCCGGTGATGATCTGCCGCACCGGCGCGCCGCTGCGGGCCAGCCGCTTGGCATCGTTCTCGGTCGCAAGATCGCCCACCAATGCGGCAACCCGGAAGTCCGATAGCAAATGGGTCAGGGTCGATTCGAGGAACGCCGTTTTCCCTGACCCCGGGCTCGATACGAGATTGACAACGAAAACTCCGGCTTCCTCGAAACGCGCCCGCAGCGCATGCGCAATCTCATCGTTGCGCTTCAGGATGTTCTTCCGAACTTCAACGATCCGCGGCGCACTCAAGAATGCACCTCCAGCGCCGCCACTTGCAATTCCCGCCCCTGCAGGATTTCGGCGGACGGCATCGCGCACTCGCTGCACGAGATTTCTTGAATTGAAGGAACGCTGCGCGGACCTTTGCAGCGCGAGCAGTAAATCATCACCGGCACATCTTCAATCACCAACCGCGCCGAGTCAAGCGAAGTTTCCGTACGCGCCATCTCGTAAGCCGCGAGCAACGCTTCTTTCGCTACGCCCGACAGCGCGCCCAGCTTGACATAAATCGCATCCACGGCGACACCCCTGCGGTCGGCCTCTTCTTCCGCCATCTCGAGAATGCTCATCGCGATCGAAAGTTCATGCATGGCCCACCACACAACCTCGCCCTTGCCATCCGATCTGGAGCACGGTACCGTCTTCGATCAGCACCGGAACCGTCCGCTGCCCCGTAGCCTCACACAACCGGGCCAGCGCCTCCGCATCGGCTTCTACGTCAAACTCCACATACTCGCGCCGCGTAAACTCCAGCCACTCGCGCATCTCCTGGGTGTACGGACAACCCGCCGATCCGAAGAGTTCAAGCATGCGCGGCCTCTTCCTGCACGGCCCGCAAAGAATGATAGATTGACGCCTGCACTTCCTGAATGCGCGGAATATAATCGCAGCGCACGATCAGTGGATGATCCGCAAGACCGCGCCGCAGGACCTCGCCGCCGTCGTAACCAAGCAGCGCGACCGTCAGCAACCCTCGTTTGCGCGCCTCTTCGAGCGCCATAACCACGTTGCGTGATCCGCCGCTGGTCGAAATGCCGGCCGCAACGTCCTCCGCCCGCGCGTGTGCAATCAACTGCCGCAGGAACACAACCTCCGTTCCAACGTCATTCGCAATCGCGCTAATATTCGCTGGTTCGAGCGACAGAGAGATTGCCGGGATCGGTCGCCAGCCGTTCGGAGGGGCGACACAATCGATCGCCCAGTCGTTCGCATCGGTGGCCGAGCCGCCATTGCCGAATAAAATCAGCTTGCCTCCGCGCCGCACGCGGTCGTTGATCGCGAGCACAGCTGCCGCGATCTTGTCTGCTTCCTCGGCGGCAACTTGCGTGCGAAGCCGCCCATCGTCGTCCACCTTCATTCGAATCGAGCGCGCGACCTCATCCAATAGCCCGGCTGTTTCTTGCTTACTCTGCCCCAGAAACGGATAGAGGAAACCCGCTTCGCCCGCGTCTTTCCCCAGCTCGCGATGCTCCAGAAAAACATGCACCGTCTCCCACAGCGTGTGGTACAGAATCTCGATGAGCTCTTGATGCATGAATGCGTCGTCCGTCACCGCCGGGAACCAATACGATCCGCTCGCGCCCGGCAGCGATAACGTCATGCATTTTCGCGCGCGTGCGGTAATCAACGCGGCCTGCACCTCGGCATCTCCTTGCGGAGGGGCAAAGCCCAGCACGATGTCATCGGGCCGCGCCAGTGCACTCAGCCAGGGCCCGAATTGCGATGAAAGATCCAGCGCCGGCAGCGCCCGCTTGCCGACGATCACCGGATGCACAAACTCCACCGACACATGCTGTGCATCGGTCGCGTAGGCGCCGCGCCCAAACGCGAGCAATCGCCCGCCGCGCGCAAACCGCTCCGCCATTTCTTGCGACACCGCAGCCAGCCGCGCCGATTCGTGCGCAAAGAAATCCTCGAAGACGCGGTTGCGTTCCAGCAGCCGTTCGGCGATGTGCTGCGCGAGCGTGGATTGCGCGGGCATCATATCAACAGATGCGCGGCAGCGGATCGCCTACCAGCATGTCGATCACGCGCGTCCCGCCGTAAGATGTGCTTCCGAGCACTGTGGCCGCGGGCTTTTCGCGGACTTCGCCGATGATCGCCGCTTCCTCGCCGCCTGGGGTTCGTCGCAGCGCCTCGAGCGCGAGATCGGCGAATTCCGGCGCGAGAACAGCAACGAACTGTCCTTCGTTTGCGATATGCAGCGGATCGAGGCCCAACAGCTCGCATGCCCCGCGCACCGCGTCGTGCACCGGAATGCAATCTTCGCGCAGCACGATCGCGAGGCCGCAATCCCGTGCGAGTTCGTTCAGAGAAGTCGCCAGGCCGCCGCGCGTCGGATCGCGCATCCAGCGTAATCCCGGCGATGCCACTTTCGCGATCGCTTCCACGAACGGCAGCACCGGCCTGGTATCGGAACGCAGATCGGCTTCCAGATCCAGCTCGCCGCGCGCGAGCAGAATCGTAATGCCGTGATCGCCCACCGGCCCGCTCAGGATCACCTGATCGCCCGGCCGCACCAGACCGGCGGATAACCGCAACCCAGGAATCGCACGTCCGATGCCCGCCGTCGTCAAATACATTCCGTCCGCTTTGCCGTGCTCCACCACTTTGGTGTCGCCGCTTACGATCCTAACGCCCGCGTTCCTTGCAGCCTCCGCCATAGCGCGCACCTCAGCCTCAAGCACCGGGGTCGCGAGCCCGGCTTCGAGTACGTAGCTGACCACCAGAGCCTCAGCCCGCACACCCGAAACCGCCAGATCGTTCACTGTTCCATTGACCGCCAGCTCGCCGATGGATCCGCCGGGGAAGTGCAAGGGCCGCACTACGAAACTGTCGGTGGTGAATCCGATTCGTGTGCCATCAAAATCGATTTGCGCTGCGTCCGTCAGGGGCTCGCCCGCGCCCGCGCCGAACAAAAGCGGAGCAAACAACCCTTCCACCAAACGGCGGCTGGCCTTCCCTCCGGCGCCATGCGCCATTTCCACTTGCGCGTCGCGAAACCGAACCTTGGGAGGTGCTGCAATCGCCGCCATTGCCTACGCCTCAATGCCCACGAGCGCTGCCTTCTTGCGATGTTCGTAATTGAAATACGCCGCGCACGATCCTTCGGACGACACCATGAGCGCGCCAATGGGATGCTCGGGCGTGCACTCTTTGCCGAACAGCTTGCATTGTGCCGGCTTCAGCACGCCTTTCAGAACTTCGCCGCATTGCGCCGCTTTCGGATCTGTGACGCGAACGCCCGGCACGTGAAACCGCCGTTCGGAATCCCACTCCGCAAATTCGTCTCTGATACGCAACGCCGATTGTGAAATGAATCCCATGCCGCGCCATTCGAAATACGGCCGCAGCTCGAACACCTGCGCCATCGCACGCAACGCGGCCTTATTCCCTTCCCACGGAACCACACGCTGGTATTGATTCTCCACTTCCGCGCGCCCTGCATTGAGCTGCCGCAGCGCCATCAGGATCGATTGCAAAAGATCCAGCGGCTCGAACCCCGATACCGCAATCGGCTTCCCTTCGTTCTGCGCGATCCATTCGTACGGGCGGCATCCGATCACTGTGGACACATGCCCGGGCCCCAGAAAAGCATCAATCCGCATATCCGGTGAATCCAGAATCGCGCGAATCGCGGGAATGATCGTGACGTGATTGCAGAAGATGGAAAAATTATGCAAGTCCTTATCGCGCGCGCGCAGCAGCGTGAGCGCCGTGGATGGCGCGGTGGTTTCAAACCCGATGGCGAAAAACATCACATGCTTTTCAGGATTGTTTTCCGCGATCTTCAACGCATCGGCCGGCGAATAGACGATGCGCACATCCATCCCGCGCGCCTTATGTTCTAGGGGACTCCCGTTCGCTCCCGGAACGCGCATCATGTCGCCGAACGCCGTGAAGATCACATCAGGCTGCTGCGCGATCGCCAGGCCATCATCGATGCGGCCCATCGGAAGCACGCACACCGGACACCCCGGGCCGTGCACCAACTCCACGTTTTCAGGCAACAAATCTTTCAGACCAAACCGGTAGATCGCGTGCGTGTGGCCGCCGCACACTTCCATCAAACGATAATGCCGTTCGGGATCGGCAATGCGCCGGATCTCTTCGGCAGTTCGCGAAATCGCCGCCGGATCGCGAAATTCGTCCACGTACTTCATGGCGTGCTCCCGCTCAAACCATACCCGCTCACTTCTTCCATCGCGGCCAGATCCTCGCCCAGAATGCGCAGCATCTGCATTTGCTCGTGCGCGCCCTCCGCGCTGATCTTGCTCATCGCAAAGCCGACGTGAATCAGCACCCAATCGCCAACCACGGGATTTTCATCTTCGAGCAGCCCCAGATCCACTTTGCGGCGAACGCCCGTGACATCCACGACGGCGTGCAGCGGCGGACCGGGAATCACTTCGAGAATTTGACCGGGAATCGCAAGGCACATAATCGATTAGTCCCCTTCAATCCGGCCCTGGATTCGCGCGATCAGCGATTCAATCACCGGCATCGCACGATCCACCGCCGCGCTCATCGTTTCGCTCAAACCGAACTCGCCCTCTGCACCACCCAATGTTTCCGGCTCGCACGCGACCACGATTATCTTCGCGGGCAGAGTTCCCAACGTCCTCGCCATGCGCAGCGCCGTTTGCGGATTCATGGCGTGGGCGTTAGCCGGCGCAGGCTCGCCCGAAGCGTCGAGTTCCGGTTCTAATACATAAATGTCGCCGGGAGCGCCGCCGCGCGCCGTTGCGTCCACTAAAATCGCGGCGTCATAACGCTCGCTCGTCATCGCATAAGCGAGATCGTAGCTGCGAATTCCGAAATCGATCACCTGAACACCCGGCGGAATTTCCCGCTGGA
>Ga0335074_10008041_pt1 | contig 14653 bp, 12 predicted proteins | sample Lox_Sample_23_FD_206715 | JGI IMG/M metagenome (GOLD analysis project Ga0335074, IMG submission 206715) | Soil microbial communities from Loxahatchee National Wildlife Refuge, Florida, United States - Lox_Sample_2.3 | ecosystem: Environmental > Terrestrial > Soil > Wetlands | place: USA...
CGGCGCTACGCAGCCATTACCTGGCCTCTGATAGCCAGATTGGTCGTCGAGGACCGGTCTATACTCGCGGTCACCGGAGGTGGTGATGACCGACGTGCCAGGTGAGCTAGCGGAGCTTCGAGCCCGTGTCAGCGCAGTTGAGTCCAGACTCGATGCGGAGGCGAGTCTGCGCGCCATGGTGGACATGGACCTCTCTGCGATGTCCACTCGGCTCGGCGCACAGCACCGGCTGCTTCTCGCACTGGCTCAGACGCAGAGTGATCACAGCCGAATGCTCAGGGAGCACTCGGGTGTGCTCGCTGAGCACTCCAGCGTGCTCGCCGACCACACCCAGCGGCTGGCGCGCATCGAAGACCGGACCCAGCGCATCGAAGACCGGACCGAGCGTGTCGAGGCCGGGGTCCAGGCCATCCTGAGCCTGCTTGGCGGCAAAGGCCACGACGACGCTCCGGCCTGAGCGCCCGCCGCGAATGTTATGCCCGGCTCGGCGTCAGGCCGGAACTCGCTCAGATGTGACGAAGACGCTGCGCACGCTTGTCCCGTCTGGCCTTGCCCAAAGCCCGGTGACCTGGCCGGGCTCGGCCGACCCGCCATCAGCTGGCGTCAGCACCCGCGCGAAGCGGAAGTGCAGCGCCTCCCCCGCCGCGAGGGCGTACGGTGAGCTGAGAACGGTCGGATCCGGGGCGTCGCTCACGCTTTGCGCCTGGGCCTGAGCCCGGCCCTGGATGAGCTCGGCTAGCTGCGCCAGCAAGACCAGATCGCGGACGCCGTCGTAGATCCAGCGCGTGCCGAGCACGCCATGCTCGGTCGTGCCGATGAGCGCGTCCTCCGCGCCGGTCAGCGGGCTGCCCCGGTAGGTCATCGGGACCAGGTACGCCGCCTCGCCGCCCGCCGTCTGATCGAGCACGATCATGAACTCGATGCCGACTTCACCGCGCGGGTCGTCGAGCCGGAATCCGCCCGCCCTGGACAGCTCGGGTCGCGCGGCCGCGGTCCTGACGTACCAGCTTTGCGCCGGGAGCCAGTCCCTGAGCAAGTCCAGCTTGCCCGGCACCAAGGTCGTGTGGTGGATTGTCGCCAACTAGTGCTCGCTAGCTCAGCTGCTCGCTAGCTCAGCCGCTCAAGGATCAACTCTCGCGCGCGGTTGGCGTCGGCGCGGCCGCGGGTTGCCTTCATGACCGCGCCCACCAGTGCGCCGACCGCCGCGGCCTTGCCGTCGCGGATCTTCGCCGCAATGTCAGGGCTGGCAGCGATCGCTGCGTCAACGGCCTCCGTCAGCGCAGCATCGTCGCTGACGATCGCGAGGCCGCGTGCCGCTACCACCGCATCGGGATCGCCCTCACCAGCGAGGACGCCGTCCAGTACCTGCCTCGCAAGCTTGTCGTTGATCGTTCCGGCCTTGACCAGGGCGTTCACCCGGGCAACCTCGGCTGCCGAGATGGGCAGATCCGCCAGCTCGGCGCCGGTCGCGTTGGCATGCCGGGCGAGCTCGCCCATCCACCATTTGCGCGCGTCCGCGGCCGACGCGCCCGCCGCTACCGTCGCGCCGATCAAGTCCAGCGCACCCGCGTTCTGCAGCTGGGTCATCTCGAGATCGGACAGGCCCCAGTCCGCCAGCAACCGGGCCCGGCGAGCGGCCGGAAGCTCCGGAAGGCTCGCCCGGATCTGCTCGACCCAGTCCCGGTCAGGCGCTACTGGCACCAGGTCAGGCTCAGGGAAGTAGCGGTAATCCTGCGCCTCTTCCTTGCTCCGGCCTGCCGTCGTCGTGCCGTTGTTCTCGTGGAAATGCCGGGTCTGAAGTACCACCTTCTGCCCGGCATCCAGCACTGCCGCCTGCCGCTCGATCTCGAACCGCACCGCACGCTCTACCGAGCGCAGCGAGTTCACGTTCTTGGTCTCGGTCCTGGTGCCCCACTCGGCGGCACCACGCGGCGCGAGTGAGGTGTTCACGTCGCAGCGCAGCGAGCCTTCTTCCATCCGGACGTCAGAGACACTAAGCGAGCGCAGCAGGTCCCGGAGCTCGGTCACGTACGCACGGGCAACGTCGGGCGCGAGCTCACCAGTTCCGGTAACCGGCTTCGTGACCACCTCCACCAGCGGGATGCCAGCCCGGTTGTAGTCGACGAGCGAGTAATCGGCACCGTGAATCCGCCCGGTCGCACCGCCCATGTGCAGCGATTTGCCGGTGTCCTCCTCCAGGTGCACGCGCTCGATGCCAACCCTGACGGTGCGGCCCTCGACCACGACCTCGAGCCAGCCGTCAGTGCACAGCGGCTCGTCGTACTGCGAGATCTGGAAGTCCTTCGGCATGTCCGGGTAGAAGTAGTTCTTCCGCGCGAACCTGCACCAGGTCGCGATCGAGCAGTTCAGCGCGAGCCCGATCCTGATCGTGTACTCGATCGCCGCGCGATTCGCCACCGGCAGCGAACCAGGTAGTCCGAGGCAGACGGGGCAGACCGCGGAGTTCGGCTCCAGACCGAAGGTGGTCGGACAGCCGCAGAACATTTTGGTCGTGGTACCGAGCTCGACGTGCGTTTCGAGCCCGATCACCGGCTCGTACCTGGACAGCGCCTCGTCGTAAGGCACCAGTTGCGCTAGGTCGGTCACCGGGTATCTCCCGCCTCACGGATTTCTTTCGCCTGGGCCAGCAGCGGTCCGCCCCAGCGCTGCTCCAGGGCTGCCTCGACCGCCGCACCGACTCGGTAGACGCGATCATCAGCCAGCGCCGGGGCCATGATTTGCAGCCCGACCGGCAGCCCGTCTTCGGGCGCTAGCCCGCAGGGCACCGATATGGCGGCGTTCCCGGCCAGATCTGACGGGATCGTGAACAGGTCCGCAAGGTACATGGCCATCGGATCGTCGGCGCGTTCCCCGATGGGGAACGCCGTTGTCGGCGTGGTCGGCGACACCAGCACATCCACTTGCTCGAACGCGGCGTCGAAGTCGCGGTTGATGAGCGTGCGCACCTGCTGGGCCTTGCCGTAGTAAGCGTCGTAGTAGCCGCTGGACAGCGCGTAAGTGCCGAGCATGATCCGGCGCTTGACCTCGGGCCCGAATCCGGCCTCCCTGGTCAGCGACATCACTTCGTCGGCGCTGCGGGTACCGTCGTCGCCCACCCGCAGCCCGTAACGCATCGCATCGAAGCGGGCCAGGTTGGACGAGCATTCGCTGGGCGCGATCAGGTAGTACGCCGGCAGCGCGTAGGTGAAGTGCGGGCACGAGACCTCGACGACCTTGGCGCCGAGCGACTCAAGCAGTTCCACCGCCTCGGTGAATCTGGCCTGCACTCCGGTCTGAGAGCCGCCACCGCTGAACTCGGTGACCACGCCAACCCGGAGGCCGGACACGTCGGCCTGCCTGGCCGCTGCGACGACCGGCGGAACGGGTGCGTCGACCGACGTCGAGTCACACGGATCGTGCCCCGACATGACCTCGTGCAGCAGCGCCGCGTCGAGGACTGTACGAGCCAGCGGGCCCGGCGTGTCGAGCGAGGACGCGAACGCGACCAGCCCGTACCGCGATGAGCCGCCGTAGGTCGGTTTCATGCCGACGATCCCGCAGACCGCGCCCGGCTGGCGGATGGACCCGCCGGTGTCGGTGCCGATCGCGAGCGGTGCTTCGTATGCGGCGACAGCGGCCGCCGAGCCGCCGGACGAGCCACCGGGGATCCGGGTAAGGTCCCACGGGTTGTGTGAGGGCCCGTAAGCGGAGTTCTCAGTCGAGGACCCCATCGCGAACTCGTCCATGTTGGTCTTGCCGAGAATGACGACGCCAGCATCGCGCAGCCGCCTAGTGACGGTGGCGTCATATGGCGGGCGCCAGCCCTCCAGGATCTTGGAGCCGCACGTAGTGGGCATGTCTACCGTTGTCATGACATCTTTGAGAGCCAGCGGGACTCCCGCCAGCGGCCCTAGCGGCTCGCCAGCCTTGCGCTTGCGGTCGACGCTCTCCGCCGCAGCCAGCGCGCCGATGCCTGCCACGTGCAAGAACGCGTGCACGTCAGGATCGACGGCCACGATGCGGTCCAGATGGGCTTGAGCGACCTCGACCGCCGACACATCTCCGGAGGCAACAGCTGCGGCTATCTCCGCGGCGCTCAGCCTGGTTAGCTCGCTTGCCGTCCCTGCGTCACCAGCCGCCATGTCAGTCCTCCGTCAGGATGCGCGGAACCCGGAACCTGCCTTGCTCGGCAGCCGGCGCGCCGGACAGTGCCTGTTCCGGGGTCAGGCACGGGACTTCGACATCGTCGCGGAACACGTTGACGACCGGGACCGCGTGCGTCATCGGCGGAATACCTTCGGCCGCGACCTCCTGTACCCGCGCGACTGCGCCGATGATCTGGTCTAGCTGGCCGGCGAAATGGTCGAGTTCGGCGTCCGTCAGGGCCAGCCTGGACAGCCTGGCCAGGTGCGCCACCTCGTCCCTGGTGATGGACATGACCGCTATCCTATTGGGCCCGCCGCGCCCGGGCCGAAGGCATTAACCCGCTGCAGGGCTCGGCGGTGGCGACGAGCCGACTTTTCACCCGGAGCAGCGTTAAGGAGTCCGCTTATGCGACGTTATGCCTGATTCTTGACTCACGTTCCGGGTGAAAAGTCAGTCGTGAGGGGCCGGCGCGCTTAGCTTTGCCAGCCGGAGGGCGGCAGCGTCACCGTGTTTTTCGACACAGTTGTTTGCGACACAGCTGTTTGCGACACAGCTGTTTGCGACACAGCTGTTTGCGACACAGTTGTTTGCGACACAGCTGTTTGCGACACTCTGACCTGCGACTGCAGCAGACCCGCGTGCTGTGAGCCGACCGGACCTGCCGGGATCTGCACGCCGAGCTGAGCCGTGTCACTGGTCATCATGTGCTCGGTCAGCCATGCGGTTGCCGAGGCAGCGCTCATCGGTTTGGCGAAGTAGTAGCCCTGCGCCGCCACGCAGCCCATGCCAAGCAATGTTGTCGCCACGTCCTCAGACTCCACGCCCTCGGCGACCGAGCGGATGCCGAGAGCCGCGGCCAGGTCGAGGATGGACTTGACGACCACCTCGTCATCAGCTGACTCAAGAAGCCGGCCGACGAACGAGGAGTCGACTTTGACCTCGCACACCGGAAGCCGTTTGAGCCGGACCAGGTTGGAGTAGCCGGTGCCGAAGTCGTCCAGGCTGAGGCAGACACCCTGCGCTGCCAGCGCCTCGGCTGTCGCGACCGAGTGGGCCGGCTCACTGGTCAGCACTCGTTCGTCGATCTCGATGAGCAGCGCCTCGGGCGGCAGCCGGTGCCTGGCCAGGCCCTGCCCGACCAGCTCGGCGAGCCCGGAGTCGAGCAAGTCACGGCCGGAGACGTTGACGGAGACCTGGATGTCCAGCCCGGACTGCCGCCACAGCGCGGCCTGAGCGAGCCCGGCTTCGATAACGTACGCGGTTACCTCGCGCATCAGGTACGACTGCTGGACAACCGGAATGAAGTCTTCCGGCGTCAGGACACCCCGGACCGGGTGCCGCCAGCGGACCAGCGCCTCCACGCCGGCCGGCTGCCCGTCGGCCAGGTAGACCTTCGGCTGATAGTGCAGCTCCAGCTCGCCCCGGTCCAGGCCGCGCCGCAACTCGCCGAACAGGGCCAGGCGAGCAGGCGAGTTCCGGTCCAGATCCGGCACGTACCGCTCCACGCCGCTGCGCCGCTGCTTGGCCAGGTACATCGCCACATCGGCGCGCTGCATCAGCAACTCGCCACTAGTCGCGTCGTCCGGGAACATCGCAATTCCGATGCTCACCTCGATCACGAACGACATGCCTTCCAGGCGGATCGGCTCTGCCACTGCCGCGCGCAGCCGCGCCGCGACCTCACGTGCCGCTGCGGCCTCCTTGACGGCGGGCAACAGCACTGCGAATTCGTCACCGCCGAGGCGCGCGACCAGGTCTCCGGGCCGGATGCTGTGCGTGAGCCGATGCGCCACCAGGCGGAGCAGCCGGTCCCCTACCGCGTGCCCGAGCGTGTCGTTGACTTCCTTGAGGCCGCGGTCCAGGTCCAGCAGCAGGAATCCGGCCTTCCGCCCTGAACTGGTGGCCTGCGCGAGCGTGCTGTCGAGCCTGAGCATCAGCAGCTTGCGGTTAGCCAGGCCGGTCAGCTCGTCGTGATTCGCCTGGTGCTCGCGCTGCACCGAGACAGCGGCGTTGACATAGATAGCGCCGAGCGGGAAGACAAAGAGCAGCATCATAAACGCTGACTTCGTCCCGATGACCACTGCGACGAGCGGCGCGGTACCGAACAGAACTACGTTGACAGTGGCCTCGTACGGCAGGAGCCTGACCAGCGTAGGCAGTACAGGCTCGCGCGAGTGCAGCGCTATCGCGATGGCGACAAGGACGTAGCCCACCGCGAAGCTCGCCGCGCCGGCGAGCAGGATCCGCCAGACATCGCCGTCTCGCGGTACCCACGGGTTAGCCGGCGATGCCAACTGGCCGCAGAGCGCGTACAGCGTGCCGCCGCCGGCGGCCATCGCCAGCGTCACATCTGCGGCGTTGAAGGCCGCGCGGTGCGGTGCCTTGCGCCGCAGGACCTGCGTCACGACCGTCGATGTCCCACCCAACAGGATCGCGACAGCCGGTCCCCACGCGATCAGCGCGCCGAAGCAGAACGTGACGGATGCTACCGGCGCTTGCAAGCTGGAGCGCCCGGGCGTGACGATCGGCCACAGATCGCCGACCAGAACCATGGCGGCGAGCACCCAGAACACCGGTTGGGCGAGGAGAACGGACGTGCCCGACAGCCGCGAGATGGCGATGCCGAAGACGACGACGCCGACGAGCGTGACCAGAGCGAGGTGGATCCACAACGGCGAGCCGACGCGCGGGCCGATGTCCCTGGTGTCGCTCGGGTCCCTCATGACTCCTCATCGGCCAGCCGTCGCGCAGTGTGCAGCAGTCGGCGCTTTCCGTGAATCCTACGGGAGAATACGCACTTCCCGAAGCCAATCGCATACTATCCGTTACAGCCTGAGATCATGACTGATCCGGCCGAATCTGCCGACCAGGACGGCAACCCAGAATTAACCGGGAACGAGCGCCCTGGCCGCGTCCGGCCCCTGCAAGAGCAGCACATCAAGTCCCGCCTCGTCCAGCACCGGCACGCCGAGTGACTCCGCCTTGCTGAGTTTCGAGCCCGGGTTCAGGCCCGCGACGACGAACCCGGTCTTCTTCGAGACCGAACCAGACACCTTGCCGCCCAGCTCCTCGATCGCCGCCGCCGCCGCCTCGCGAGTACGGGCCTCGAGCGTCCCGGTCAGCACCACGGTGATTCCCGACAGCGGGCCTGTCGCGCCGGGTGCCGCAGCCGCTTCGCCGCGGGCCGGCGGGACGAATCCGGGCGTCGCCAGCTGCACTCCGGCCGCCCGCCACTTTGCCACGATGGCCGCGTGCCAGTCGACCTCGAACCACTCCCGCACTGACCGGGCGATGGTCGGCCCCACGTCGTCGACCGTCACCAGCTCCGCCTCGGGCGCGGTCGCGATGGCGTCGACCGACCCGAACGCCGCCGCCAGCGCCCTCGCGGCCGTCGGGCCGATGTGCCGGATCGACAGCGCCACCAGGATCCGCCAGAGCGGCCGGTACCGGGCGTCCTCCAGGTTGGCCAGCAGCCTGGTCGCGTTCGCGGTCAGGGCACCGCCCTTCGTGACGAAGAACGGCACCGTGGCCAGCTTCTCGGCCGTCAGCCCGAACAGATCGCCTTCGTCGGACACCAGCCCCGAATCCAGCAGCGCAACGGCTGCCTCGTAACCGAGCACCTCGATGTCCAGAGCGCCCCGGCTGGCCAGGTGGAACAGCCGCTCCCGCAGCTGCGCCGGGCATGATCTGGCGTTCGGGCAGCGCCAGTCGACGCCGCCGTCCTCCCGGACGAGACCGGTGCCGCATGCCGGGCACTTCGTGGGGAACTCGAACGCCCGCTCGTCGCCAGTCCGCAGGTCAGCCACCGGCCCCACAACCTCAGGGATGACATCGCCTGCCTTGCGCAGCACCACGATGTCACCGATCAGCACGCCCTTACGGGCAATCTCATCGGCGTTGTGCAAGGTCGCGTTCTCGACCGTTGATCCGCTGACCTTGACCGGTTCCATCACCGCGAACGGGGTCACCCGGCCGGTCCGGCCCACGTTGACCCGGATGTCCAGCAGCCGCGTGTTGACCTCCTCGGGCGGGTACTTGTACGCGATCGCCCAGCGGGGCGCCCGGCTGGTCGACCCAAGCCGCCGCTGAACCTCCACTGCGTCGATCTTCACCACAACGCCGTCGATCTCGTACGGCGGATCGTGCCGGTGCTCGGCGTAATGCGCGATGTACTCACGCACGCCGTCGACGTCGGCCACCACCTGGTACAGCTCGCTGGCCGGCAGCCCCCATGACTTCAGCCGCTCGTACCAGCCCGACTGGCTCTGCGGCGGGTCATCCAGGCCCTCCACGACGCCAACGCCGTGCATGATCATGTTGAGCGCACGCGACGCGGTAATCCGCGGATCCTTCTGGCGCAAGGAACCGGCCGCAGAGTTGCGCGGGTTAGCAAACGGCGCCTTGCCCGCCTCGGTCAGCTTCTCGTTCAGCTCCTCGAATGCCTTGACCGGCAGGAACACCTCGCCGCGGACCTCCAGGACGTCCGGCCAGTCGGAGCCGGACAGCTTGCTGGGTACCGCGGCGATCGTTTTGACGTTCGGTGTCACGTCCTCGCCGGTAACTCCATCGCCCCTGGTCGCCGCGCGCTGCAGGCGGCCCTTGCGGTAGACCAGCGCGACCGCGAGGCCGTCGATCTTTAGCTCGCACACGTACGGGCCGCCGCCGCCGAGCCGGGCGGCCCTGGCCACCCAGCCATCCAGGTCCTCGGCTGAGAAGACGTTGTCCAGGCTCTGCAGCGGCTGCAGGTGCTGCACCGGAGCGAAGTCGGTCGAGAACATTCCGCCGACGCGCTGGCTTGGCGAGTCGGGTGTCCGCAGCTCGGGAATCTGTTCCTCGATGCTCTCCAGCTCGCGCAACATCGTGTCGTACTCGTAGTCCGAGATCACCGGCGAGTCCAGCACGAAGTACCGGTACTGGTGCTCTTGCAGCTCTGCGGCCAGCTCCGCATGCCGCTGCCGCGGATCCTGCTCCGTCATCGGACCACTCCTTGATCAGCTCGGCTCGATCATCTCCGGCGCGATCCGCGCCGCGTCCCGGCAGTGCGCAAGTGCCGCCCGCGCGGCCGCCGGGGAGAATCCCGCCAGGCCACAGGCTGGCGTGATGACGACCTGCCGCGCAAGCAGGCCGGGCGTCAGACCGGTTCGCCGCCACAGCGTCACTACCGACTCCGCGGTCTGGCGCGGCAGCAGGGGCGGCCCGCTGACCAGCCGCTCGGCACTGCTGGGCGGCAGCGCCCCGACGAACAGGCCGACGCCGCCCTCGGCCAGCTCTGCTACCTGGTCAATGTCGGCGCTGCGGAGGTGGCCGAGGTCGAAACTGACTGCCGATGCGCCGGCTCGCTTTATTTCCGGGAACGGGGCTGGCCTCCCGCAGCAGTGCACGACGGTGAATGCCGACGGCGCTGACAGGACCGTTGCCAGGTGCTGGCTGGCGACCGCCTGGTCGACAGCAGCCACCACGTTCAGACCGCTGGCCGTGGGGACACGTCCGGCCAGCGCGGCTGGCAAAGCTGGCTCGTCTAGTTGGACGATGAGGCTCGCGCCAGGGACTCGCTTGCGGACGTCAGCGGCATGCCCGGCCAGTCCCTCGGCCAGCGAGGCTGTCAGGTCGGCCACGGCGCCCGGGTCAGCGAGTGCCGGGTTGACCGAGCGGCTGAGCTCGAGAGTGGCGGCCAGTGTCCACGGCCCGCATACCGCGATCTTCAGCGGACCCTGGTAGCCGTCGGCAATCTCCTCAAGCGTGTCGAGATCCCTGGACAGGTAGCTGGCAGCTCTGCTGGCATCCCGGCCCGGCCGGTCGGTCAGCTTCCACCCGCGCGGAGTCGTCTGCACCGGCAGGTCAACCAGCAGCCCGGCGGTCCGGCCGGTGATGTCGGCGCCTGGCCCGCGGCCGGGCAACTCGGGCAGGTAGGGCAGCTCCGGTACCTCGCCGAAGACGATCCGGCACGCCTCGGCCGGGTCAGTACCCGGCATCGACCCGATCCCGGTCGCGCTCCCGGCTGGCCACGGATACTGCGGACTCTCGCTCACGCTCAGAGCCTAGTGGTGCCCGCCGACACCAGGGCGGAGCTGCGATCCAGCAAATCCTGACGGCTCAACCCGGCACTGTAGCCGGTTGCCGGGTACGTAAGCGACAAATCGTCCGCCGTAAGCCGCCAGACAACTACGATGTCAGGTTCCACGCCCGGGCAGGACTACGCCGGGCCGGCGCCAGTCTGGGTAATAGTCGCGCTGCCGAGCACCGCGTCGCCGTCGTAGAACACCGCTGCCTGTCCGCGCGCGATGCCGCGGACAGGCTCGCGCAGGCTGATCCGGACGCCCTCCCCGGCCGGCTCGCAGACCGCCGGGTGTACTTCGCCGTGGGCGCGCAACTGCACCAGGCAGTCGACCGGGCCGGAAGGCGGTGGACAGCCGGACCATACCGGCCTGCTCGCCTCGATCTCCAGTACGTCCAGTGCCTCGGCCGGGCCAACTGTAACAGTGCGCGATACCGGCTCGATGCTCAGCACGAACCGGGGCCTACCATCGGCGGCCGGGCGGCCGAGATGCAGGCCCTTACGCTGCCCGATGGTGAATCCGTAGCTGCCGTCATGGCTGCCGACCACGGTGCCATCCGATTCGACGATGTCACCGGGCGCGCTGCCGAGGTGCCGCTCCAGGAATCCTCTGGTATCGCCGTCGGCGATGAAGCAGACGTCGTGGCTGTCCGGCTTGTCGGCGACTGCCAGGCCCCGGGCAGCCGCCTCCCTTCGCACCTGATCCTTGGTGGTGTCGCCCAGCAGGAACATGGCCCGGCTGAGCTGGGCACTGGTGAGCACGGCGAGCACATAGGACTGATCCTTGGCGGGGTCAACACTGCGGACGAGCCGGGCCGGCCCGCCGCCGGGCGCCGGCTCCAGCCGGGCGTGATGGCCCGTGCAGACCGCATCGAAGCCAAGCGCGACCGCCCGGTCCAGCACTGCCGCGAACTTGATCTTCTCGTTGCAGCGCAGGCACGGATTCGGGGTGTTGCCACGTGCGTACTCGTCGACGAAGTCCTGGACGACGTCGGCGTTGAACCGCTCGGCCATGTCCCATACGTAGAACGGGATGCCAATCACGTCTGCCGCTCGCCGGGCATCGCGGGCGTCTTCGAGGGTGCAGCAGCCCCGTGCGCCGGTCCGGTAGGAACTCGGGTTCGCAGACAGCGCCAGGTGCACGCCGGTGACGTCGTATCCCGCCTCAGCGGCCCTGGCAGCCGCGACCGCGGAGTCGACGCCGCCCGACATGGCGGCAAGCACGCGCAAGCTAGTCATCTAGCTCAGGATAAGCGGGCTACCTGGCGGCCCGGCGAGCCCGCTCGACGACCTCGCCAATCACGGCGCCGAGGGCGTCGACCTCGGACTGCTCGGAGGAGTGACCAAGCGAGAACCGGAGCGAGCCGCGGGCGCGCGCGTCGTCCGCGCCCATGGCTAGCAGCACGTGGCTCGGCTGTGCCACTCCCGCGGTGCAGGCCGAACCGGTCGAGCAGGCGATTCCGCGCGCGTCCAGCAGCATCAGGAGTGCGTCACCCTCGCAGCCAGGGAATGAGAAGTGAGCGTTACCGGGGAGCCGGCCGGCTCCGGGCGCCGCTCCGTTCAGGATGGCGTCCGGCACCGCCGCCTTCACCTGCGCGATGAGGTCGTCCCGCAGCGATGCCAGTCGCTTTGCCTCGTCGGTCCGGCGCTCGGTGGCCAGCTGCACGGCGACTGCGAACGCGCGAATCGCCGGGACGTCCAGCGTGCCTGACCTCACGTCGCGCTCCTGACCGCCGCCATGCAGTACCGGCACTGGCTGAGCGCCCTTGGCCAGCAGCAGAGCACCGACCCCCACCGGACCGCCGATCTTGTGCGCGGTGATCGTGAGCGCCGCGGCGCCGCTGCCTGAAAGGCTCACCGGAAGCTGTCCGGCCGCTTGAACCGCGTCGCTGTGGAACGGGATCCGGTGCTCGGCCGCCACCGCGGCAAGCTCGGCGATCGGCTGCACGGTGCCGACCTCGTTGTTCGCCCACATGACTGTGACCACCGCTACTGCCGCAGGGTCCGTCTCGATGGCCGCTGCCAGCGTCTCCGGGCAGACTGCACCGGTCTGCTCGACCGCCAGCCAGTCCGCCGCCGCACCCTCGTGCTCGGCCAGCCAGCGCACGCTGTCGAGCACAGCGTGGTGCTCGGTCGGTGCGGCCAGGACACGCCGCCGACCCGGGTCTGCGGCTTTCCCGGCCCAGTACAGTCCCTTGACGGCGAGATTGTCGGCCTCGGTGCCGCCGCTGGTAAAGACGACCTCGCTCGGCCTGGCTCCGTAGGCCTCGGCGATCAGCTCCCTGGATTCCTCCACTACGCGGCGGGCCCGGCGGCCTGCGTTGTGCAGCGAGGAGGGATTGCCAAGCTGGGCAAGTTCCTCGGTCATGGCCGCTAGGGCAGCGGGCAGCATCGGTGTCGTGGCAGCGTGGTCAAGGTACGCCGACACTGCGGAGGCCGCCTTAGCCTCCGCCGTCGGCGCGGGACCGGGCCCGGCGGCGCTGGTGTTTGACATGATGCGTTTAGCCTAATGGCCTACAGGCCGGGATGCCCGGCCTGAAGCCCCGGGCTGGCAGCCAGCGAACGCCTGCCATCAGCCCTCAGATCGCTTGGCGATCTCCTCGACGAGCTGCGGGACGACCTTGAACAGGTCGCCTACAACGCCGAAGTCGGCCAATTCGAAGATCGGCGCTTCTGGGTCCTTGTTGACAACCATGATCGTCTTGGACGTCTGCATGCCGGCCCGGTGCTGAATAGCGCCAGAGATGCCGATAGCGACGTAGAGCTGCGGTGAGACCGTCTTGCCGGTCTGGCCGACCTGGAACTGGTGGGGGTACCACCCGGCGTCGGTAGCGGCGCGGGACGCGCCGACCGCCGCCCCGAGGGAATCCGCGAGCTGTTCGATCAGCGCGAAATGCTCGCCTGAGCCGAGCCCGCGGCCGCCGGACACCACGATCGAGGCTTCGGTAAGTTCCGGGCGCTCGCCGCGCTCGGCCACCACCTTGCCGGTCACCCGAGCGGTCTTGGCGTCGTCAGAGATATCCACAGCCACCGGCTCGATCTCAGCAGCGCCAGCGGCGGGCTCGGGTGTCACGGCGTTGGGGCGGACCGCGATGACCGGCGTGCCGGTACGCACCGTGGACTGGACCGTGATCGCGCCACCAAAAATGGACTGCTCGCCGACCAGCCCGCCGCCGTCGCCAGCGGTCAGGCCGATGACGTCGGTGAGCACCCCGGAGCCGGTCTTCACCGCCAGCCGGCCGGCTACCTCACGCCCTTCGGACGTCGCGGCCACGAGCACCGCGGCCGGCGCCTTCTGCGCGACCAGGTGCGCGAGCAGTTCGGCCTTGGGTGCAACCACGTAGTCGGCGTAGTCTGGGCTGTCAGCCACGTACACCTTGGCCGCGCCGAATTCGGCCAGCCTGGCCCTGCCGCCGTCGGCCCCATCGCCAGTCCACACCACCGACGGCTCGCCGTGGGCGCGGGCCAGCGTGAGCAACTCGGTCGTGACCTTCTTGACGGTCTCGCCATCGTGCTCGGCAAGTACCAGGATCTCAGCCATATAAGACAGCCTTCCGCGTCAGCCCGTGGTGCTCAGATGAACCAGTGGGTGCTCAGATGAACTTGCGCGAAGCCAGGAACTCGGCGGCCTTCGCGCCGCCGTCTCCCTCGTCGGTGACGATGGTGCCGGCCGCGCGCGGCGGCCGGTTCGCGAAACTGACCACCTCAGTGGCACTCGCGGTCAGTCCGGCCTGGCTGGCATCCATCCCCAGGTCGGCCAGGCTGAGCGTCTCAACCGGCTTCTTCTTCGCCGCCATGATCCCCTTGAACGACGGGTACCGGGGCTCGTTGATCTTCTCGACCACGCTCACGACCGCCGGCAACGTTCCCTCGACGGTGTCGTAACCGTAGTCGGCCTGACGGTGGATGCTGATCTTCGACCCGTCGGTTTCTACCTTGCTCGCGAACGACATCTGCGGCACGCCGAGCCGTTCGGCCAGCATCGCCGCCAGCGTACCCATCCGCGCATCCGTGGATTCCGAGCCCAAAATAACCAGGTCAAAGCCGGTACGGCGGAGCACGTTCGCCAGCACCGCGGACGTCACCAGGCCGTCCGAGCCACGCAGCGCCTCGTCAGTGACATGCACGGCTTTATCCGCGCCCATCGACAGTGCCTTGCGGATCGCGTCCGCCGCCTTATCAGGGCCCATGGAGACGATGGTGACCTCCCCGCCATGCGCCTCCTGCAGCTTCAGCCCTTCCTCGATCGCATAATCATCAAGCTCGTTGATCACGGCGTCGGCCGCGTCCCGGTCCAGGGTGCCGTCTTCGGCCCGCAGCTTGCGCTCCGACCAGGTGTCGGGTACCTGCTTTACCAAGACCACGATGTTCATGACCGGCTGGTGACCTTCCGTAGACGTCCTGCTGTGAGCTTATGTTACTGGCGAGTTAAGCAATTAACCTGACCGGCCG
>Ga0335074_10008042_pt1 | contig 14653 bp, 11 predicted proteins | sample Lox_Sample_23_FD_206715 | JGI IMG/M metagenome (GOLD analysis project Ga0335074, IMG submission 206715) | Soil microbial communities from Loxahatchee National Wildlife Refuge, Florida, United States - Lox_Sample_2.3 | ecosystem: Environmental > Terrestrial > Soil > Wetlands | place: USA...
CGCGAATTCTTTTGGCCCCGGCACAACAGATCCTAAGGCAGCGCGTGCTGAAGTCCTCAAGGAATTGAGTTTCTGGGATGCAAACCCACCGGCGAAGTAGAATTGCTGCTGCGCCGGGGTGGAATTTTTGGCGCCCCTTTTTGTTGGCCGGAGTTGTTGAAGCGGTTGGCACGGTCTCAAGTTGTCCGGGCGTGACTCGCAACAGGAGGGGGCGGCCCATCCGTCGGGGGCGGCAAGGGGACTTGGCAGCCTGTTGTGAGCGGTTGAGATTTCCGCATAACCGACCCCCGTCTTCTGCGCATTTATGGGTACATTCCTGGGTAGAGAACAAACGTTCTCCCAAGAATACTTGATTTTATTGGGTTTTTTGGCGGCGAATGGCGGACAGGGAGGGATTCGAACCCCCGATACAGTTGCCCGTATGCCGCATTTCGAGTGCGGTGCTTTCAACCGCTCAGCCACCTGTCCGCGAGGGCGAGAGGGGATACTTGGATTTCCGGTCGGGGGCAAGCTTTCCCGCCTCCTTTTCGCTTGCCGTGTTGTGTTTTTTGACACACAACAATAGCCGATCCCTCGAGGCGCATCCGATGCAGCGTTTCTATCCCGCCGTGCTCGAGCGCGGGCCCAAGCAGTCCTACGGCGTCTGGTTTCCCGATTTTGCCGGCTGCGTCGCAGGCGGCGTATCGCAGGAGCAGGCCATCGCGCGGGCGCAGGCCGTGCTCGCGCATGCCGTCGAATCCCTGGCGGAGCTGGACAAACCGCTGCCCGAACCCACGCCCTTCGAGCGGATCGCCATTCCGAAGGATTGCGAGTTCGTCGCGTTCTTCGCGGTGGGGGTTGAACCGCCCGATCCGTCCGAGCGGGTGAATATCTATCTCTCGCGCAGTCTTCTCGCGCGCGCCGATCGCCGGGCGGCCGAACTCGGCATGAGCCGGTCGAGCTTTTTCGGCTATGCGATCACCACGGCGCTTCCGTTTCCTGCCATCACCGGATTCGGCCATGTCGTTCCCGTACCCGCACAATCGCGCCTCCGCGGGGCGGAGCCGCACGGGCCCAAGCCCCGCCGGCGCAAGGCCTGACGCGTTCTCGCGTCGCATACACGCGATTGGGAATGACAATGGCGGCCCCGCTCGCATAGTCTGAACCCGGAGCGCTACCGGTTTTCGGGTCCAAAAAAGGAACCGCCATGAGACTTGCTCTTCTCGCCGCTCTCACCCTGACCTTTGGAATTTGTTCCTCCGTGCTGGCGCAGGACGACAAGGACGCCAACAAATCTTCCACGCCGTCCACTCCCACGCCCCCGCCCAACCCGGCCTATTTCAAGGCGCCCGAGAGCGTGACCCAGGGCTCGGTGACGGTCGACGGCGATCACATCGATTATGCCGCCCATGCCGGCACGATCATCGTGCATCCCAAGGACTGGAACGATTCGACCGACCCGCAGGGCGAGGAAAAGAACAAGCAGCCGGAAGCCGCGATGTTCTACGTCGCCTATTTCAAGAAAGACGCGGATCCGGCGCAACGCCCGATTACCTTCCTGTATAATGGCGGCCCCGGTTCTTCGACGGTTTGGCTGCATATGGGCGCGTTCGGGCCCAAGCGGGTCGTCACCGCGGACGATTCGCACACGCCGGCCGCGCCCTATCAACTCGTCAACAATGACGAGAGCCTGCTCGATGCCAGCGATCTTGTTTTTATCGACGCGCCCGGTACCGGTTTCAGCCGCATCGCCGGCAAGGATGCGGAGAAATCATTCTACGGCATCGATCCCGACGCCTATGCGTTCGGCGATTTCATCAACCAGTTCCTGGCGAAATACGGCCGCTGGAATTCACCCAAATATCTGTTCGGCGAGAGCTACGGCACGCCGCGGTCCGCCGTTCTCGTCAACGAGCTCGAGACCGAGCGGGATATCGACTTCAACGGCGTCATCCTGCTCTCGCAGATTCTCAACTTTGCGCTCAGCCCCGACCGGCCGACATACGAGCCGGGCATCGATCTCGCCTATCAGCTGGCGCTTCCGACCTATGCGGCGACGGCCTGGTATCACCACAGGCTGCCGCCGAATGCGCCCAAGGACCTGCCAACGCTGATCCATCAGGTCGAATCCTTCACCATGGGCGAATATGCGCTGGCGCTGCAGCGCGGATCGATGATCGGGCCGAACTGGCGCAAGGAGATCATCGGCAAGCTCCACATGTTCACCGGTCTGCCGGCTACTTACATCGACAAGGCCAATCTGCGCATTGACGGCGGCGAGTTCGAGAAGAGCCTCGAAGATGCAAACGACACCACGATCGGTAGGCTCGACACCCGATTTACCGGGCCGACCATGGACCCGCTGAGCGAGAACGCGGACTACGATCCGCAGGCCGCGTCCATCAGTTCGGCCTACGTCTCCGCGTTCAACGACTATGTGCGGAAAACGCTGAATTACGGCCAGAACCTGCAATACAATCCCGAGATATCGCTGTTCAAATGGTGGGACTTCTCCCATCAGCCGCCGGGCGCGCAGCGCGCAATCCGCGGCAGCGCGAACGTCATGCCGGATCTGGCGACGGCGATGAAATACAATCCCAATCTCAAAATCCTGCTGAATGGCGGCTATTTCGATCTCGCCACGCCTTACTATGAGGGGTGGTACGAGATGCATCACCTGCAGATTCCGCAGAAGCTGGATGGGAATATTTCCTACCGCTACTACGCGTCCGGCCACATGGTCTATGCGCACACGCCGGCGCTGAAACAGCTCCACGACAACGTGGCCGATTTTATCCGGCAGACCGACAATGTGCAGAAATAGCCGGGCAAAGCCTGTGCGCCGATGAACGGCAGATGAACGGCGCCGCCATAACGCGTTCAGGAGAGGGGGCGCATCGTCCGGTCTCTGGTCCGGTTTGCTGCAAGCCCCTCCCTGCAAATCGGGTCGCGAACAGGCGGAAGCCCACATCGGAAAGTCCGGTGCGGGCTTCCGTCGTATCCGGCGAACTCCCGCCGCGTTTCGAGATGGGCTGATCATGCCGGGCAGTCAGGATTTCGCGCCCGACCCGCGCAATCAGTCCATTCGCGTCTGGCTCAATGGCGGGCTCGTTCCGCGCGCCGAAGCGCAGGTATCGATTTTCGACGCGGGCTTCGTGCTCGGCGATGGCGTGTGGGAGGGCGTACGCCTGCACAAGGGCGGGCTGCTTTTTCTCGATGCCCATCTCGACCGGCTTTATGCCGGTGCCCGCGCCATCGTGCTCGATATCGGCCTGAGCCGGGAGGAAATCGAGCGCGCGTTGCGCGATCTGCTCGCCGCCAACGGCATGCGGGACGGCGTGCATATCAGGCTGATGGTGACGCGCGGCGAAAAGAAGACGCCCAATCAGGATCCGCGCAACGCGCTCGGGCGGCCGACCATCGCCATTGTTGCCGAATATAAGGAGCCGAGCGCAACCGTGAAAGCGCAAGGGTTGAATCTGTTCACCTCCACGATCCGCTGCACGCCGGCCGATATGTTCGACATGCGGCTCAATTCGCACAGCCGGCTCAATCTCGTTATTGCACTGACCCAGGCGATCGCGGCAGGCGCGGACGAGGCGCTGATGCTCGATCCGAACGGTTTCGTATCGAGCTGCAACGCGACGAATTTCTTCTTCGTTTCAAATAACGAAGTTTTCACTTCGACCGGCGCGTATTGTTTCAACGGGATCACACGCGACAACATCATTGCGCTTTGCCGGCGACATGGAATTCCGGTGCGGCCAGGTAATTTTACGTTGCACGATGCTTACGGTGCGCAGGAAGCCTTCGTGACCGGCACGTTCGGCGGCGTTGTACCGGTGCGCGCAATCGATGGACGCCCGCTTGCCGTCGCACCGGAAGGCGGGCTTACGCGCCGGCTCGACGCGCTTTACCGCCAACTCAAGGATGAAGACGCCGCAGGCTATGTCGCGCGCACGGGCGTGCGGTGATGGACGCGCCTGTCAGAATCGCGATGTGGTCGGGACCGCGGAATATCTCGACCGCGATGATGCGTGCCTTCGAGAATCGTCCGGATACGGCGGTGATCGATGAGCCGTTTTATGCCGCCTATCTGAAAATCTCCGGCATCGATCATCCGCTGCGCGAAGAAACGCTCGCGGCGCATGAAAGCGATTGGCGGAAGGTCGTGGATGTACTTGTTGGGCCGGTGCCGCAAGGCCGCGCGATTTTCTATCAGAAGCACATGACGCATCACATGTTGCCGGAGATCGGCCGCGACTGGATGGCGCTGTGCCGCAACGCATTTCTCATTCGCGCGCCGGAGGCGGTGCTTGCGTCCTACAGCGCCAAACGCGCGGAATTCCTGCCGGCCGATATCGGCTACGAAACGCAGTGCGAAATCTTCGACCGCCAGGCCGGGAAACTCGGGACAGCGCCGCCGGTGATCGACGCGGAAGACGTGCTGCGTGATCCGCGCTCGGCGCTCGGCGCGCTCTGTGTTGCGCTCGATATTCCGTTCTCGGAACAAATGCTCAGCTGGCCGGCCGGACCGCGCGCCGCGGACGGCGCCTGGGCGCCGGCCTGGTACGATTCCGTCGAACGTTCGACCGGCTTCGCCCCGCCGCGCAACCATCCCCCGCTGACCGGCGAACTGATGACCATCGCCGATTCCGTCCGCCCGCATTACGAATATCTGGCAAGGTATAAACTCACTTTCCCTCTCCCCCGCTACGCGGGGGCAAGGGAGCCAAGCGCCTGATCGAAATCGGCGTAGAGGTCGTCGATGTTTTCGATGCCCACGGAAAGCCGCAGGAGATCGGGCGGACAGGGGGTGTCCGGACCCTCGACCGATGCGCGGTGCTCCACGAGGCTTTCGACGCCGCCGAGCGATGTCGCGCGTTTCCATACGCGCAGCTTACCAGCCGCAGCAATCGCAGCGTTCTCGCCGCCCTTGATGCGGATGGACAGCATCGCACCAAAACCGCCCTGCATCTGTCGCGCGGCGACTGCGTGGCCGGGAAAATCGGGCAGCCCGGGATAGAGCACATGCGAGATTGCGGCATGCCGCGAGAATCGCCGTGCAAGTTCGAACGCATTTTCTGCCGCGAGCCGCACGCGCGGATATAATGTTCGCATGCCGCGCAGCAACAGGAACGCCTCGAACGATCCGAGTATTCCGCCAAGCTCCATGCGCAGCATTTTGAGCTTCTGCCAATGTTCGTCGTTTTCGCGTGTAACCAGCGCGCCGGCGATCACATCGGAGTGCCCGTTCAGATATTTGGTCGCCGAATGCATCACGATATCCGCGCCAAGCAATAACGGGCGGCAGAAGATCGGCGTGGCCACGGTCGAGTCGACGGCGACGCGCGCGCCGGCGCGATGCGCAATCTCCGCGACTGCTTTAATGTCGGTGATATCCCACAATGGATTTCCCGGCGTTTCGATCCAGACGAGTTTTGTTCTTCCGGGCCGGACAGCAGCCGCTACGGCGTCATTGTCCGCCATGTCCACGCAATCGACATCGAGATGCGAATCTCGCCTGAGCCAGCTGCGCAGCGACCAATACATCACGCGCGGTGCCATGACATGGTCGCCGGGCGCGAGAGCCTGGAAGACACAGGTTGCCGCTGCCATCCCGGACGCAAACAGCATCGCATCTGCGCCGCCTTCAAGCGCCGAAAGTACGCGCTCGGGCTGATCGTAAGAGGGATTGTCGGCCCGGATGTAACTCCGCCCGCCGCGGAAAGAATTGTCGGCTTCGCGCTCAAATGTCGTCGCAACATGGATCGGCGGCACGATCGCGCAGGTCGCATCGTCGACCCAACCCAATGCCTGGGCGGCTATCGTCTCGGGATGCTCCGAATGTCGCTTTTCGCTCACCGAATCCGAGATTAGGAAATTTCCGGCGCCGTTTCGAGGTGTATCAGGGCGCCGTGAATGCGCTCTGCTTGTCTTTGTCCGTGAATTCCGTTGCGGCAAGCCGCTCCGACATCCAGCGCGCCGCCTCGCGCAGCACTTCGGAACTGCGCCGCCAATGCAGCAGGAGATGCGGCGCCTCGGGAACAACGCGCCAGGTTTTCTCGCCGCCGAGATTGTCGAACAGCTGCCGGATGCAGCTTCTGCGGACGATCTCATCCCGCGCGCCGACCATGACGAGGGTTGGCAGATCGACCTTTCTGGCCTGTTCGAGCGAGGCAAAGGCAAGATCGGCCATTCCGGAAAGCAGATCCGGCCGCACGCGCCGCATGACAAGCGGATCGCCGATCAGGCGGATGGCAGCGGCCGGTGTCAACTCCCAGCCGCTGATCCGCTCGAAGACGAGTTCGGCATCGCCGGCAAGCGATCGCGCCGCGGCAGCCAGCCATCCGAGCAAACGCTGGCGAAAGGCAGAAGCGAGGGCGCCGGGCGATGCAAGCACCAAGCCTCGCAAATATCGTATCGGACGGCTTGCCGCGGCATGAATGGCGACCGCCCCACCCATGCTTTCGCCGAGGATGAAGAGTGGCAAGTCCGCCGGCATCCGGCTCATAAGAAATCCTGCGGTTTCGACGGCGTCGGCGACCATGCGTTCCGATCCGACCCATCGGCCGCGCGAAGCCGTTGCGCCGAAGCCGCGCTGGTCGATCGCAAGTGCCGTAAATCCCCGCCGCGCGAGTCTCGGTCCGATCTCGTCGAAGGCTGCCGAATAATCGAAGGCGCCGTGCAGCAGCAGAACCGCGGCGTGGGGCTCTTTGGCCCGCCAGAGCCGATAGGGAATATCGGCACCGTCGGAGGCCTTGTACCGCCCGGAGCGCATGCGCGCGGACGGATCGGCGTCGATATTTGTCCAAAGGCGGGCATCGGCGAGTTCGGCTTGCGCCCCAGGCAGGCTCAGGCGAAAGCCAAGCCGGTAGGCGGAAGGAATCGGCTCAAGCCCGAGATACCGCTGAAAGCGCAACATGAAGCTGCAACAAGACCGCCGCAGCTCTTGAAACGCGTTCCGGAACTCCGTGTTCCGAACGCCGGAACCGGCGAATCAGCGCGGCGCGATCTGCTCGACCCGATAGCCTTTGGCGGCAAGCAGCGCCGGCAGCCCGCGCGGACCGGCAATATGGCCTGCGCCCACGGTGATGAAATAGGTGTGATGCTGGGCGAGCATCGCGGAAATACGCGTGACCCAGCGGGCGTTGCGATCGTCGATCAACAGCTTCATGGCGCCCGGCGTGCTTTTCAATCCGGCGTTCATCAGACGGGCGACTTCGCCCATGCGACCGTCTTTCCACGCATCGACCAACGCGCCGATCCCGTTGGCTTCGGTATTAAGTTCCTTCATGGACGCGTCGAATTCATCGAGTTCGAGCTTGTCATTCTTCGGCATGAGTAGTTTCAGCTGCTCGTCAACGGTCTCCAGTGTTTCCACCGGCTTCTTCTGCGCGGTGACATAGTTCCAGACCTGCCGGTCGACGCCGCTGTCCGGCGAATAATGCATCGTTTCGGCCAGTTGTACTTCCATGACGAGAGCCGCGAGCCAGGGCCTTAGATGCACGAGCCTATCCGGGGAAATATGCGCTAACGCGATCGCCGCCCGATAGTCGCGGCGCGCAGTTTCGTCGAGCAGCGACGGCAGTGCTGTTTCCGCCGGAAGCATGCCGTATGCCTGGACGAACGCTGTACTCTGTTTTGTTCCGGAATCGCCGAGTGGCGCTTCGAATACGAAGACGTCCGACGCCTCGATCGCCTGCTGAACCGGCTGCGAGTGCCAGTCGATATTGGGTGGCAGCAGATGGATCGAGCCGAACAGATAGGCGCTTCCCGCGGACGAATGCACGAGCCAGAGTGCCGGGTTCGCCTTGATCGTGGCGAGTACGGGTGCTGCTGCCTGGGGCTTTTGGGAGAAAGCCGGGCTGCCGAGCAGGAACATTCCGCCGAGGATGGTCAGGCAGATCGACCGCACCGCAGAAAGCATTGGTTCACCTTTTCGGAGCAAGAACTCGCGACCGCACATTGCAAGTAATCCGATCACCGCCTAAGGTTCCCTTAAGGGGGCGGTCCAGCGCAAGCGGTCCTGACCGGTCGCATCAAGCGCCCGCCGTTCGCCCCTGACAGGATTCTATCAGAAGGGGTGAATCATGACTACATCAGGGACTCGGGTGTCCGCCATTGCGGGCAGCCTCGCAGCGGCCGTGTGCCTCTCCGGTGCGCCGGCGGCGGCACAATTGAATATTACGACTTATCACTACGACAACAACCGCACAGGCTGGAATTCGAGCGAGACAGCGCTCACGCAGAGCAATGTTTCCAATTCGAGTTTCGGCCTCTTGCAGACGGTTACGCTCGACGACCAGGTCGATGCGCAGCCGCTGATCGTCAACAACGAGACGATCAATGGCGGCCAGCACAACGTGGTCTATGTCGCGACCGAGAACAACTCCGTCTATGCCATCGATGCTCAGAGCGGACAGATTCTCTTGCAGACAAATCTGGGCACCCCGGTCAGTTGGCCGCTCGGATGCGGCAACAACGGCCCGAATGTCGGCATCAACGGCACACCGGTAATCGATACGTCGGCGGGCGTGATGTACGTAATCGCCTATACGCTTCAGAGCAGCACGCCGGCCTACTACCTCCATGCACTGTCGCTGACGACGCTGACGGATACGACCGCGCCGGTTCTGGTCAGCGCCTCCGGCGCCCTGAAAAACGGACAAGCCTATCAGTTCAACGCTACAAACCAGCGGCAGCGTCCCGGCCTGCTTCTCTCCAACGGCACGATCTATGCCGGGTTCGGCAGTTTCTGCGATTTTGCGGCAAATGATTCGCGCGGCTGGGTTCTCGGATGGCAGGAGAGCACGCTCACGCCGCTCGCCAGCAACAAGCTCAACAACACGAAGACGAAATCACCCGACGATTTCTTTCTTACTTCCGTATGGATGTCGGGTTACGGCCTGGCTGCGAACAGCACGGGCTCCGTCTATTTCGTGACCGGCAATTCCGACTACAGCGGCACGACGTACAACAGGAAGACGAACATCGCGGAGAGCGCGGCCGAAATGAGCGGGGATCTTTCCACGCCGCTCGGACTGTTCACGCCAACCGACCACGGCCAGTTGGACGAATATGATAATGATTTCGGTTCCGGCGGCCTCCTGCTGCTGCCGCCGCAGAGCGGCAAGTATCCGGACATCGCCTCCGCGGCCGGGAAGGACGGCAATCTGTACCTGCTCGACGCCGACATCCTTAAAAAGGAATTCGGTTCGTATCAGATCGGCGGCTGCTGGTGCGGTCCATCCTACTTCCAGGGCAGCGACGGCGTCGGCCGTATCGTTACGAGCGGCAACAACTCCGTCGAAGTCTGGGCGCTGCATGGCGAGAAAGCGCCCGGCCTCACGCAAAAATCGGCGTTCAACGGCATCGCGGGCGCGCAAGACCCCGGTTTCCTGACGACTGTTTCATCGAACGGAACAACTGCGGGCACCGATATCGTTTGGGCGGTCGGACGTCCGACCGACAACTATCCGGCCTATGTCACGCTCTATGCCGTCAATCCCGACAACGGCAATGAACTCTTCAGCGAAACGGCCGGCGCGTGGCCGAACACGGGCGGGAACTCCAACATCGTTCCCGTAGTCGACAACGGCCTCGTCTATGTCGCGTCCGACCAGATGCTGACGATCTTCGGGCTCGGCGGCAGCGCCAAAGCCGATCTGCCGAAGGTCCATCATGTGGACAGGCGTGCGCCGTTGCCGCCGGGCGAGCACGAAATCTATGCCTTCTTGCGCGACATGAAGGGATCGGCGATTACGGCGCAAGAGCGTGACGGCAAAATGGTCCGCATCGACGCGAGCACAGCCCGGCGCATGTCGCATTTCGCGGAACCCGCCATCGGACATGCGCTGATCGCGCGCGGCACCTTCGACAAGTCGGGACTGCTGGTGGCCGACGCGATCCTGCATGCGAAGGATCACCCCGTCATGTGGCCTTCGGATCGGTAGGCGGCATTCGACTTGCCTCTCCCCCATGCGTGGGGGAGAGGTGGGAGGAAACCGCCCGCACGAGTGCCTGATATCCGGCGCCACTTCTCATTATAATAGTTTCGTCCTGGCCGGGCTAAGGTCCGGCCAGGACGAGTATGCGTGTTCTATCGGGCTCGACGCTCGCGCAAGAAGGGCGGCGCCGCACGAGCGGCAACAATCTGCTTCGGTGACGAGGCGCCTTTTCAATACCGATCTTGCGCGCCGGCCCCCCACCCCGACCGCCGGGCTGCGCTGTCGCTGCCGCCTCCCCGCCAAGCGGGGAAGAGGAAGAGTATTACTGCACTGTGACTGCCACCGCCGCCGAAGGAATACCGTTCGCAACGACTTCGAGCGTGCTCGCGCCGGTTTCCATTCCGCTCGGTACGTCGAAATATGTGAACACCTTCTTGCTGCCGGTCGCCACGCCCATCGTCGAGTGGTCGTGGGTGCGCGCGTAGAAGACGTGGCTCGTCGAATTGTTTGTAATTCGCACCAGCGGATAGTTGGTGAAGGTTTCGACCTCGTCGCCGAAGCCCGCGGCCTGCGACAATCCGTTGAACTGCGTGCCGCTAATCTTGTAGGTCGAGCCGCGCGTTACCGTCGAAGGATAGGTCGCGATGGTGGGCTGCCAAGCGGCCTCATAGGTGCCCGTCGGCTGGTACACGGCATAGCCGGCAATGAGCACCTCGCCCGTGGGCAGAACCATGAGCGACGAATAGGTGGCGTTTACCTGGCCGACATCGGACTGGGTGAAGTTCGTTCCGTCAAACTCGTAGAGAAAGCCGCTCGATCCCAGCGCGAGAACGTTTCCGTCCGGCAGCAGCGCCGCGGGGCAATCGCTCGCCTGGTCGCCATTCGGCCAGTCGGGACCTGCGGACCAGCCGCTGCCCGGCGTGTAAATGGCCGTGAACGCCGTGCTCTCGCCCTGGTGCATGGCGCCCTCGGCGAAAATGGTCCCGTCCGGCCGCAATATGCCCGGTCCCGTTTCACCGGGAGAGTAGTAACACCAGTTCTTCGGCGGCACCTCGATGCAGGAGCAGACCAGGCAAGGGCCCTGCAGGTTCTGCACCGTGCTGCCGAGACTGTCCCACTTCCCGGCCGCGGGATCGTATTCCTCGGATTGCGGATTGTCCTTCACGTCCCAGGTAAGTACATGACCGGTCGGCAACAGCACGAAGCCTTCCTCCGCGAACCATTTCTCGTTCTTTCCTTTCGACTTGAGCTCCGTCCATTTCAAGGTTTTGGGGTCGAGCGCCGCCATCTTGTTGAAGAACTTGTCGCCGAGCACGTAGCGCCCGTCGGGTAGCACGACGCCCGGCGAATCGCCGATCCAGTGCCACCCCTTTGGCGGCTTCAGAACGGTCCATGCGTCCTTCACGGGATCGTACACGGCGCCCTGGTTGGTGAAGGCGAACTCGTCGTAATTATATTCGCCTCCGGCAATGACCAGACGCCCGTCGGCCAGAACGGCGCCCGCGAAATAGAGCGGCTCGTAACCGGGCTGGAGACTGGCCACCTGCGACCAGGTGCCGTTCACATAGCTGCCGGTATTGTCCGGCGTCAGCTTGTACCAGGTATTCTCGCTGCCGGATTGCGCGAGCACCGTGCCGTCGGTCATTTGGTAGGTTATCAGTGCGCCGTCCGGCGGCTGGTTCTTCAGCAATACCACCTTCTGGGCGGCGGCCAGGCCCGGCGCGAGAACGACAGCGGCGAAAGCGAGCGCTATTGCGGAACGGCACGACATGGAAAGTCCCCTCGATGCGGGTTGATCCCGCAACGGCAAGGCTATCCGCGTTTGGGCGGGACGGAAAGCCCCGGCCTATGAATCGCCGTTCGGCTCGCCGCGCTCCGCCTTCACTTTTTCGAGCGAAGAGCGCAGCGCAATCAGTTCCACCATGCAGCCGCGCAGCGGCGCTAGCAGCGTTTCGATTTCGGCCGCGGTCAGCTCTGCACATTTCTCCCGGAGCCCGGCGGCACTTTGCTTCAACTGCACAAGATCCGATTCGAGATTTTTCCACTCTGCATTCATGATGTTCCCCGTTTGGATGTTGAAATGGCGCGCATTGCCGATTGCGAAATTTGCTCCACTGCGATGCAGGTTCCGACCGACCTATGGCGAGGCTGCCGTCCGGGAAGGCGGGTGCGAAGCCCGGGTCCGGTTCCACCAGCCGCCGCCTAAAGCCTCGAACAGCGTGACCGTGTCGGCGAGCCGGTTCGCCCGGGCCTGAACAAGGGTGATCGTCGCCTGCTCATAAGCCTGCTCGGCGTTGAGCACGGCGAGCACATTGGCGTCGCCGAGCTTCAGCCGCAGTTTCTGGGAATCGAGGCTGCGCTTTGCCGCGTCCTCCGCGGCGTCGGCCGCTTCGAGCGAATGGGCATCGGCTTCAATGGCCTCGAGCGTGTCGGCGACATTCTGGAAGGCGGTCAGCACGGTGCTGCGATATTGCGCCGAAGCCTGATCGAAGGCGGCGCGCGCCGCGCGCGTCTTGTGCAGAAGCGCGCCGCCGTCGAACAGCGTCTGGCTGAGGCCGCCACCGACGCTCCAGAATGCGCTTCCCGGACCGAACAGCCCGGACAGTCCCGTGGCAACGGTGCCGTCGCCGGCGCTGAGCGTAATGTCCGGAAGTTCATTGGCTATGGCGACGCCGATTTCGGCTTCCGCCGAATGGTAATTGGCTTCCGCCGCGCGCACATCGGGCCGTTGATCGACGAGTTTCGCGGGCACGCTGACGGGCAGCTCATGGGGCAGGTCGAGAGTATCGAGATTGAAGACCTGCGGCACCTGGTCGTCGGGAAAACGCCCGGCCAGCACGGTTATCAGATCGCGTTCCTGGGCGAGCTGCTTCTGCAGCGGAGGGAGCGCCTGGCGGGCCTGGGCGAGAGCCGTTTGCTGCGCGGCCACATCCGACCCCGCGACGTCGCCTTGAGACAACTGCCGCTGGAGGACGGTAAGCGAATCCGCTTCGTCCGTGATAATGGTATTTGTTGCCTCGATCTGCGCGCGAAGCGAAGCCTCCTGCACCGCCGCTGCGGCGAGGGCGGAGGTGAGCGTGAGATAGGTCGCTTCGACCTGGAAGTGCTGTGCTTCCTGGGTCGCTTTCAGCGCTTCGACCGCGCGCCGGTTTCCGCCCCAGATATCGAGCGTCCAGTTCGCGGAAAGCTCCGCCTGATACAGGCTGAAATAGGGCGCGTAGGAAAAAAGCGTCGGCGACAGGACGGTGGAATTGAGGTTGCGGCTTGCGGAAAGGTTCCCGCCTATCGTCGGAAACCAGGCGGCCTGCTGCGCATAGACATTCTCCTTTGCCACGCGCAGTGCGGCCCGGGCCGACTGCAGATCGGGGTTGGATTTGAGCGCCTGCGCGATCAGCGAGTCGAGCGCCGGCGAACGGAACAGTGACCACCACTCGGCCGGAATGTCTCCGCCTGCAACGAATTCCTGCGCTTCTTCGTCTTTGCTGTCCGCTGGCAAGGTGGTTGCCGGCAGTGGAGCGGCCGTAAACTGCTTGACGGCCGCCGCCGCCGGGCGATGAAAGTCAGGCCCCACGGCGCACGAGGCGACAAACAGAACTGTCAACGCACTCCCGGCAAGCACCGCTGCGGAATTGCGGAATTGTTTGTGGTTCAAATTTTTCATGCGCCGCTCTCCCGGATTGCAGGGAGACGCTTCGAGAAACATTCGATCAGCACCGGCAGCACGAGCAGAATGAGCGCCGGCGCGAGCAGCATTCCGCCGACGACGACGATCGCCAGCGGCCTCTGAACCTGCGATCCGATGCCGGTCGATATGGCCGCGGGAAGCAGTCCGACGCCCGCGGCGGCGCAAGTCATGAACACCGGGCGGAACTGGATGCGCACCGTGCGCAGAAGCGCGGCCGAACGATCGATGCCCAGAGCGAGCAAACGATTATAATAAGAGAGAACGATGATGCCATCCATCACCGAGATGCCGAACAGTGCGACAAATCCGATGGCCGCGGAAACGCTGAACGGCGTGCCCGTCGTCCACAGCGCGAGGATTCCGCCGATCATCGCCATGGGCATGACGCTGGCCGCGAGCAGCGTGTCCGTGAGCGAGGAAAAATTGACGTATAGAAGTATACTGATCAAGACGAGGCTGAGCGGAACGACGAAGGTCAGCCGGCCGAGCGCCTCTTGCAGTTCGCCGAACTCGCCGACCCATTCCAGCCGATAGCCGCCCGGAATGCGGACCTCTTTCTGGATTCTCTGCTGCGCCTCGAGAACCGCGCTTCCCAGATCGCGACCGCGCACGCTGAATTTGATCGGGATGTAGCGTTCCTGGTTCTCGCGGTAGATGAACGACGCGCCCGACACCAGCCGCACTTTCGCTACACTCGCGAGCGGTACCTCGATGGCCGCGCCGCCCGACGGATTGGGCGCGCCTATGACGATGTGACGGATGGCGTCGAGGCTGTTGCGGTATTCAGGCGCGAGCCTCACCACGATCGGAAAATTGCGGTCGCTTCCCGGCTCGTAGAGATTGCCGGCGGCCTCTCCGCCGATTGCCGCCGCAATAGTGGCGTTGATGTCGCCGGCCGCGAGGCCATAGCGCGCTGCGGCCAGACGGTCGATGTCGATGCGGACCGTCGGCTGGCCGAGCGAACTGAAGATCGCAAGGTCGGTGATGCCGGGCACTTTCGCCATCGCGGCTTTGATCTTCGCCGCCGTCTGCTCGAGTG
>Ga0335074_10008043_pt1 | contig 14651 bp, 13 predicted proteins | sample Lox_Sample_23_FD_206715 | JGI IMG/M metagenome (GOLD analysis project Ga0335074, IMG submission 206715) | Soil microbial communities from Loxahatchee National Wildlife Refuge, Florida, United States - Lox_Sample_2.3 | ecosystem: Environmental > Terrestrial > Soil > Wetlands | place: USA...
CTCGCTCAGTTCGACCTCGAACTCGCGTATCACCGCGGCGACTTCGGCCTGCGTGAGCCGGAGGTCCAGGTCGCGGACCTCGAGCAGCTGGCCGTAGGCGCGGAGCCGGTGCAGCGCGAGCTGGGGGTCGGTGCGGCTGGCGACCACCACCCGGCAGCCAGCGGGCAGACGATCAATGAGCGTGCTCAGGCTGGGTGCCGCGGCCGCGGCGAACTGGAAGTCGTCGATCACGAGCACGACGCTCTCACCGAGGTCCGCGAGGTCGTTGACGACGGCGATCGCAACGTCGTCGAGATCGGGTACCTTCTCGGCGAGCAAGTCGACCACGTCGAGCCAGCGGTCGGGCCACGCCCGGGTGAGTGCGGCGCTGAGCGCAAGCCAGAAGGTCACCGGATCCGCATCCCGGGCGTCGCATGAGAGCCAGGCCGACCGCAACCCGGGTCGGTCGTGCAGCCAGGACTGGAGCATCACGCTCTTGCCCGCTCCGGGCACGCCGACGACGACCGTCAGCGGCAGCTCTGCGGCCGCGTCGAGCGCCGCGTGCAGACGCGGACGCGGGACGTACCTGCTCGGGAGCGCAGGCACCAGGAATTTCGTCGCGGCCAAAAGTCGTGCGGTCAAGATTCTGTCCAGACCTCGGAATCACCCTCAACCAGGTGACAGCCGTTCACCCGACCTCAACCTAGGGTCGAGGCAGGAGGAGCGACCGGGCATCACCCCGGCGGGGTGATTAGTCCTGGCGAAGCCCTAACCGGGATCGACCTGGGGGCGAAAGCGGCAGTAGCTCGGCCGGGACGCCGACATGAGTTCTCCGTGCGGATGACGCGACGCTGGCCGCCGTTCTTCTCTGATGCAGTGAGAACAGGAGTACGAGATGGCGAAGCCCGAGGCAGTATTCATCTACGTCGGCACCTATCCCAGCAAGGCCGCGGCGGAAGCCGACTACGACACCGTCAAGGACCTGCATGCGCTCGGCGCGGTCGGGTCCTACGACGCCGCGGTGGTCACCAAGGACGACAACGGCAAGGTCCACGAGAACAAGGACGAGATGGCCACCCGGCACGGGGGGTGGGGCGGCGCCGCCGTGGGCGCGCTGATCGGCTGCCTGTTCCCGCCCGCGTTCATCGCCGCCACAGCGACCGGCGCGGTCGTCGGCGCGGTGAGCGGCCACTTGTGGCGCGGCATGTCCCGCGCCGATTGCAAGGAGCTCGGGGAGCTCATCGACGACGGGCAGGCCGCCCTGGTCATCGTCGGACAGAACACAATCGAGCAGGCGGTGGACAAGGCCGCGCTGAAGGCCGAAAAGCAGGTCGCCAAGGAACTCAACGTCAAGCCGAAGGACGTCGACAAGGCCATCAGGGAAACCGCTGGCCAGGTCGGCTAACCTGCCGGTCCCCGGGCCGGGGCGGCCATCCCGCCAGTTCCGGCCGGAACGCCGGCCACCCTGGAGTCCATATGAGACCAGCACATCTGGCCGGCGCGGGCAGCGGGGGGCTCGCGGTCGCCGTCGTGGTCCTGGCCTCGTCCGGGCTGGCCACCGGGTGCAGCAGTAGCAGCAGCAAGCCGACGTACTGCACCGACGCCAGCAAGACCTCTGTCCTGAACCTCGGCAACGTGGCCCTCGCCACGAACGGCCTGGGCTCCCTGCAGACCGCGCTGAGCAGCGTCCAGGCCGACGCCAACACATTCGCCGCCGACGCGAAGTCGGCGTACCCGTCACAGACCGTGGCACTGAACACCGCGTTGTCCGGCCTGCAGACCGGGATCACCTCGGCGAGGGGCCAGCCTCCGCTGACCGCGGCCACGGCAGTCGCGTCATCGGTCACCCAGGTGAGGACTCGGCGAGCGCGGTGCAAAGCGCCGTATCAGGAAACTGCCAGTGACCAGGGCCCGGCGGATGCGCCGGCAGACCGGCCAGCGGCACAACAAAGGCGATAAGGCAAAGACGACGACAAGGAGAGGGCCATGAGCAAGCCGTTCAAGGGCACGATCAATATCGACATCCAGGACTCGGTACCGGACTGGGCGCCGTACGCCCAGCCGGTCCCGCCGGAGGGCGCGCCGAGCGTGCTGTACGTCGTCCTGGACGATGTCGGCTTCTCCGCGCTGGAACCGTACGGCGGGGCGATCGAGGTGCCGAACATCAAGCGGATCGCCGACAACGGCCTGAAGTTCACGAACTTCCACACCACGGCGCTGTGCTCGCCGACGCGGTCGTGCCTGCTGACCGGCCGTAACCACACGACGAACGGGATGGCCTGCATCTCCGAGGCGTCCTCTGGCTTCCCGAACGCGAACGGGCACATCCCGCTGGAGTGCGCGATGGCTTCCGAGGTGCTGGGCGAGCGCGGCTGGAGCACGTTCATGGTCGGCAAGTGGCACCTGTGCGCCGAGGACGAGGAGAACCTGGCCTCGCGAAGGCAGGGGTGGCCGTCAGGGCGCGGCTTCGACCGCTGGTACGGGTTCCTGGGGGCGGAGACCAACCAGTGGTACCCCGACCTTGTCTACGACAATCACCCGGTCGACCCGCCGGCGACGCCGGAGGAGGGCTATCACCTCTCGGTCGATATCACCGACAAGGCGATCTCGTTCATCCGGGACATGAAGGCGGTAGCTCCGGACAAGCCGTTCTTCCTCTATTACGCGTTCGGTGCCGGCCACGCGCCGCACCACGTGCCGAAGGAGTGGGCGGACAAGTACAAGGGCAAGTTCGACATGGGCTACGAGGCCTACCGCGAGCTGGTCTTCGAGAACCAGAAGAAGCTCGGGATCCTTCCCGACGGCGCGGAGCTTTCGCCGATTAATCCTTACACCGACTTGAAGGGGCCGAAGGGTCAGGACTGGCCGGCGCTCGACGTCGTGCGCCCGTGGGCTTCCCTGTCGGCCGATGAGAAGAAGCTGTTCGCCCGGATGGCGGAGGTCTACGCCGGGTTCGTGAGCCACGCCGATGCCCAGCTCGGCCGGATGCTCGACTACCTGGAGGAGTCGGGGCAGCTGGAGAACACGCTGATCGTGCTCGTATCCGACAACGGCGCCTCAGGCGAGGGCGGCCCGAACGGCTCGGTGAACGAGAACAAGTTCATGAACGGGATCGCGGACACGATCGAGGCGAACATCAAGTACCTGGACGTGCTCGGCAGCCCGAAGACCTACAACCACTACCCGACCGGCTGGGCGTGGGCGTTCAACACCCCGTTCAAGATGTGGAAGCGCTACTCCAACTACCAAGGCGGCACGGCCGACCCGATGATCATCTCCTGGCCGGCGCAGATCACCCAGGCGGGCATCCGCCGCCAGTACCTGCACGCGATCGACATCGTCCCGACGATCTACGACTGCCTCGGCGTCGAGATGCCTGACGTCGTGAAGGGTGCCACCCAGATCCCGCTCGAGGGCGAGAGCTTCAAGGCGATCCTGCAGGATGAGAAGGCACCGGGCAGGCAGACCCAGTTCTACTCGATGCTCAGCACCCGCGGCATCTACCACCAGGGCTGGAAGGCCGCCTCGGTGACCCCGGCCACGCCGGACGCATGGGGTGAGTTCGCCACCCAGCGGTGGGAGCTTTTCAACACCGAGACCGACCCGAGCGAGTGCCACGACCTGGCCGCGCAGCACCCGGACAAGCTGGAGGAGCTGAAGGCTCTGTGGTGGTCGGAGGCAGGCAAGTACAACGCCCTGCCGCTGGAGTCCCGGACCGCGATAGCGATCCTCGACACCGAGCGGCCGCAGCTCTCCAAGCCGCGCGACCAGTACGTCTACTACCCGGGCTGCGAAGAGGTGCCGGAGTCGGTCGCGGTGAACATCCGCAACCGCTCCTACTCGATCTCGGCCGACGTCACGATCGACTCGGCGAAGGCCGGGGGTGTGCTGTTCGCGCACGGGTGCCGGTTCGGCGGCCACGCCCTGTACGTCAAGGACGGCAAGCTCAAGTACGACTACAACTACGTCGGCGAGTTCGACCAGTACGTCGAATCGAGCAAGCCCGTCCCGGCCGGTGACTGCCGGCTCTCGGCCTCCTTCGAGAAGTCGGGCACCGGGATGCCGACCGAAGGCCTGCTCAGCCTGTACATCAACACGGAAAAGGTCGGCGAGGCCAAGATCAAGACCCAGCCCGGCAAGTTCTCCCTGGCCGGCGAAGGGCTCAACGTCGGCATGGACAGAGGCGAGCCGGTCACCGCCGACTACCCCGGCGGCGCGCCGTGGGCGTTCACCGGCGGCACCATCCACAAGGTCGTCGTCAACGTCTCCGGTGACCCGTGGATCGACCGCGAAAAGGAAGTCCAGGCCGCGTTCGCACGCGACTGACAACTAAGAGCCCGGGGGGCGTGGGCAGCGCCCGCGCCCCCCGCAGGAATCGAGATCAGACCATGAACGGCAGCGCCTGATCGGCTCAGCCGCCGCGGTCCGGTACCGCGACGGTGAGCTGTGCCGCACAAAGGACGACTTCAAGGTGGTTTTTTGCCCGTGATAGCCGCAAGCTCGGACGCCGTCGGCCAGGTACCAGACCTGTCCGCTGAGAGCGCCGACCCGGTGCTGACCGTGCCAGGGGCTCCGCTGGCGTTTCATGTGATGGCCAAGCCGACGGGGGCCGTGTGCAACCTTGACTGTGAGTACTGCTTCTTCCTGTCCAAGGAGATGCTGTACCCGGGGTCCCGGTTCCGGATGGCCGCCGACTTGCAGGAGACCTACCTGCGCCAGCTGCTGGAGGCCCACGCCCGGGCACCGGAGGTTGTCGTCGCCTGGCAAGGCGGTGAGCCGATGATGATGGGGCTGGATTTCTTCCGCCGCGCCATCGACCTGGAACGCCGGTACGCGCGGCCGGGGCAGCGGATCCTGAACACCATCCAGACCAACGGCACCCTGCTGACCGACGAGTGGGGACAGTTCCTGAAAGCCAGCGAGTTCCTGGTCGGGATCTCGATCGATGGCCCGGCGCAGATGCACGACGCCTACCGGGTGGACAAGGGCGGCAAGCCCACCTTCGGCCGGGTGATGAAGGGCCTGGAGGTGCTCAAGCGCCACGGCGTGGACTGGAACGTGCTGACCACCGTCCACGCGGTCAACGGGGACCACGGCGGGACGGTGTACACGTTCTTGCGCGATGAGCTGGGTGCGACGTTCATCCAGTTCATCCCGATCATCGAGCGGGCGACCGAGCAGACGCTGCCGGCCGCCGACGCCGGGTGGGGTCACGGCGTCAAGGGACGCCCGCTCTACATCCAGGAGGGGAACCTGGTCACCCACCGCTCGGTCGGGCCGGCCCAGTACGGCCGGTTCCTGATCGAGGTGTTCGAGGAGTGGGTCCGCCGCGACATCGGCACCGTCTACGTCCAGATGTTCGACACCGCGCTGGCCAGCTGGCACGGCGAAGGCGGCGGGATGTGCGTGCACGCCGAGACCTGCGGCAGCCAGCTCGCCCTGGAGCACACCGGCGACCTGTACTCCTGCGACCACTACGTCGAACCCGGCTACCTGCTCGGCAACATCGGCGACAGGCACATGCTGGAGCTGATCGCCTCACCCGCCCAGCGCAAGTTCGGGCAGGACAAGCACGACACCTTGACCCGGTACTGCATGGAATGCGACATCCGGTTCGCCTGCAACGGCGGCTGCCCCAAGGACCGGTTCGCCGCCTCCCCCTACGGCGAACCCGGCCTGCACTACCTCTGCCCCGGCTACAAGGCGTTCTTCCACCACGTCGCCAAGCCCATGGACACCATGGCGCTGCTGCTGCGCGCCGGCCGGGCCCCCGCCGAGCTGATGCGAATCTACGCGGCCCAGGACTCCCGGCGCGGCCGCAATGACCCCTGCCCCTGCGTCAGCGGCCGCAAGTGGAAGCACTGCCACGGCGCCAGGCCGGCCGGATGAACGGCAAGCAGTGACCGTGTGATGGATCCTCGCGGAGGCCTGCCTGAGGGGGACGCATGTTCGTCGCGCTGATCACCATCGCCGTGATCCTCATCCTGTACGGCGCGGTCTCCAGACCGCTCGATGCGCGGGGCATCACGTCGGCCATGATCTTCACGGCGGCCGGCCTGTGCGTCGGGACGTCGGCTCTCAAGCTGGTGAACATCCGCCTGGAGAGCCTCACCGCGGAGCGGATCTGCGAGCTCGCGCTCGTCTTCCTGCTGTTCAGCGACTCGACCCGGGTCGACCTCGCGGGCCTGCGCCGGCATCTGGGCTGGCCCAGCCGGCTGCTGTGCATCGGCCTGCCGCTGACGATCCTGGCCGGCCTGGGGGCCGGCGTCCTCGTCTTTCCCAGCATGGCGCTGGCCAGCGCCTTCGTTCTCTCGACCATGGTCTGCTCGACCGATGCGGCGCTCGGGCAGCGTGTCGTCTCGGACAAGTCAGTGCCGGCCCGCGTGCGCCAGGCGCTGGACGTCGAAAGCGGACTCAACGACGGCCTCGGCGTGCCGTTCTTCCTGGTCGCTGTCGACCTGTCGCTGGCCCAGCTGTCGGGCCACCTCACGGCCGCCGTCGTGCGCAACATGGCGGAGCAGATCGGCTGGGGCCTGGCCGCCGGCATCGGGGCCGGCACGCTCGCAGGCCTGCTGCTCCGCGTGGCCGATGATCGCGGGTGGCTGGAGGGACAATGGCGGCAGATCCTGCCCCTTCTGGGGGCGCTGCTTGCCTACCTGGTCGCCCTGAAGCTGGGCGGCAGCGGCTTCATCGCCGCCTTCACCGGCGGGATGACGTTCGGCTATTTCTCCCGGCGCCACGACCTGCCCGTGACCGTCCTGAACGAGGATGTCGGCGGGACGCTTGCGGGCGCCGTCTGGGTCGGCTTCGGGGCGCTCGCCGTCGGAATGATGCTGCCGCACGTCACCTGGCAGATCGTCGCCTACGCGGCGCTCAGCCTGACCCTGATCCGCATGGTTCCCGTGGCGGTCGCCATGCTGGGGACCGGGGCGCAGCTTCCGACCGTCGCCTTCATGGGATGGTTCGGCCCCCGCGGCCTGGCCTCCATCGTGTTCGCACTGATCGCGCTCGAAAAGGGCATCCCCGATCGGCAGACGCTGCTCACCACGGTGATGCTGATCATCCTGCTGAGCGTCTTCCTGCACGGCTTGTCCTCGGTGCCGCTGGTGGCGGCCTACAGCCGCTGGTACACGGCGCGCGTGGCAGAAAACCCGAGTGCTTCCGAGGGCAAGCCGACGATCATGTCCCGGCTGCGGCATCACCCGGTGCCGGAGGAGACCGAACCGGAGAAGCCTGGGCCGGTGACCGCCCGGTAACGCCCATCGCAATGACCGGCGCGTCCTCGCGTCCAAGCGTGGACCGAGGCAGTCAGGCAGGCCTGCCAGCCGGTCAGCGATCGGGCGGATCATCTCCTGCACCGCGCCCCGGAACAGCCGCCCGTTTCGCGCCCGCCCGATCACCCGGACCCCTTCGCTCCGTCCGGGCGGGCGGATCACCGCGATACCGTGGCGTGCACCAGCCAACCCGGTCGTTGTCGACATCAGATCGACGCAGTTCGAACGGAACTGAAATCGTGGAGCTGGGCCGTGAGGAGCTCCTCATCATCCGCAAGCGGGCAGGGGACATAACAACACCCGCGCGCGATCACGGCCGCGACTATCACGACCTGCTTCGAGCCGCAGGCCGCCTCGACCATCAGGCGCACCTCCTGCCACGGCCGCATGACAGTGGGCGCGGCGGCGAATGTCGCCGCGAGAGCCAGCAGGACACCGCAGACAGCTGCGCATGTCCGTGCCCAGCACCAGCAGCTCCCGTGGTCGTTAATCGCCTATTGACGCCGTGTAGACAGCCGGACGCAGCCTGCCCGCTGTGAAACAGGGGCTGCTTCCCCGCGCCGCCTTGGCTGTCGATCGGCTGTCGATCAGCTGGCTATGCGGCCTCCGTACAGTCGGCCGTGCGAGGAATACTCCTCGTCATCAGAAGGGAAAAGGAGAATAGCACTATGGCCGTGGCACTCAAGAATTCTAGCGAGGAATCAAAGAGCGCTAATTACACGGTGCAGCTGCTTGATAAGCTGGCGGCAGGCGGGCAGCGCGACGCGATAGTCCATGGCGTGCGGCGGATCAGCTGTCTGGAGGCCCGGTCGACGATCTTGCGGTTCGCCCGGACCCTTTCGGAAAATGGCGTGGGAGAGGGCGACGGGGTAGGGCTGTTCGTCGTCAACAGGCCCGAAGCGCTGCTGCTCGAGATCGCGGTCCATTTCGTCGGCGGCCGCCTCGTGTTCGTACCGCCGTCGCGGGGCAGCTCCGAGCTGGGGGCGTTTATCGAGCGCGCGGACCTCAAGATGCTGGTCTTCGATCCCGCGCTCGGCGAGCGGGCCGCGGAACTCGCCAAGGAGGCACAGGTTGCGGCGGTGTTCAGCCTCGGAGCGTCCGATGGCGTACCGGACTTCCTGTGCGCGGCCAGTCGGCGGGCAGAGCTGATCCCGGCCGACGCGGGCGACGGTTCGGCCGTCTGCACGCTCCTTTACACCGGCGGAACGACAGGAAGCCCGAAAATGGTGACTCACCGCAGTCAGCTATACGACGGCGTCGCTGCGATAGCCGCTGGCCGTCGCTGGGCGTCCCCTGATCCGCGCTCGCTCATCTGCACCCTGCTGACCCACATGAGCGGCCACATGGTTTCCCTGGCCACCATCCTCGCCGGGGAGGTCGTGGTGCTGATTGATGACTTCGATGCTGAAGTAGTGCTTTCGGTGCTGGCAGCGGAGAAGGTCACGACCATGGTCGTGACCCCGCCGATGCTGTACGGGATCCTCGACCATCCGGACTGGCCGGCCGCGGGGTTCCCGCACATCGAGTCCATCACCTACGTGGCGGCTCCCGTGGCGCCGTCCCGGCTGCACCAGGCGATCGACCGGTTCGGTCCCGTCATGCACCAGTACTACGCCTCTTCCGAGCAGGGCGCCATGACCGAGCTTCGGCCCGAAGAGCACGACCTCAGTCGGCCGCACGTCCTGGGCAGCTGCGGCAGGCCCTTGCCAGGTGTGGAAATCGACCTCAGGGACGAGAACGGCCCTGTCACGGCCACCGGGCAAGTGGGGGAGGTCTACGTACGCAGCGGAATGGTGATGGAGGGCTACTGGCAGCAGCCGGAGCTGACCGGCGAAGTGCTGGTGGGCGAATGGTCTCGCACCGGAGACCTGGCCTACCGAGACGACGAGGGCTACCTCTACATCGTCGGCCGGGCCAAGGACGTCATCGTCACCGGCGCTAGGTCAAGCAACGTCTACTCCCGGCTCCTCGATGACTTCCTGTGCACGCTGCCGGGCATCAGCCAGGCGGCAGCGGTCGGCATTCCCGACGCCAGCTATGGCGAGGCGGTGCACGTCTTCCTGGTGCCGGTACGCGGGGCCAACCCGGATGTCGACGAGGTGCGCGACCGGGTCGTCGAGGAGCTCGGCGACCTCTACGAGCCGAAGTCCTTCTCCGTCGTCGGCGCCCTCCCGCGGACCACCGTTGGCAAGATCGACAAGATGGCATTGCGGGCCTCCTATCTCGCCGAACCGAAGCTGGCGTGAGGCGACGCCTGCATTGATGAGGGCATTGGCCTCGCCGACCCGGTGGCCGATGCCGCGGAAGATATCCAGGGCCTCCTCCTGGACGGCCGCCGGGTAATCGTCCGTCAGCCGCCGCACGGCCCCCAGGTCGCGGAGGGCGTTGGCCTGGCCGAGCCGGTCGCCGAGGCGCTCAGCGGCCCGATCGCGGTTTCGTGGCGGGTGATGGCCTCAGCCCACGGGCCGTCGCGCCGCAGCAGCCCAGCCAGGTCGGCGGTCAGGGCGATGGCCAGGGCCTGCTGCCCGGCGGCGGCGGCGTGGTCCAGGCAGGCGGTCAGGCTGGCTCGCTCGGCCCGGGCCCACGCCAGCGCCTCCTCCCGGTCATTCAGATCGGGAACCGCAGCCGGGACCGCGGCGTCCTCGGCGGCCGGCCAGGGCGGGTCAGGCGGTCGATGCGGGCGCCGGCGCGGGTGTAGTAATCCAGCAGCCGGGCGACGGCCGCGTCCCGGTCGCCGGTCGGGTCATCCCGGTTGGCCAGGGCGCGGGCGTGCTCGCGGATCAGGTCGTGCATCCGGTACCGGCCCGGGGGCGGCTCGGTCAGCAGGTACTGGTCATACAGCGCCTCCAGGTCCCGGCGCGCCTCGGGCAGGCTGGTGCCATCCAGCGCCAGTGCTGACGGCGACTCCGATGGAGGCGGGCTTGCCGATTACCACATCGACGCTGCGCGGCGGGGTGGGTGTTCCGTGGACCAGCTCGGAATGGGCGGCATACGCCTGCCGGGCAACGTCGGCCAGGGTGTCGTGCAACTCCGGCGGGACCGCGTCCAGGCCGCCTTCGTACATCAGCAGGCCCACCACGAGGGCGCCGGACTCCGGCGGGATCCGGAGCGCCCCGTCCTCGACCATCTTGCCCCACTCCGAGGCGAAGATGTGCCGCTCGACCAGCGGAAGGATGAGCTTCTCTTCCAGGGCCATGTGCTCGTAGAGCGCCGCGGCCAGCCGCTCCAGGGCATCGGCCAGGGCCTCGCCGACATCGCTGGCCACGCAGTCGGTCCAGGCAGTCAGCAGCGTGTCGATCTCGAGGCTGATGGCTTCGATAGCCTCGTGATGCCCTTCCACCAGATGGACGACCGGATCGATCTCCTTGGGCGCCCGGACGAGCAGGTTGGGCCACAGGACCGCATCCTCGCCGGAATGGTGCTCATGCACGATGAGGACCAGCAGCCTGACGTGGTCCGTAACGATCTTCGTGCGTTCCTTGTCGTGCGGAGCCACCCCGCGGGCCAGCCCCGGCAGCAGCGCGAACTCCCGCCGGATCATCGTGTCGACCGTATACATACCCCGAACATCGGCATACGGGCTGCCGGTTTCTGACATCCGTTACTCCTTGTTGCTTCAGATGCCTGCGGCCCGGAAGCGCTCATGGAACTGAGCCGCCAGGTCGTTGAGCCTGCTCACGTTGCCGGCGAGGAACGGCAGCGTAACCACCACTTCCTCCACTCCGACCTTCGACAGATCAGCGAAGTCCGAGATGACCTGGTCCATGCTGCCGGTGTACGGCATCCGGTCACTTCCCGGCACCTCGGCGAAAGGACCGGGAGCGGCCACCGCGGTACAGCTCAGCTCCGCCGGGTTGCGGCCGTACTCGGCCGCCTTCTCGCGCAGCCCGTGCAGTGTCGCGTCTATCTCCGCCGGGCGGCGACGCGGAGACGGCAGCCAGCCGGACGCACGGCGTGCCACGCGGTCCAGGGCCTTTTTGCCGCGGCCGCCGAGCAGAACTGGGATACGCTCGGGCGGCTTGGGCCCGACCTCAGCCGGGTAGACGGTATACCGCTCGTTCTTGAACGACACCGGGTCGGGGCCCCACAACGCCTCGGCCATGTCGAGGAACTCATCAAGCGCGGCGCCCCGCTCCTCCATCGGCCGTGGAGCGGTGGCCGCGTACTCGTCAACCGACCAACCGGTGCCGAGCCCGGCAATGACCCGTCCGCCGCTGGCCGCGGCGATCGACGCGAACGAGTGGGCGAGCCGAAAGGGCACGTGCATAGGGGGAATGAGCGCCGCGGTCCCGATCCGTACCCGGCTGGTCACCGCGGCCGCCATCGAAAGGGCCACAAGAGGCTCGATGACCTTGCGGTAGACAGGGGGCCAGGAGCCGTCACCGTATTCGGTCAGCTTATGGATACCGGACTGGTCCTCGGCGTACAGAACGCGCTCGAAGACCCACACGCTGTCGTATCCGATCTCCTCGGCTGACCGAGCCGCATTGACTAGATCACCGTGCGGATCGTAGGCAAAGTTCTGCGGGAGAAAGGTACCAATCTTAAGCGCCATTTCGAACTCCTGTCGTCCTGTGTTTTCTGATCACCTTTTCGAGATTGATCAGCTCGACGGTTCCTTCCGGTCAGCGCAATCAGCTGACTCTGCAGACCGGCGGCAGATTCCACGTGAACCGCCAGGCGGAATATCGTCGGCCAGGATTCACCGGGCGCACTGCCGTTGTAGAGGCGGTCGTTACGGTAACGATCGGCGACTTCCTGCACCAGCACGGGGTCGAGGGTCTCATCAGCGCCGATACCACGGGCCAGATCCCAGGTATTAACGCAAACCTCCGCGGTGTTCAGCGCAAGGAATTCAGCGACCGACATCTCGCCGTACGGAGTGGCGATTTTCTGGCCGAGATCCGCCTGCCTCGCTGCCTCCCTGGTCCCCTCCGCGGCGTCCGTCCAGGTGGCAGCCGGGTCATCGCCAAGCAGGTCTCCCTCGTAGCTCTTATCCGCGTCGGCGGGGTCAGGGCGGCCGATAAGCAACGGTGTCCACCGCTGCACCCAGACCACGTGATTGACGAGATCCCTGACAGTCCACTCATCGCACGGCGTGACCAGTGCCCACTGGTCTTCACCGACGGCGCGGACTCACTGGTCGAATCCGTCGAGCGCGCGGCCGAGCATCTCCTGGACAATGTCCATTTAGGCAATTTTCTTTCCCGCGACCGCGTGCCGCGGTACCCCTCTGACCTGACCGATGAGCAGTGGCCAGTGCTCGAGCCGCGGGCGCGCCAGGTGATGAAGGACCTCACCGCCATCTTGGATCAAGGGACGACGATGACTGGGCAACGTGCGCGCTTGACGAGCCAGGTCGGCACGGACCAGCCGAAATAACGCCGGAAGGACGCCGACGCGCCGATGACGAGCGCGTCGGCGCCGTGCTGGGCGGCCGCCGCCGCGAGTTCTCTGGCGGGGTTGCCGCGCCGTGCGCGGACGTGTACGTCCATCCCTCCCTGATCGGCCACCTCAGCGAGCTCTGAGAGCAGCCATCGCTCGGATTGCTCGGCGTCACCAAACCCGGCCGGCACGACGGCTGGCGAGCCGCTGGACACGGGGACGTAGGCCACAAAAATCATAAGGAGCGGACGGCCCAGTTTTCTCGCCAGGCCCGACGCGTAGGCCAGGGCGTTGCGCGAAGACGCCGAGCCGTCATAACCGACGATTACCGGGTGGATGGGCGCTTGCAGCAAATGGCCCTCCCACGCGGCGCCCGGAACGTGTACTGGCTGACTCCCCGCCGGACGCTTGCTCAGCTGCGATGCCCGGTGAGGCGGGTCTCTCCGCCGTTTCGGCGCCATCGCGTTGATCCAGACGTGGGCGGGACGGCCACGGTAATAAGGAATCACTGGCATTGTCTTCCCTCAATTCACTGCGGACGGAAACTGGCGGCGCTCACAGGAAAACCGGGCGCGATCAACGGCGGTTCAACGACAGGTCAACCCCTGAGCTGGGGACAGTGGGCTGCCGTCGCCGTCTGGTTTGAAGGGAGTGGGATGCCGGGTTGTGCGGCTGTAACTCTCCGGCCGGACGAGACCCGGTGCGGCCGCTGTCCACGATGGCGCATACCCGCCACCGTCCGTCCTCCTTCAGGAAGCTGACGATGTTGGTTCCCGAATGGTGTACTACGCTGTCGAGAAGGAAGTCGTACGCCGCCCGCACCATCGCTATGTCGGCTTCTACGCGGACGAGCGGATCGTAAATGCGCTCTTCCTTACGCTCAGTTCCCCGCACCCAGCGGGCGGGCTCGTCCCCGAGCCGCATGTGGAACACGCGGCCGTCCCGGGAATGGGTCACCCCGCCATCGGGCACCAAGAGGTCGTGCATGGCTGCCTGATCGCCACTCGCGATGGCTTCGAGCAGAGGGGTCAGGGCAGAGGCCCGGCCCGGCGAACGGCTCGCCGGTGGACTTGACCGGGACCTGGCCGGTGGCGTGGCGCGCGAAGCGGTCGCCGTCCTTGGCGAAGATGTTGATCCGGCCGTCACCGAAGTTCCCGATCAGGAGCGAGCCGAGCGCCGGCCCCCAGCTGCCGGGCGCGATCGCCAGGATCACGGAACTGCCATGCGGCGGGCTTGACCTGGCGGAACTCCGAATCGAAGACATCGACAGCGCCGGTGCGGAAGTCGGCCGCGAACAGCTCGTCGCCGTGCTTCGTGGTGGCGATGGCGAGCCCGGTGTAGCCGGCGCCCGGGATGGTCACCTCGTCCTCGGCGTTGCCGGTGAGCCCGTCGTCCTGGTTCCATGCCTCAATGTGGCCGTCGAGCGTGTGGAAGATAAACTCGGCCGGCTTGCCGTCACTGAGGTCGAATTCGGCCCGGGGCGAGCGTGAAGGCCCCGGCGCTGTCGGTGCCCTGCTCGGCAACCCGCAACCCGGAGTCCGGGGGTAAAGCACCCCGGGCCCTGGCCGGGTCGGCGGGGGGCCACTGCGATACGCAGGTCGTGTTAGGCGCGCAGCGTCTCCAGCGTCCCGGCGGAGACCGGGACGAGCCGTGACGTGCGGAACTTCGACTGGCGGACCGAGAGAAAACCCTCGGCCAGGTCCACATCCTGCAGGGTAAGGTGCAGCGCTTCGGAGATCCGCAAGCCGGACGTGGCCAGCAGCAGGATGACCGCGTGCAGGGTCGCCGACCGGGCAGCGGGCCGCCAGGAAGCGGCAGAAGCAACGCAGCAAGTAATAGCGGGTGCGGCGGGTGCCCGGGGCCCAGGTCGCACAGTCCGCCAGCGATGCGGCGCCTCGATGCGGCCCGGGGCTGGCTGCGCGATGGGCGGCCGACCGCCAGAAACCGCACACAAGGCCGGCTTCGCCGACCACGCACACTTCACCCGCACGTTCAAGGCCGCGTTCGGCCTCA
>Ga0335074_10008044_pt1 | contig 14651 bp, 9 predicted proteins | sample Lox_Sample_23_FD_206715 | JGI IMG/M metagenome (GOLD analysis project Ga0335074, IMG submission 206715) | Soil microbial communities from Loxahatchee National Wildlife Refuge, Florida, United States - Lox_Sample_2.3 | ecosystem: Environmental > Terrestrial > Soil > Wetlands | place: USA: Florida...
CACAGACGAACTTACGGGGCCAACCACTTAGCCAACTGCTGCTCCGCATGCGAGGAGTTCGATTCGCTGGAAACCGCGGCGCTCGCCGAGCACGTGAGCTGACGCCTGGCGAAGGCCGACGTCACGAGCGCCATCGCCTTTACCGCCGTAGGCCCGCGAGGGGCAGGCCTGCTGGACTGGTTGATGCCGTGCCGCGGCTGGCTGCCGGCCTTTAGCCACCGTTATCCAGCCATCAGCATCAAAGGCGGTACATTCCCTGCGGCTATCGATCTATTGACGAGAGCTGTTGGCTACGCGCCCCCGTGACTGCCTCTACTGAGGGGAATCCGCCGTGCCTATACCGGCGGGGAGGAGACACCAGGACTGGATACGTCCGGCGGCAGGCTGGCCTTGCTGCTGGCATTCCGCTGGCTAGCAGTGAAATCTGCTGGCTGTTAGGTGGCTCACGCCGGGGGCCTTTCGCCGCGGATATAGATCGGGAGCAAGTGGGGGTAGAAATGGCTCAATCAAGAAATGAGACCACACCATCAGACGTGGCGGCGCCCTCGTCGGCACAGCGATCATCGAAAGGGGCGGCGCCTCCCCTAATGCGGGGAGGTGGGAAGAGAAAGTACATCAGCTGGGTTGCCCTCGCGATGATGACAACAGGCTCTGTCGCGAGCCTGCGCTCGGCGCCGACGATGGCGGTATTCGGTCTGGCCTCCGTGTTTCTGTACCTGGTGCCGGCGATCCTCTTCTTCGTGCCGACGTCGCTGGTGTCCGCGGAGCTTGCCTCCGGTTGGAAGGGGGGCGTCTTCAACTGGGTGTCTCAGGGGGTGTCGTCCCCGATGGGGCTGCTGGCGATCTGGTGACAGTTCGCCTTGGGAATCTTCTCCGGCCCGATACAGCTGGCCTACGTCGCCGCCACCATCGCCTACGTCTTCGACCCGAACCTGGCCAGCAGCGGCGTGTTCACCGCTGCCATCATCATCGGGCTGTACTGGGGCAGCGTGGCGGTGTCCAGGCGCGGGCTCAGCATGATCGCCAAGATCGCCTCCAGCGGCACGGCGATCGGGACGCTAATCCCGGGCGCGATCCTCGTCATCATGGGGATCGTCTACCTCGCCCAGGGCAATCACTCGGCGGCGCCCATGACCCCCTCGCACCTGCTGCCCGCCTTCACTGGGCTGGCCGGGCTTGTGTTCGTCGTCAACAACTTCCTCGCGTACGCCGGCATGGAGATGAACGCGGTCCACGTGGACGACATGGAAAAGCCGGCGCGCGACTTCCCGAAAGCGATCTTCCTGGCGATGGCCCTGGTGCTGGCGATCTTCATCCTGCCCGCGCTGGCGATCTCCTGGGTGGTCCCGTCCTCGCAGATAAGCCTCACCGCCGGGGTGATGCAGGCGTTCACCGCCGTCTTCGCCCACTTCGGCGTGGGGTGGCTGGTGCCGCTGACCGGGATCGCGATCGTCGTGGCCATCCTCAGCGGCAACATCGCCTGGATCGCGGGCCCGTCGAAGGGGCTGCTGCAGATCGGCCGGCAGTACGGCTACCTGCCGCCTTACTTCCAGAAGCTGAACGGCGAGGGCATCCAGGTCAACCTCCTGACGTTCCAGGGCACCGTCGTCACGATCATCGCCCTGCTGTACGCGTTCATTCCCAGTGTGTCCAGCGCCTACTGGATCCTGTCGGTCATGACCACGCAGGTCTACCTCATCATGTACGTCCTGATGTTCATCGCGGCGGCGCGGCTGCGCCGGACCCAGCCCGACCACCCGCGCGGCTACCGGGCACCGGTGCTTGTGGTGGAATGCGTGGTCGGCGCGCTAGCCTCGGTACTGGCGTTCTTGATCGGCTTCGTCCCGCCATCGCAGCTGGGGCACACAAGCGCGGCACTTTACGCGCTGCTGATCCTGGCCGGCATCCTGCTGCTGGGCGTGCTGCCGCCATTCCTGCTCTACCGCCTGCGCAAGCCGTCGTGGAAGGCACCGGAAGCAGCCGCCGCTCCCGCTGCGGGCGACGCGGCGGGAACTGCGGCCTCTGGGACTCCTGCTCCCGCCGCGGGGGTTCCCGCCCAGCGCACCGCCGACGGCGGCGAGAGTGCCGCGGCGCCTGCGTCCGACGCGGGCGCGCGGAAGAAGAATCGTCTGACGGCGTGGATCGTCGGGCTGGTGGTCCTCGGGCTGGCCGTGGGCGGGGAGTTCGCCTACAAGCAGAGCGTTGACAATCAGGCCGCACAAGCCAAGGCCAACCAGGTCACCGCGTTGTTCAAGAGCCATGGCCTGACGGTGCCGGTGGATCACAAGACGCTCATCGACGTGCTCGGGGACGACGGCGGCCCGGTGTGCGACCACCCGACCGCCGCGCTCACCAAGGCGCTGCAGGATGCGGGGCTCGCCAACGGCGCCGCGACCGTCGGGTCCCACCCCACCCGCGCTGATAGGCGTGTCGTGGAAGGTGAGGCGCTAGTCCTCAGCGTGTACTGCCCCGCGCAACTGCCCGCCTACGAGCAGTACATCAATGCCAGGCACTACAGCCACGTCATCAACGGCTAACGGACCGGAAGGAGCGCTCCCGATGTCTCTGCACACATCAGCGCCACTCGAAAGTGAAAGGGCGGGCGACGAGCTGAGCATCCGTCCCGAGTTCGCACAGCCGGGCGAGCGCAGCAGCGTGCCCCGCTTCCGGCTCGGGAAGCAGATGCTGCCGCCGCGGACCGCCTATCAGCTGATCCACGACGAACTGCTGCTCGACGCCAACAGCCGGCTGAACCTGGCCACGTTCATCGGCACCTGGATGGAACCCGAGGCCCGGGTCCTGATCGAGGAGTGCCTGGACAAGAACATCGTCGACCGAGATGAGTCGCCGCAGACCACGGAGATCGAGATGCGTTGCGTCAACATCCTCGCGGATCTGTGGAATTCCCCGGAGGCGGCCGGGCATGCTACCGGCTGCTCGACGACCGGGTCGAGCGAGGCTTGCATGCTTGGCGGGCTGGCGCTGAAGTGGCGCTGGCGCGAGCGCCGCCGTGCCGCGGGAAAACCCGCCGACCGCCCGAACCTGGTCATGGGCGCCAACGTCCAGGTGTGCTGGGACAAGTTCTGCCGCTACTGGGACATCGAGCCCCGCCAGATGCCGCTGGAACCCGGGCGCACCTGTCTGAGCGCCGACCAGGCCGCGGCCCTGTGCGACGAGAACACGATCGGAGTCGTGGCGATCCTCGGCTCGACCTTTGACGGAGCCTATGAGCCGGTCGCGGAGATCGCGGCGGCGCTGGACCGCCTGCAGGCCGAGACGGGCGTGGATGTCCCGATTCACGTCGACGCGGCCTCCGGCGGCTTCGTCGCCCCGTTCCTTGATCCCGGCCTGGAATGGGACTTCCGGCTGGCGCGGGTGCAGTCGATCAACGCCTCGGGACATAAGTACGGCCTCGTGTACCCGAACCTTGGCTGGCTGGTCTGGCGGGACAAGGACGCGCTCCCGGAAGACCTCGTCTTCAGGGTGAACTACCTGGGTGGCACCATGCCGACTGTCGCGCTGAATTTCACCCGCTCCAGCGCTCCGGTGGTGGCGCAGTACTTCACGATGGTCCGGCTCGGCCGCGAGGGGTTCACCCGGGTGCAGCAAGCCTGCCGGGATACTGCCCGGTGGCTGGCCGGCACGATCGCGGACATGGGGCCCTTCGAGCTCCTTTCCGACGGCAGCACCATCCCGGTGTTTGCCTTCAGGCTCGCCGACCACGTCAGCGGCTACACCGTGTTCGACGTTTCCGAGGCGCTGCGCCTGCACGGATGGCAGGTACCCGCGTACACGCTGCCCGCGAACCTGCAGGACACCGCCGTGCTGCGGATGGTCGTTCGCAATGGGTTCGGACAGGACCTGGCGCAACTGCTCGCCAGGGACCTGCGCGCCGTCACCAAGGACCTCGCCGGTGCTGGCGCCCTGCCGCCGCGCGAGCAACGCTCAGCCTTCCACCACTAACCCGCGTGCACTGAAACTGGAGAGATCATGACCACCGCAACGAACACCCTGGCGAGCCGCATCAGCGCGACGATGCCGCAAGCCCGCACCGACCTGGCCGCGCTGGTCGCGTGCCAGTCCGTCGCCGACCCGCGGCAGTTCCCCCCATCGGAATGCCAGAAGGCGGCCCAGCTAGTGATCGACAAGTTCACCGGAGTGGGGCTGCGCGACGTGCAGACGGAGCCGACACCGGACGGCCATCCGGCGGTCTTCGGGCACATCCCGGCCCCCGACGGTGCTCCCACCGTCCTGCTCTACTGCCACTACGACGTACAGCCGCCGCTCGACCCGACCGGCACCGCATGGAAATCCCCGCCGTTCCAGCTCACCGAGCGGGACGGGCGCTGGTACGGGCGTGGTGCCGCCGACTGCAAGGGGAATATCGTCACGCATCTACTCGCCTTGCGCGCGCTGCAAGGAGAGCTTCCCGTCGGGATCAAGCTGATCGCCGAGGGCTCAGAGGAACAGGGCACCGGCGGCCTGGAGGCCTTCGTTCCCGACCATCCCGACCTGCTGCGCGCCGACGCGATCATCATGGCCGACGGCGGGAACTTCGCCGTGGGCGTCCCCACGCTCACCACCGCGCTGCGCGGGGTGGTGAACGTCACGGTGACCGTGAGCACACTGGAGAACGCCATGCACTCCGGCATGTTCGGCGGCCCCGCGCCGGACGCGCTGATGGCGCTTACCCGGATGCTGGCCACCCTGCGCGACGCGCGCGGCAACACCACGATCCTCGGCCTTGACTCGGAGTCGAGGTGGCCGGGTATCGAGTACCCCGCCGAGCAGTTCCGCGCCGACGCCCACGTGCTTCCCGGAGTCGACCTGCTCGGCTCAGGGAAGGTGGCGGACATGCTCTGGTCCCGGCCGGCCGCCAACGTGCTGGGCCTCGACTGTCCGCCAGTGGTCGGATCGGACCCGACAATACCGGCGTCTGTCCGTGCCCGGGTAAGCCTGCGGGTCCCGCCCGGCATGGATGCCCAGCATGCCCAGGACGCGCTCGTCGCCCACCTGCACGCGGTCACCCCCTGGCACGCCAAGGTGCAGATCGAGCGTGAGACCCCGGGACAGCCGTTCTCCGCCAGCACCGACGGGCCCGCCTACGCCGCGATGAGCCACGCGCTCCAGGAGGCCTACGGCCGGCCCGTCACCAGCGAGGGACAGGGCGGATCGATCCCGCTGTGCAACGTCCTGCACGAGACATTCCCCAACGCCGAGATCATGCTGACCGGTGTTGAGGAGCCCCGCTGCCTGATCCACGCGCCCAACGAGAGCGTCGACCCGTCCGAGATCGAGCACATGGCGCTGGCTGAAGCGCTGTTCCTCGCCGGTTACGCTGCCAGGCACTAACGTCCGCCTGACGGAGCGTCTGGCGCGATTACCTTCTGCGCCTGTCACGTAGGAGCCGGGACTCAGTAGCCCACGTAACGGGTGCTGGCTGCGCCCATAGCGCCAGCCAATAGCACGAGAGACGCCTGTTACTTGCGCCGTCATTACGCTCTGTCATTGACTGTCCACGTAGAGTTACCAAACCATCAGGGAGATGTCATGTCCGACAACCAGAAGTCAATGGTGATGTACGCCGCGTCCTACGACACGGTCCCCGCCGCACTGCAGGCCCTGGACGCCATCGAGCAGCTGCATAGGGACGAGGTGATCGGCTCGTTCGACGCGGCGGTCATCGACAAGGAGAACGGAAAGCCCCACATCGTAAGGCGGATGGACCGCCCGCGGGTCCGGGTCATCCCTGAGCAGCTGGGCCACGGCGCGCTGCCCCGCAAAGAGCTCAAGGAGGCCGCCGACGAGCTCACCGCCCATCAGGCGGGGCTGATCGCCGTCGGCGAGCCGACGATCGACAAGGCGGTCGGCAAGGCCCTGGAAACCGCCGGCAAAGTGGTGAAGCGCACCGTCGACGCCAGCGCCGACGAGATCTCCAGCGAACTGCGGGAAGCACTCAAGAGCTAGCCCGCCTGCCATAGAACGGGCCGATAGCAGCACAGCCGCCGTCGCTTGGACCGCCGCCGGATTCCGGCGTCGACTAGATGAAGACGATCGATTCGCGGGTCCAGTCCGGCTGACAGCGAGGTGGTGACACGATGCGAATGGTACCGGGCAGGCCGTGCCTGACAGCGCGGCTCTCCAGAGCCCTCGCACTAGACGGCAATCCGCTGCGCCGGGCCAGCGACCGCGCCGAAGCCTGGATCCGGGCCGGGCTGCTCGCCGTTTTCCTGACCGCCGGGCCGGTGGCGGCCATCGCCGCGGGGCACTGGGCCGCTCATGCGGGGGTCCACAGGGCCACCGTGCAGGCGCACACCGTCCGAGCTGTCCTGCTCCGGCCGGCTGTCGGCCCCGGCAGTCTGGCCGCGGCCGCCTGGGGCGACCCAGTGCCGGTCCAGGCACGGTGGCAGAGCGTGGACGGCTCTGCCCGAACCGGGGAGGTGCCTGCTCCGGCGGGCACCCCTGCCGGCACCGTCGTGACCGTGTGGCTGAACGCCTCCGGCCGGGTCGCCAGCCCGCCGGAACCGGGCGCGTTCGCGGGTGCCGCCACGACGCTCGCGGTAATAACGCTGGCCATGGCGGCGATCGCACTGCTCTCCGTGCTTCGGATGATTCGGTGGTTCCTGAACTGGCGGCGCCTGGCCGCCTGGGAGGCGGCCTGGGCGGCGACCGGACCACGGTGGACGGGTCGCAGGTCATGACAGCGCCTGCCGGACATCCTCCCCTGGCGGCGAACCGCCGCCCTTCGGGATGAAGGACGACCCGACGGCTCGGGGGCATCCGCAGCACCCCGGTGAGGGGACGGCCAGTGCCGGGAAGTCTCCGGTCGCGACCAAGGCCACCGCCATCAATGCGGCACAGGTGCATCCGCTGACCTGGAGAAGCGTCGTCAAGCGCGCCCTAATCGTTGCGGTGGCCGGGGCGGCCATTTACGGCGTGCTGCCGAAGCTTATCGCGGTGCTGGGGGCGTGGCCGCGGTTGTCGGCACTGAGCCCAGCCTGGTTCGCTGCCGCGCTCGCCGCCGAGTTGGTCTCCTTTACCTGCAACTTCGCATTGCAGCGGCTGGCGCTGCGCACCAGGGGCTGGTTCGGCGTAGTCACCGCCGGGCTGGTCGGCAACGCGGTCACCGACTGCCTACCCGGGGGCGACGCGGCGGGTGCCGCCGTCCAGTTCCGCATGCTCGCCGCAGCCGGGTTCGACACCGACACTACCGTCGGCGCCCTCACCGCGTTCTCGCTGCTGGGGGTCGGCGGCCTGCTAGCGCTGCCCGTTTTCGCGCTGCCTGCCATCCTGGGCGGCGCGCCGGTCAGCCCAGGACTCGACCATACGGCCTTGCTGGGCATCGCCGGGCTTGTCCTGTTCGCTGTTTTCGGGGCGATCATCCTGCGCAGCGACTGGCCGCTGGCCTCGGCCGGACGCGCGGCGCAGCGTCTGCGGAACTGGCTCACCCGCGGCCGCCGGCCACCGCTGACCGGTCTTGACACACGACTTCTGGCCGAGCGCGACACGATCCGGGGAGTCCTGGGGAGGAAATGGCGGCAGGCCGTCCTGCTCACCGTCGGCCGCCTCGGCTTCGACTTGGGCTGTCTGCTGGCCGCCCTGCGCGCCACCGGAGCCAATCCGCGGCCATCCCTGGTGCTGCTGGCCTACGCCGCCGCCGGCATTCTAGCGCTGCTGCCGCTCACCCCAGGCGGACTGGGCATCGTAGAAGCGAGCTTGAGCGGGCTCCTGATCCTGGCCGGCGTGCACGCCGGCCAGGCCTTCCTGGCTACCCTTGCCTACCGGATCGCCTCCTACTGGCTCCCCCTGCTCGCCGGGCCGCCTGCCTACCTCCTGTTTCGTCACCGATACGAAAGGCCGGCCCCAAAGCCAGCAACACCAGACACGGGCAGCCGGCCGGCGGCGGGCGACGCTGCCACGCCGTAGAGCCGGTTCACGTCACAACGGTCGGCGCCGCTTGTCTCGGCCGCGAGGTCAGCCGACCTGCGCGACAGGGAGCTGAACCGGCTGGTCGTGCCGCTCCAGGGCGCGCACCAGCTTGGCCCGCGAGCTGACGCCCAGCTTGCGAAACGCTTTCCGCAGGTGGCACTCGACTGTGCAGACGCTGATGAACAACTGCTCGGCGACTTCCCTGTTCGACGCTCCCTGCGCGACCAGTGCCGCGATCTGTGCCTCTTGCGGAGTTAGCACAGCGCTGTCCGCGCTTCCCCGCTGGGCGCGCTCAGCGGTAGCCCGCAGTTCACCTTCCGCCCGGGCGGCGAAGGCGCCCGCGCCCATCGAGTTCAGCATTTCGCAGGCGGTCCTGAGCTCGGCGCGAGCGTCGCGGCGGCGCCGCTGGCGGCGCAGCCATTCTCCGTAGAGGAGGTGAGCGCGGGCCAGGTCCGGCGCGGCCCGGGTTTCCCGAAGTTGACCGATCGCCTCTCGGTACAGCGGCTCAGCGGCGGTGTCGCTGGCCAGCAGCGCACGGGACTGTGCCAGTAGCCCGGAGGCCCACGGCGTGCCGCTGGCCTGGGCGCGTCCGGTGAAGCGGTCCAATGCCGCAGACGCCACCAGGCGGTCCCCGGCCCGCACCGCCGCCTCGATCAGGCCGGGCAACGCGAGAGTCCCGTGAAGGAAAGCATCTTCCTGGTAGAGGTCCAGCCCGTGGGCCATCGCCTCCTGATAGCGGCCCAGGCCGAGTTCCAGCGTAGCCAGCGCACACAGCGACAGGCTGAAGGCGAACCCCCGACCGCGCTCGGCACCGTCGTGCGCCAGTTGGTCGGCGGCGGCCCGTGTCTCCGACTCGCGGCCGCGCCAGGCCAGGACTAGAGCATCCGTATGTGCCGCCGTACCCAGGATCCCCCAGTATCCGGTGGCGTTGCTGACCTTCAGTTCCTCCGCCCGGCACGCCTCTGCCGCGCAGAAATGGCCGGACACCAGCTCCGTCATGCCCAGGAGCCTGAGGGCTCGCGGCAGCTCAGCAAAGTCCCCGGCGTCACGGGCGAGCCGCACGCAGCGGTTCGCCAGGGCGTGCCAGGCATGGTCATCCAGCAGCTCACCGGCCGCGCAGCAGGCCAGCGTCAGCCATCGCACGGCCGGGGTTCCGGTTTCCCGAGTGCTGGGTGTCCCGGGTGCTGCTGTCCCGGGTTCCACGCCATCGAGCAGGTCACCGATGATCCGGCGGAGCAAGGGCAGGCCCGCCGCGCGGTCGCCGGTAAGAACAGCCGCGTATCCGGCGAGAAGCCGATCGGTCATCGTCTCTGGGGGCGCCTGCGCGGCCGCGGCCGCGGCGGCGCTGACGATCTCGGCGTCGCCGGCGCCGGTTGCTGTGCTGCCGGCGTACAACGCCGCTTCCAGCGCCTCGAGCATGACCGCCCGCGCGCGCAGCGGGTCATGCGGCTGCAGATCACGGGCCGCCCGCAACAGGATGGCAGCTGCTTCTCCGGCCTGCCCGAGCGCGAAGCGGATCCGGCCGTCCAGTGCCCGCGCTCGCGCCTGGGCCGCAGGCTGGGCCAGATGCGGATCAGCTTGCTCCAGCAGTTCTCTTGCCCGCGCGAAAGCGCCTGCCGACAGCTCCGCGGCGGCGGCGGCAATCATCCGCTCGGCCCGCCTGCCGCGCTGGGGGGTCAGCTCGCCGGCGCGGGCCAGCAACGCCCCGCAGGCGGCGTAGCCAGACCTGACCCAGGCGCGTTCTGCGGAGCGTTCCAACTCGCTCGCGATCTGCTCATCAGGCCGGGCCACCGCGGCGGAGCGGTGCCAGGCCCTGCGATCCGCCTCTGGGCCGAGATCAAGAACCTCAGCCAGTGCGCCGTGCATCCGCCGCCTTTCCTCCGCCGGCGCCCCGTGATAAACGGCCGAACGCACCAGCGGATGCAGGAGTATCTCCGGCTCGAAGACGGCTAGGCGACTCGCCACTGCCGGGCCAGACGCGGCGTGGTCCAGCCCGAGCCGGGCAGCGGCCCGCCAGATCAGGTTCCGGTCCACGAACGGCTCAGCTGCCGTCAGCAGCAAGAGGGTCCGGCTACCCTCGGGTAGCTCGCGGACCGGGCCGAGGAATCGTTCTGTCAGCCGTTGCCCTATCGGCAGCGGCCCCGGCGACAGTGACCCAACGGTCAGCCGGCCCGCGGCCACCTCGCCGGCCACCCCGGCCAGCGCCAGCGGGTTTCCACCCATCTCGGCGACGACGCGGCCGACAAGGAGCTCATCCGGCAGGCCGCCGACGAGCCAGAGGAACAGTTCCCGGGATTCGGGCTCGGGCAAGCTGCGCACGCAACGACTAGGGAGGCCGTCAAACGGCACAGTCCGGCTGGCGAGCTCGGGCACCGTAAACAAGCAGGCCACCGCGTCCGCGGATAGTCTGCGGGCCACGAACGCCAGCACCTGCGCTGACTCGGCGTCCAAGAACTGCGTGTCGTCGGCGATAAGCAGCGTTGGCTGCCCCACCGCCGTCTGCCTGATCAGCGTAAGCACGGCCAGGGATACCAGAGAACGCGTCGGCGGGGCGCCGCCATCGAGCCCGAGAACCTGGCGCAGCGCACTCCGCTGCCGCTCGGGCAATTCGCTCAGGCGATCCAGCAGCGGAAGCAGCATCTGGTGCAGCGCGGCGAACGCCAGCCCCATCTCCGCCTCGGCCGCTGACACCCGCAGCACCAGCAGGCCGGGCGCCTGTCCGACGGCATAGTCAAGGAGCGCAGTCTTGCCGACCCCCGGCTCGCCCCGCAGTACCAGTGTTCCGCCCCGTCCATCCTGGGCGGCACTCAGCATGCCGTCGATCGCAGCACATTCGCTTTGGCGGCCGAGCAGCACCGGCTCGTGCGCTGACGGCCCGCCATCTGCCGATGCCGGCCGGGCCGTCGGTTGCGGGGCCCACGCGCCGAGGGCGCGCCCTGGGTCTCGTTCAGCGGTACTCGACATGTGTAAGCCCCTCTACTCCGATGTCCCGAGCGGGGTTAATCCGCCGCCAGGCCACGGGCCGGACCCGTGCCCCGGCGGGGAAAGCGGTGATCGCCCCACTGACGCCGGTAGTGCCAAGGCCTTCGGGCCGGGCGGTGTCGTTGCAGTCACGCCGGCCAAGCGCGCGGGGCTGCCCTGGAGGGCACGGTCGGATCCCCTCGGCTCGTGGCGGGGAATGCCACGGAACGCCCGGACAGTCAGGCTCCGGTTCGCGTGAGTCCAGTGTTGCGTTCGGGGCGTGAACCGGGGCGAAACCGCGGGGCGTGGACCGAGCGTTGCGGGTGAGAGTAACGTAACGATAACGCTATTACCGGATGTGCTTATCTGATTACTTTGCGTCTGCGAGGGCGAGGCATCATGAGTGAAGGGGCGGCGTCCTTGGCCACGGCGAGCCGGGTAATCAAGGCCAAGATCACCCCTCCACTGTCCGGGGGATGGGTGGAGCGAGTGCGGCCTGAGACGCTGCTCGCCGGGGCTGTCGAAGCACGGCGCGTCGTGGTCGTCTCGGCTACCGCGGGCTCGGGGAAGACGACATTGATCGCGGCCGTGACGCAGCGGCTCGACCGACCCGTTTCCTGGCTGACACTTGATCGAACCGACACCGCCCCAGGCCGACTCGTCACCTACCTAGAGGCCGCGATGGCGAGGGCTGTGCCGCGCGTTCACGGAGTCGCCCGAGATGCTCTCGCCGCGCGGATCCCGCATCCGGAGGTGGCAGGCCTGCTCGCCGAAGCCGCGGCCGGCGAGCGGCTGGTGCTCGTGGTGGACGAGCTCGAGCGGCTCGGCGAGGAGACGCAAGCGTGGGCGGTGATCGAGGCGCTGCTGCGGCACGCGCCCGATGACATGCGTTTCGTGCTGTGCAGCCGGAGGCCAGTCCCAGCATCGGTCCTTCCCCGGCATCCCGGCGAGGTCGCGAGGGTCGGAGATGAGGCGCTGGCGCTGACGGTCGACGAGGCGGCGCACGTGCTGGCCAGTCACGGGAGACCGGGTGTGGACCCCGCGGCCGCCGTTCGGGCGACCGGGGGGTGGGTGACCGGCGTGCTGTTCGAGGCGTGGCGCACCGGCGAGTATGCGGGCGGTGATGGCAATGACGATCCACTGCACGGCTACCTGTCGGCACACATACTGCGCGACCTGGCGGCAAGAGATCGTGATTTCCTCATCGCGACATCGCTGCTCGATGAGGTCACCGCCGCCCGGGCGGCCGCGCTGGGTTCGCAGGATGCCGGGGGCCGCCTCGCCTCGCTGCGAGGCGCCCGTATCCCGGCCACCTGGAAGGAGGCCGGCCATACGCTGCGCTGCCACCCGCGCTTTCGCGAATACCTGCAGCACGAGTTGGAGAGCTGGAATGCGGACCGGCTCCATGAGTTGCGTCTGGCCCATGGACAGCTGCTTACCGCCGAGGGACACCACGAGGAAGCCACTGAAGTCCTACTGGCCGCCAGCGCGGCCGGCGCGGCCCTTGAGCCGGCCGCGCGGGTTATCTTCGAGATCATCAACCGGGTGGACTTCGGTCTTGCCGACCGATGGCTCGACGCGCTCGCCGATGTCGAGCCGGAAGGTGTGTCGCCGTTTGTCATGGCGCGCCTGACGCTCGCGGTAGCGCGCGAGAACTTCCAAGGCGGCGTCGAGATCGCGGACCGGCTCAAGGCTCAGGGCAAGTTCGAGGAGGTCGCATCCAGCTCTTCCATGGCCACCTTCATGCTGGCCCACGTCTATCAGTCGGCGGGGCGATACGACGATACGTTGGCGACGTTCGCGCTGGCCCCGCGCGACGCTGACTATGAGGCTGTGCGCGCGTTCTTCGGGAATTATCTGCTTGAGCCGCAGCCTCCGGTCCCCAAACTGACAGGAAGGCCCAGTGACGGGCTGGTGCTCAGCACCCTCTACGGAAACGGGCTGCTTACCGAAGTGCTCGAGCGCACGGAGACCATGGGATGGGTCCAGGCGTTTGCACAGCCCTGGGTGATCGCGGCATTGTCGGACGCCGGCCGCACAACGGAGGCGCTCGAGCTCTACGCCGCCGTCCGCGACCGCGGCCTCACGAACACGTCGCTGGACACCTATGTCGGGCCCCGAGTCCTAACCGACGCGGGGCGCCGCGAGGAGGCGCTCGAGACGATCGCGCGGGGGCGCGAGCGGGCTCACGAGAACGCGTCGTTCAACCTGGAGCTGTTCGCCAGCGTTCAGGAGGCGCGCCTCAGGATCCGGATCGACCGTGACCCGGCTGCGGCGCTGGCGGCGCTCGACCCCGTCGACAAGCACCAGCTCACACACCGTATCGGATTCCTCGGCCCGAAGGTTGATGCCTTGTACGGATTCGGGCTGTTGCTCCTGGGGCTGGACGAGCAGGCCCTGCAGCGACTTCGCCGTGCCTTGGCGCTGGAACGTCACACCGGCTTGATGCTTGACACGCCGACAACGGCGGTGCACCTGGCCGAGGCGGAGTGGCGCACGGGCAATGAGGACGCAGCCGACAAGGCGGCCGATCTCGCCCTCGAGGCGGCAGGCATCCAGGGCTTCAACCACATGCTGCTGCTGGCGCTTCGCGACTTCCCAGCCGTGCTCTCGCGGCGGCTGGACGCGGAGCCCGCGGCCAGCTCGCCCTGGCACGAACTCGCCCGCGCGCTGCGCGCGCAGCAGGTGGAGGTGCAGGTGCCAGACAGCGCGTCTGTCGAGCTGCTCGAGTTCGGCCGCTGCGCGATTCTCGTCGACGGCGAGGACCGCACGCCGCGGATCGCGAAAACCTACGCCCTGCTGGCTTACCTGATCACCCGGCCAGAACGTCGGGCCGAGCGTGACGAGCTGCTAGGCGCGCTGTTCGACGGCCGGGCAGACGACTCCGCGCGAGCGTACCTGCGACAGGCGGTCCACTGGCTGCGCGCTGTTCTCCCGCCCGAGAGCGTGGTAAGCGAACACCACTCGGTCGGGCTCACCGACGAGGTCACAGCCGTCTCCGAATCGGTCCGGCTGGAGGGCTCCCTCGCGCAGGCCGCTCGTCTGCGGGGCGCCGACCGCCTGCGCGCCACCCTGGCGGCGCTTGAGATCATCGATCGAGGCCCCTACCTGCCCGGGATCGCCTCACGGTGGCTCGACGAGCGCCGCCAGCGACTGGCGGAGCTGGCGACAGACGCTCGCTACGAGGTGGCCGAGCTGGCATTCTCCGCTGACCGACTCGAGGAGGCCGAACAATTCGCCCAGGCTGTCGTAGATGCCGAGCCGTTCCACGAGGCGGCGTGGCGCCTGCTGATGCTCCTGGCGAGCGCACGCGGCGACGAGCAGGGTGTGCTGAGGGCCTACCAGCGATGCGAACGGGTGCTGACTGAGGTCGGTGCGGAGCCGACCGCGACCACCCGGCGGCTAGTCGACCAGCTGCGGCGTTAGCCGCGGGCCTGCCAACTCAAACAAGTCTTGAAAACGTGAGCCGCTCGCGTAGCCCCGGTAGCCCCACCGCCACCACGAAGACCCGGCAATCGGCGGCAGCCGCTCATCTTGTTATTTAACCCTTGTTTCCTGGGTCGTCCTGAGTTGCTTGTGTTGTCCCGGCGCGTCGTGGTGACATGAGACAGCCGCCGCCGGATGATCTTCGGGTTCCTACCACAGAACTTGAAGACACCGAGGCGGCGGCTGATGGCTTTCATTATGTCCTCACTGGGGCGAGAGCGGAGACACCGATGGGGCGGCTGATGCGGCCGGGCGGCTGGCCCGGTTCCGGCGTG
>Ga0335074_10008045_pt1 | contig 14651 bp, 11 predicted proteins | sample Lox_Sample_23_FD_206715 | JGI IMG/M metagenome (GOLD analysis project Ga0335074, IMG submission 206715) | Soil microbial communities from Loxahatchee National Wildlife Refuge, Florida, United States - Lox_Sample_2.3 | ecosystem: Environmental > Terrestrial > Soil > Wetlands | place: USA...
CGCGGCCTCCGTCGGCTTTGGGGTGGCGCTGGCCGACGGGCTGGCGTGGCTGGGTTCGGCCGGGTCGCTGGCGTGCCCCGCGAGCGCCGGGTGGCTCGCGTGGGCGGTCGCTGCCTGGGCGCCACCTTCCGCCCCCGCTGCCGTCGCTGCCGGGGCGCCACCTCCGGCCTCCGCTGCCGTTGCTGCCTGGGCGCCACCTTCCGCCCCCGCTGCCGTTGCTGCCGGGGCGCCACCTCCGGCCCCCGCCGCCGTCGCCGCCGGGGCGCCACCTTCGGCCCCCGCCGTCCCGGCGCCACGTCCCGCCGCCGCCGAGGCGCCACCTCCCGACCCCGCTGCCGTCGCTGCCGGGGCGCCACCTTCGGCCCCCGCCGTCCCGGCGCCACGTCCCGCCGCTGCCGAGGCGCCACCTCCCGACCCCGCTGCCGTCGCCGCCGGGGCGCCACCTTCGGCCCCCGCCGTCCCGGCGCCACGTCCCGCCGCCACCGGGGCGCCACCTCCCGACCCCGCAGCCGGGGCGCCGGTGCCACCCCCCACTCCGGTCGCCGACGCGTCGTAGCGGTACAGGTCGTACTGCTGCATGAGCTGGATTAGGTCGCCGCCGTAGCTGGGATTCGTGGCGTAGACGCCGGTCAGCGCGTTGGCGAACTCGTTCGGGTTGCTGCGGTCCGCCATGGCCTGTGTGTAGTACCCGCTGGTCGCGAGCAGCTGGGCGTGATCGTCGATGCTCTGGGCCACGTTCGCGTACACCCGGAACGCCGCGTTGATGGTTACCCACTGGCCGTTCTCGTACTCCTGCGTAGGCTGCGAATCGCTGCCCGCCGGGCCCTCGCCCTTGATCCCGAACAGGTTGTTGTCCTGGGTGGCGAGCACGCTCTGGCCCCAGCCGGACTCGTCGATCGCCTGCGCGATCGTCACGGCCGCCGGGACGCCGTACTTTTGCTGGGTGGCCATGGCGCCGGGGGCGATCTCGTTGATAAAAGCCTGCTGAGCGCTCGTGTCCCGGACCGGTGCCGTGTCCCGCGGAGGCAGGTGGCGCTCGTACGACGTGCTCGCGGCGGCCTGGCGCTGCGGCACTCCGGGGATGGCCGCGGCACCCGCCGTCGTGGCCTGCGCCGTGGTTGGTGGCGCGGAGGCCGTGTCCATCCCTGGAACGGCGGCGTCCACAACGGCGCTAGCGGCCGGCTTGGCGCCGTGGCCGGCGTGCGCACTGCGTGCCGCCGATGCCTCACGCCGCAACGCCGGCGTGTTGCCGCGCGCCGATGCCGCGGTCCCGGGGATGGCCGCGTCATCGGTGGCGTTGGCGGGGCTGGCCGCTGGTGGCGTGCCCGGGATCGCCGGCAAAGCCCGGGACACGTGAACCGCGGCGGCGGGCGCCGGGGCACTGGACCGGTGCTCGCGGGGCGCACTCTTGCCGTCTGCCGGCGCCGTGCTGGTCGTACCGGGAATGGTCGCGCTGCCCGCTGCGGTCCCTGCGGCGCTGTCGGTGCTCCCCGTTGCCGTCCCGCCGGTGCCGCCCGTCGTGGGCGCGCCGGCTTTCGGCAGGTCGCCGTTGTTCACGAAGCCCGCGACGCCGTCCGACGAGAGCGGTGCCGGGTACACGTGGGCGTTAACCGAGAAATTCGGCAGCGAGTCTCCGCCGATCGTGTACAAGGTGCCGTCGGTGTACTTCGTGACGACCTCGACGTGGTTGTCGAACAGTACCCAGTCGCCGGGCTGCGGCTGGTACCCGTCGCCCAGTGGGTGCCAGCGGCCGTGCGCCTCGGCATCTTGGAGCACCGAGGTGATGTCCGGAGACGACGGGTTGGGGTCGACGCGGACGTCCGCCCACTTGTGCAGAGGCCACGGGTACGACGTCCCCCCGGTCACCCAACTCTGCTGCCCGACCACCTGCGAGGCCAGTTCGAGCGTCAGGCTCGCGAACGCTGCGCAGGACTCGCCGTGGTCGACGCCGTTGACGCTGTCGTGCTGCCAGATGATCGCCTCCATCTCGGCCGGGGTCTTCCCTTGCGCCATGCGGAGGTAGTAGTTGGCGACATTGACGATGGCCGAACGCAGCGCGGCGTCGCCGGAGGCAGTCGGCTGAACCGATCGCTCCAGGGCCATGAGCCGAACCGGCATGCTGGTCGGCGACATCAGGTCGGCCGGTGACTGGTGCGCGAAGGAGAACCCGGTGACCGTGCCGCTTGCGCTGAGGCTCACCAGCGCGGTGACCTTCTGCCAGTTCGGCTTGCTCGCGGACAGCATCGGTTCTCCTTTCTCTCGTCGGATGTGCTCGGGCGCCTAGCGGATCACGCGGCGGGCGTGGTGCCGGGAAGGTGCCGGAGGATCTCCTGGACCTGCGGATCCCCGGGGTTGTTCGAGTTCTGGAACAGCACCGCGGCGTCCTGCGACTGGCTGGGTGTCGCCCCGACCATCCACTTCTGGTAGACGTCAGCCACGAGTGCCGCTTGTCCCGCCGGCGTGACAATCGGCTTGGCGCACACGCTGGGGAAGCCCGCCCGCGAGCTCAGCGCGGCCGAACCCGTGTACCTCAGGCAGTTCGCCGCCTCGCCCTCGAGACCGGCCTGGACCACGGCCTGGCCGTCGCTGCCGGTGACCGTCGCTCCGCCGATGATGCTGTTGATCGCGCGCGCCGCGACCTCGAGGCTGTCGATTGGGTTGTACGGGTTGTAGGGATTGTGCAGGTTGAGGGACAGCGCGATCTGGCCGCCCTGCGTCGGCGCGATGGGCTCGAGCCCGAGCCTGCCGTTCTGCGTGTCGTTGAACTCCGGGTTGTCGCCGCTCGTCAGCAGCGAGAACACCCAGAGGATCTGGCTGGTCGACGACGCGCAGGCGAAGTCGACCTGGCCCGGCTCTGACTTCACGTCCGGGTTCTGGCAGGCCTTGGTGATCTGGCTGCGCACCGTCGTCACGCTGGCCGGCCACGAGGCCCCGCCACGGGACAGCACGACCACGAGAACCGAGATCAGCACGGCCACCAGAGAGATCCCGATGATCAGCTTGTTGCGGTCCGACAGGCTTCGCCGGTAGGCACCGGCGCGGCCCTGGGTGACCAGGGTTTCCGTGCGCGCGTCCGGCGAGCCAATCCGCTCACGGATATCGCGGATGTCTATTTCGTCGTAACCGCGGGCAAGCTCGCACTTCAGCAACATGCGCGCGTCATCGAGCTCGCGCTCGAGTTCGGCCGTCTTGCTCCTCAGGTCGCTGAGGCGCCGGCCTTTCTGGCCGCTGGGATTATCGGAATCCGTTCTCACGTCTCACCTTCTAGCGTTCGGCACGTGCCGGGCTGTCCGCGAGGAAATGGTTCATGTTGCTGTGGCTCCGCAGGGTGCCCGGGGATTGGCCGGCCGTGGCCTCGCGCTTCCGACGGCCGCCCCTCGCTGCCCGCTCCGCAGGACGAGTAACGATCGTGATGGCCGCGCCCCGGCTGCGTCAGCACCGACGGGCGCAGCCGGCCGAGCCCGGACGGCGCTCGGGCACCGCGTGCCTACGGTGGCCGGCCACCACGATCGTCCGGCCCGCGCGGCCGGTGCCCATCCGATGCCCCGTCGAGATGGCGCGAAGCCACCACGCGGGTCATGCCAGGTCACGCGGCGACCGGGCGTTCCCGAAGGGGCAATACAGCCGTTTTGACGGCACCAGGGAGTAGCATCTGATCGAGGCCAGGGGCCATAGCTTGCCTGAGACATGCAGGTTATTAGAACACACGTGCGTCCCACATGGGAAGCCGTCTTGATTAGAACACACGTTCGTGCTACGGTGAAATCACCTGCCCAAAGAGGGCTGGGCAGGCGCCCGGTTCGTCCCCAAACCGGGCGCCCCTGGCGGGCCGCTCGCACGCGCCATCGCGCGGCCTGCCGCGGCGTCTGATGTGCCACCGCGCGGCCCCGGCCACCGTGCGGTGGCACGCCAACGCCGCGCCCACCGCGGCGCCCTGGGCACGCCGAGGGGTCGTTCCGGCCGCCCGGGGCACGCGCCGAGCGGTCGTCGCCTGGGCATGCTTCGGCGTCGGCCCGGTGGTCGCCCCGGCCGGCTTCGGGCCCCGGCCTGGTGGCCGCCCGGCACCGCCCGTGCCCGCGTCGGCACGTGCCGTTAGGCGCGCCCAAGAATGGTCATGGCGCATTTGCTGGCGTGCGTTCCCGCGCGCATATCGGCATGCTTAGGCGTCCCCGGCAGAAAGGCAGGGAGCTCAATCCGTACGCCGGGCGAAAGGCTGGTTCCCTGATTTTGGGCGCTAGAATCGCCGTGATCAGCCGACTGGACGCAATCATGTTTTCGCCTCAGGCACAGATCTCTCGACTTTCGCAGTTTTCGGAATCACTTCGGTCAGGTCCCTGCTGGAGCAACAGCCGGCGGGGACCGCGCCGTGGCTCGCCGGCGCCTGGTGGGGCGGCCTGACGCCAGCCGCCGCAGCATTGCCCGCCCGCAGCGTTCCAGCGCCGTGCCCGCTGAGCAGGGCCAGCGCACCCCTGCCAGCTCACCGCGAAACCGCCCGATCGGGCACGCAACGGGCACGAATAGGGCTCCGGAAGCCGGCCGTGTGCGGCCTGGTTCCTGGGCTGCTCCCGTCTTCCCCGCAGGCGCCGGATCCCTGGGGCGCGGTCACTGGGTCAAGGGCCGCGAAACGATCGCGTGTGCCGCCGAAGGCGCCTTTGAGGCGGCGGCCGCGACCGGGACACCGACCCAGGTAGTCCCCGCTCGGCGGTTGTGCGTTATATGGCTGTGGGAACCCAACGACTGGACTTCGCGGAGTTCTACCGCAGATCCGCGGATGATTGCCTCCGCGCTGTCCTGGTCAGCGTCGGTGACCGGGACAGGGCGCAAGATCTTGTTGACGAGGCCTTCACCCGGGCTTTTGCGTCGTGGCGCACGGTCAGCAGGCATCCGGCACCGCCGGCGTGGGTGGTCCGTACCGCGCTGAACGCGAACATCTCCTGGTGGCGGCGCCTCCGCCGGGAGGTGCCGGTGGCAGAACCTGGCATGGCGGCGGCCCCGGCCGCGGCCGCCACCGACAGCCCGGTTGATCCCATGATCATGGCGGCCCTGATGCGGCTTCCTGCCCGGCAGCGGCAGGTCGTCGCCCTGCGGCTGTTCCTGGACCTGGATACCGCCCGCACCGCGGAGGTGCTCGGCATTGCGCCCAGCACGGTCAAGGCTCATCTGGCCCGTGCCATCGCGTCGCTGCGCGACGACCTCATGCCCGAACGACAGCAGGAGACCCCATCATGAACGACGACGAACTGACCACAATGGTGTGCCAGTCCTTCACGGGCGTGCACACAACCACCCCGGTGGAACAGATCGCCAGCCGTGGCCGCGCGGTGCGCGCCCGGCGGCGGATTCCCGCACTGGCCGGGGCACTGGCCGTGGTGGCCGCGGCGGCACTCGCCACTACCTCCCTTCTTCCTGGTACTCACCGGGCCAGCCCTCAGCCCAACGCGCAGCTCGCGGCCTGGACAGTGACCAGGCAGGCCGACGGCAGTATCCGTGTCACCATCCGCGAACTGCGTAATCCGGCCGGGCTGCAAAGCAAGCTCCGCGCGGATGGTGTCCCGGCCAGCGTCACGCTGACCGGCCAGCAGAACCCATCGTGCCGACGGTATCCCGGGAGCCCGGGGCTACTGCGAAGGGTCATCTCGCCCAGCTTTGAAGTCCTCCCCGCTCCCCGTCAGGGACCTCCGGCCAACACGCCGGGTGAGGCGCTGAGCCTGGTCGTCGTCCTGCTGATCCACCCGTCGGCCCTGCCCAGCGGCATCGGCGTGCAACTTGCAACCACCTTCACCATGCAGCTGCCCATCGACTCCAACGGAGGTGTCTCGAAAGTCGCGCATGGAGATGTCGAACACGGCCTCGTGTATGCGAGCCCGCGGTGCACCGGGTAGCCGAGCCATCCCGCTGAGCACCCGGCAGTTCTGGTCACCTGGCAGGCGAGCTGCCATCGATAGACGCTGGCGGAGGATGGCTGATCTTCGCCGCGCCCCCGGCCGAGCTGGCCGTGCACCCCCCAGACGGCGACGCCCACCACGAATCCTGAGCGGCGGCTCAGCTCGGGTCGGAGATCCGCCTGCGCCAGCGCCGCCGGCGCAGGCGGCGCTGCAGCAACGTCAGCGGAACGGCCCCGGCGAACCCGCCTGCCAGCGGCAGGAACGGTGCCTCGGGTTCAACCCGCACCGCACCGGACGGGCCGGCAGCCGTCAGCGCGGCAGCAGCCGACGAGCCGGACTTGACGACGCCGGGCTGCAGGAACGTCGAGGGGATCGGCAGCATCCGCCACCGGGACGGCGGCCACACGATCATGAAGGCCCGGCCGATGACCGAGCTTTCCGGAATGGTGCCGTGGCCCGGGTCGCTCTGGCGGAGCCTGGAGTCGTCGGAGACCGCCCTGTTGTCGCCCATCACCCATAGCCGGCCGGGCGGTACGACGATGTTGAAGCGGCCGGAGTAGCCCGCCGGCGCCTCACTGGGAGTCTCGCCCGGGTACAGGTAGGACTGCTCGTGCAGCGCCACCCCGTTGACGGTGACACGGCCCTGGGCGTTGCAGCAGACCACGTGGTCGCCCGGCGTGCCGATCACCCGCTTGATGAAGTCGGTCTGCCCCGGCGCGGTGCCGAAGAGCCCGGCGACCGAATTGAAGAGCGGCTTCAGCGTCGCGTCGTAGGCCCGGACGATGGCGTTGGAGCTCGGGTGCGACGGCGGCTCGGGCGTCCAGGAGCCCGCACCGTCGAACACCACGATGTCGCCGGGCTGGATGCTCCTGAAGTGATAGACGAGCTTGTTGACGAGGATCTTGTCGTTGATCTGCAGGGTGTTCTCCATCGAGCCCGACGGGATGAAGAACGCCTGCACGACGAAGCTCTTGATCAGCAGCGCGATCACCAGCGCGGTGATGATCAGCGCAGGAAGCTCGCGCCAGAACGAACGCCGCCGCCGCGCCTTGGCCGGTGCGGCACCATGCCTGCCGCGCGGGCCTGCCCCGTCCGTCGCGGCTTGCTGGCCTGCGGCTGTGTTCTCGTCATCGCCGGAGCCTTCGCCGGGCCCGCCACCGGAGTTCTGGCCGGGCCCCTGGTGCGCCCCGGAATCCGGATCGGCCTGATCAGACATGTCGTCGCCGGCTTCCCCGTCTTGCGGCGCGGCTGCGTCCCCGCGCCCGGAATCGTGATCGGCTGTGTTGTCCGGCAGCGGCTCGCCGACCAGCCGGTCACTCATGCCGCGCTCGCCCTCGCATCGCACCGAGCTTACTGCCGCCGGGGCTGGTGGCACGGCAACCGGCTGTTACCGGCCGAGCGCGGCTCGGCCGCGAGCGTTGCGCCGGTCCCGCCTCCGGCGGCACGCCAGGCGGGTCAGCCGCTCAGGATCACCACGTCGAGCCGGCCCAGGACGTCGGGATCGGCGAGCGTGTCGATGGCGGTGATCTTTCCTCCCACGAACGTGAAGCCGAAGACGACCCGCGGCGTCCCGCCCGGGGCCCACACCGCCGCGGGTATCCCGTTGACGAGAGCCAGCTGGGTGCCTCTGGCGCGCCGGCGCGCGAACGTCGTCGCCACCGCCTCGGCGCCGCGGACCTCGTCCAGCGAGCCGGCCTGCGCGGCAGCGCGATCCGGGCGCACGACCGTCCGGGGCGAGCATCGCGAGCAACGCGTCGAAGTCGCCGTTACGCGAGGCCGCGAAGAACGCGCCGACCGCTTCCCGCTGCCGGTACAGGTCCGTATCCGGCACCGTGGCGGTGCCCTGCACCCTGCACCGCGTCGTCGGTCTCGCTGGGCGAGCCGAGCATCCGGTAGGCCACCGCCCCCAGGTGCGCGCGATAGGACTCGAACTGCCCCGCCAGCCAGTCGGGTCGGTTCACGAAGGTCCTCTTCCCGGTTGCCGTACCCCTTCCTAGCAGTGACGTGTCAAGCTGGGAATGCGTGACACGGCCCTGCGGAAGCAGGCTGCCGCCTGGCACTTCTGTCCCAGCTCAGGAGTTAGAGAGGTCATGAGGAGCGAAATCCTGCGCGATGTGATTGCAGGATGCGCCGGGGTATTGGCGGTTGCCGCGCTGATCGGCTTGCCCACGTCGCGGGCCGGTGACCAGCAGCAGTCTCAGAACCGGCCCGCCCAGCTTCTGCCGTACGTGCACTTCGCGCGGCCGAAGCTTCCGGATCTTCCTGCACCGCGCGAGAACATCACCAGTAGGCCGTGACCCGGAGGAAACGCCCCGGGCTCACGGATCAGGCAGGCGGCGCCGCCGCGCCCTAAGCGGGGGAGCTGTCCAAGTGTGTCCGCCAAGCGTGCCACTATGATGCCGTGCCTTCGCGCCGCGTTGAGTGGACCGTAGCGGGCTGCATCGCCGGATGGGCGGTCGCCCGGCTGGCGGCGGTTGACCGCCTCCGCCTGCTGGAGCGCGCCGCGGTGCCGATGATGTCGCTGACCCCGCACGCCACGGCGGGCGCCGGCCTTACCGCGCTCATGCTGCGCCGCACGGGGCCGTCGGTGACCGCCGCGGCGGCGGCAGCGGCCATGGCGGCCGTGGTGGCACCACGCGCGATCAGGCACCGTCAGCCCGACGCGACTGGTCCCGAGCTGAGCGTGCTGACCATCAACCTGCTGTCCGGCGGCGCCGCCACGCCTGCCCTCGTCGGGCTCGTCCGCGCGACCGGCGCCGACGTGCTCTTCCTGCAGGAGCTCACCGACGAGGCGATCATCAGGCTCAAGCGGGCGGGGCTGAACGAGCTGCTGCCCAACGAGATGCTCGAGGTCGAGGGCTACCGCTACCGCGGCAGCGGCATCTACGCGCGCTACCCGCTGCGTGAGGGGCTGACGATCGGTCCCAGCTACGCCTCCCAGCCGACTGCCAGGCTCGAGCTGCCGTCGGGACAGTCCGTGCAGCTTGTCTGCGTGCACCCGCACCCGCCGTGGCCGTCGTGGTCCTGGGCAGCGGCCCCGCGGTGGCGCGGTGAGCTCGCCGCGCTTCCGCCGGCAGCCGCGCCCGGCGATCCGCCGGTGATCCTCGTCGGCGACTACAACGCAACCGCCGATCACGCGCAGTTTCGCCGGCTGCTGAGACTCGGCTACGTCGACGCCGCCAGCCAGGTAGGCAACGGACTCGTGCCCACGTGGGGACCGGAGCCCCGCGGTCGGCCGGCCCTTTTCACCGTCGACCATGTCCTGGTCGACCCGCGCTGCGCCGTACTCACCACCTCGGTCCACGGGGTGCCGGGCAGCGACCACCGGGCTCTGTTCGCGAGGTTCCGGCTGCCGGCCTGAGCCGGCGTCGTCGGCGACCCGGACGTCAGGCCTGGAACGCGGAGCGGGTGGTCTCCCGGCCGATCGCAGCGAGGCGCTGGTAGCCGTAGGTCCCCTGGTCCCCGAGTTCCCGCGCCGCCTCGACGAGCGCGCCGATCGCGGTGTACGCGAACGCCCCGCCCACGGAGATCCGGGCGACGCCCAGGTCGGCGAGCTCGGCCACGGTCGGCGCGCCCGCCATCGCCAGCACGTTGACCGGCCGGTCCACCGCGCCGACCACGTCGCGGATGTCGCTCGCGCGGGTCAGGCCGGGCGCGTAGACCACGTCGGCGCCCGCCGCAACGTAGCTCTGCAGCCGGGCGATCGTGTCGGCCAGATCGTCCACGCCACGCAGGTGGTTCTCGGCGCGCGCGGTCAGGACCAGCCGCCGCGGCCCGGCGTGGGCCGCCTCCGCGGCGGCCGCCACCCGCTCGGCCGCGTAGCCGGCCCCGTAGATCGGCTCGTCCGCGCGCCCGGTGAAGTCCTCCACCGAGCACCCGGCCAGCCCGGCCTCGATCGCCGCGGCCACGGTGGCGGCGACGCCCTGCGGGTCGTCGGCGAACCCGTTTTCCAGGTCCGCCGACACCGGCAGCGGCGTCGCCGCGACGATCTGGGCCGCGTGCCCGACGGCCTGGTCCCGCGTCACCGACCCGTCCGGGAGCCCGAGGGTCGCCGCGAACCCGCTGCTCGTGGTCGCGAGCGCCTCGAACCCGAGCGACGCCAGCACCCGCGCCGACCCGACGTCCCACGGGTTGGGCAGCAGCAGCGGCTGGCCGGGGCGGTGCAGCTCCAGGAAACGGGCGGCGGCGTCGGTCGGCTGTGTCATCGCAGGAGTCCTGTCAGGGCTGGTAGGAGCCGGGCACCCAGGCGCGGGTGCTGACCGCGATTGCGTTCCAGGCATTGATGGTAACGATCAGGCCCAGCAGCGCGGCGACCTCGTCGGGTGTGAACTCGGCGGCGACCGCCTGGTACGCCTCGGCCGGCACGTGGAAGTCCGCGACCAGCGTCACCGCTTCGGTGAACGCGAGCGCCGCCCGCTCCCGCGCCGTGAAGTACGGGGTCTCGCGCCACGCCGCGAGCCCGTACAGGCGCTGCTCGCTCTCGCCGATCGCGCGGGCGTCCTTGGTGTGCATGTCGATGCAGTACGCGCAGCCGTTGAGCTGCGAGGCGCGGACCCTGACCAGCTCGCGCAGCCGGGGGTCGAACTCGACCCGGTCGAGTTCCTTGGTGGCGGTGTGGTCCAGGTGGCCCATGGCCTTGGCGAACGCGGGAGCGTGCGCGTCGAAGTCGAGCCGGACCGGGACGTCTGTCGTTGTCGTCGTCATGCCTCCACGCTAGCCAGGCTTAGGCCCAGGTATATGGTCCATTTGTATGGCAGATTCATGGGCCAATATCCGCCCCGAACGCGACGCCGCCGGGGCCGGAGCGCCGGCGGGCTCCGGACTGGACCTGCACATCGAGCTGGCCGGCCCGCGGGTGCGGGCCTCGCTGGAGACCGCGCTGCGGCAGGCGGTGCAGACCGGCAGGCTGGCGGCCGGGGCCCGGCTGCCGCCGAGCCGCACGCTGGCCGCTGACCTCGGCGTCGCCCGCAACACCGTGGCCGACGTGTACGGCCAGCTCGTGGCCGAGGGCTGGCTGACCGCCCGGCAGGGCTCGGGGACCCGGGTGGCCGAGCACCCCGCCGCGGAGCGTCTGGCGGCCGACGAACCGGCCGCGACGGTGCCAGAGCCGGGGGAGGCGTCACGTTACAGCCTGAAACCCGGATTCCCCGATCTGAGCGAGTTTCCGCGTGCCGCGTGGCTGGCGGCGGCGAGGAAGGCGGTGACGGCCGCGCCGTCGGGGGCCTTCGGGTACGGGGACCCGCGGGGACGGCCGGAGTTGCGCGCCGCGCTCGCCGCCTACCTGGCCCGGGCGCGCGGCGTGCGGGCGGCGCCCGACCAGATCGTGATCTGCTCCGGGTTCACTCAGGGGCTGTCGCTGCTCGGCCGGGTGCTGGCGTGCTCCGGCGCGACCGCCGCTGCTGTGGAGGCCTACGGCCACCGGCAGCACCGCGAAGTCATCGAGACGGCCGGGCTTTCCGCCCTGCCGGTACCGGTCGACGCGCACGGCGCGGCGATCGGGCAGGTGCCGGATTGCGCCGCGCTGCTGCTGACTCCGGCGCACCAGTTCCCGCTCGGTGTCGTGCTGGCGCCGGAGCGGCGCCAGCGGGCGGTGGCGTGGGCCGCGCGTACCGGAACGGTGGTGATCGAGGACGACTATGACGGCGAGTTCCGCTATGACCGGCGCGCGGTCGGGGCCATGCAGGCTCTCGCGCCCGAGCACGTGATCTACGCCGGCACGGCGAGCAAGACGCTCGCCCCCGCGGTCCGCCTGGGCTGGCTGGTTGTGCCGCGCCGGATGCTCGCGGACGTGATCTCGGCGAAGGAACACACCGACCGGCACGGCAGCGGCCTCGACGAGCTGACCCTGGCCGAGTTCATCAACTGCGGCGGCTACGACCGGCACGTGCGCCGGTCCCGGCTGCGTTACCAGCGGCGCCGCGGCCGGCTGATCACCGCGTTGGCGCGGGCTGGGCTGGAACCATGGGTCACGGGGCTGGCCGCCGGCATGCACGCGGTGCTGCACCTGCCGGCGGGTGCTGGCGAAGACGAGGTCGTGGCCGCTGCCGCGGCGCGCGGCCTCGTCCTCGACGGGATGCGCGGTTACTGCGCGCCCGGGACCACGCACTCGCCGGCGCTGGTGATCGGGTACGGGACGCCGCCCGCGCACGCGTTCACCACCGCGGTCACCCGGCTGTGTGCCGTTCTGCAGGCCGCTCAGGCGACCAGCTGGCCGGAGGAGCGCTGAGCCGCCGAGGGCTCGTGCGCGAGCGGTCCCGACGTACGGAACAGAAATGCCTCATAGGTTTCCGGCGCCTCGGCTGGCTGGAACATATAGCTGTCCGGGCTCGCCTGGAGTACCGCGGCACGACGCTGCGCGTAGTTGCACTCGGCCACGATGATCGCCAGGCGCCGCCCCAGCGCCCGCAGAACCGAGAACATTGGTCCCACCTCGATCCGGTTTTGCTGCTTCGGTTTGCCTTGTGCTGCCAGGCTCGCCGTAAGACCCCGGACGCCGCATTGGGTGAACGCCTTATCCTCGGCTGGGCGCGGGCCTAAGCCCCGCGACCGGTCTTGTGTCAGGCGTTTGCCTTGGCGATCACCTGGTCGGCGAACCGGCGCAGATTCGCAATCTTCTCGTTTAGCGGCTCGAGGTCCGGGCCCACGCGGTAGGGCCAGCGGAAGCCGACGATCACGTCCGTGACGCCCTGGTCCTCGAGCCGGCGCACACCGTCGACGGTATACGCGTCCATGGAGATCACGTGGACTTCGAATGGGCGTCCGGTGGTTCCTTCCTGGCGGCGGAACTCGGCCAGCCGCGCGAGCAGGCCCGGCAGGTGCTCCGGGTCGCCGCCGCCGTGCAGCCAGCCGTCCGCGTCGCGGGCGGCGCTGCGCAGCGCGGCGTCGGAGTGCCCGCCGATGAGGATCGGGATGGGCTCGGTGGGAACGGGGGCGAGCTTAATGTTCGGTATAGAAAATATTTCCCCATGGAAAGAGAAGTAGCCGCCCGCCGATAGCCCCCGGATCACCGCGATTTCCTCGTCCATGCGCCGCCCCCGGCCCTCCCAGGGCACGCCCAGCACCTTGTAGTCCTCACGCCACGGGCTCGAGCCCACGCCAAGCACCAGCCGGTTGCCGGTCAGCACGGCGGTCGAGGTGGCCTGCTTCGCGACCAGCACGGGGTTGCGCACCGGGAGCTTCAGCACGAACGTCACGAACCGCAGGCGCTGCGTGACCGCGCCGAGCGCCGGGATCAGCGAGAACGGCTCGAGAAATGGCTTGTCCTCGAGGAACTCGCGGGTGCCGTCGGGGCTGAACGGGTACACGCTGTCGGATTGCTCCGGGTAGCAGATGCTGTCCGGCACCACCATCGCGTCGTAGCCACTGTCCTCCGCCGCCTGCGCGAGCGGGGCGTAGTACGACGGGTCGGTCATCGATTCGGCGTAGCAGAAGCGCACGTTACCTCCGGGTAGCTGAGGGCTAAGCCAATTCTCAGCCGTTGCCCCAGCGGCTGTCAGCCGTTGGCCCGGCGGCGATGAACGATCCAGGAAGCCGCCGCGATCAGCAGCAGGGCGCCGACCACGATCGCGGCGATCCCGCCGGCCCCGAGCCCTCCACTCGCCGTCGGCGCGGCGGCTCCCGTCCTGGTCCTGGTCGGGGTGGCGGTGGCCGGGGCGGTGGCCGGCGTGAGACCGGAGTCGGACGCGGCGAACGCGACGACGTCGTTGGCTGCCGGGGCGAGCATGAGGCCGTCGGCCACGCTCGGCGTGGGGAAGTGGTTCGCGACCGCGCCAATCGGTGCCTGCTGCCGGATCTTCCCGCTGGCCGGGTCAAGCCCGTACAGCACGCCGTTCTGCCCGATCGTCCAGACCAGCCCGGCCGCACGGATCGGGGGGCCGCCGCCCGTTCCGGAACTCCAATCGAGGTGCAGGGCTGGCGGGGATCGCGCCGCGGTCACCGCGATGATGCCGGAGAAGCACGGCAGGTAGACGGTCATCCCGGACAGCGCGATGCCGCCGTCGATGTCGTTGCTGCACGCCGACGCGAGGGTGGCCTGCTGGTGGCCGATGCCGCCCAGGTGCGCGCCGTCGAGCAGGTACACGATGCGGGACTTGCCGGTGAGGATGACCTGGCCGTCCGGGAGCAGCACCGGCGCCGTGGACATGTCGAGGTCCTGGGAGTTGTTCACCGGCCAGTTGCTCGGCGCGAAGTACTGCAGCAACCGCATGGCCGGCGACAGTTCGAGCACCGAGTCGCTGTCGTCGTACGCGCGGGAGTACGAGTAGACCGAGCCGTTGCCCGCGGCGACCCAGACGTGGCCGGCGGCGTCCACGACCGGCGCGGCGCCGCCCATCCAGATCGCGCCCTGCGACTCGCCCGCCGCGGCGTCCACGGTGAACATCGCCGGCTTGCCGCCGGCCTCCGGCGCCGCGATCACCCGGCCCTTGTAGGCCGAGCAGTCGCCGAAGTTGCCGCCCATGCCGAACACCACCCGGCCGTCATCAAGGGTCAGGCCGGTGCGCTGCAGCAGCGCGGCTGTGTTCGCCCCGGCCGGGTCCACGTGCTGGGTCAGCTCGATCTTGCCGGTCGCGGTGTCCAGGCCGGTCAGCACGTGCGCGGGCGCTCCGTTGGCCAGTTCGTCGGCCACCACGAAGATCTCGTGGCGGGAGGGATCGATGACCGGGGTGCCGGTGATCCCCACGGTGGGTGTGATGTCGCCGCAGGGCAGATCCGCCGACGGCACCGGGGTCGCCAGGTGCGCCGACCAGACCTTGGCGCCCGTACTGG
>Ga0335074_10008046_pt1 | contig 14650 bp, 9 predicted proteins | sample Lox_Sample_23_FD_206715 | JGI IMG/M metagenome (GOLD analysis project Ga0335074, IMG submission 206715) | Soil microbial communities from Loxahatchee National Wildlife Refuge, Florida, United States - Lox_Sample_2.3 | ecosystem: Environmental > Terrestrial > Soil > Wetlands | place: USA: Florida...
CACTCTAGCCAAGCGTCGCCTGGCCGGCCTTCCGCCTCGCTTTCTCAAAATCGGGCGGTCGGTCCGATACGACAAGGCCGAGCTCGAGAAGTTCTTGGATACCTGTCGACGGCGCTCGACGTCTGAGTCCTAACGTTGGGCGACGTGAATCTGTGCCTAAGGCTTGGCTCTGCGAAGGTCGGAACGCAGAGCCAAAAGCCCGTCCTGATACCGCCCAGTACTCTCGAGCATTCGACCCTGCAAGTAAAATCTTTCGGTTGTCGCGAACGTCTTATGGCCCAACAAGGCTGCGGTGATGCGAATGTGTTTGGGGTCTTCAATGGCTTGTGTCGTTGCCGCGATGTCTCTGAAGAGGTGGGGATTGATTGCGGCCCCGAATGCTTGGGCCGTCCGTTTAGCGACACGGTCATAGATCGCCTGCTTCGTCATGGGTGAGCCGTGAGAGGAGACCCAGAGCGCGCCCCCGATCCTGCGCGTCCAGCGATTCGTTTGCCTTGCAAGTTCGGGGCGGTATCCTTCAAGCCACTCGATTAGTGGTTCTAGCAGGACGTCAGGCCAGGGAAAGGACAGCGGCGAGCCGTTTTTGGTCTCGTTTCCGTCGAATGAAATTCGGAACGCGTCGCGTTCGCGCAGCAACGTGCGATCCAGGTCAAGCGCCGCCAGATTTCGCAACCTCAAGGGACGCAATGCCAGGAGTGCCAGCAGCAGTCCGTCCCGGTATTCGAGCGCTGAACCCTTTAAGCTTTTCTTCCGAGGGGCCGCCTGCATCAGCTGTTGACCTAGCCGGAGCAAATCGTCAGTTGCCACCATTCGATGTCGTTTCTTAATCGAGGGGAGGTGATTGCTGCGAATCCGAGAGGCGACACCGCGAATCCAGCTCCAGTCTCGATCCGGCCTCATTGACCTAACGACGTCATGCAACTCCTGGAGGCGTCCCAACAGAGTGCCGGTCGAGTTGCCCAACTCGCGAAGTTCGCGGACATAGCGGCGCACCACCGGTTCGGAAATTTGATCGACGGCGGGAATGTTCTCAGTGCAAAGGCCAGCCAAGTTCATAAATGTCAGGAAGCGCCCATAGCCCCGTTCCATTTTCCTGTTCGACGTCGGCCGCAGCCCAGAACGAGCGCCGCCTCCTTCCAGGAGGTCCTCTTGCCTAATGGCTGCAAGCCATAATTCGCGGTCCGCCGAAGGCCACTCTCGCAGCGGCATACATCGGCGTTCGGGTGATCGCCCAAGCCCGTGAAATTTCCCCATCGTCAGGTTGCCCGCAACTGGCGACCTCGACGCTCGAGTTGCGTGTGGCGCCCGTCGGCCCCGCGCGTCCCCGCTTGCTGTCGAAGATTGAGAATGGTCTTGTCGAAATGGCGAACCGCCGCGTCTGTTTCGAGCCCTGTGTAGCAGCGCTTGGTCGTTGCCAGAGACTTGTGACCAAGCAACTCCGATATGACGCCGTATTCCCCGGGGTTGCGGTCCAAATGCAGTTTGGCTGCAATGTGGCGGAACAGATGCGGATTGATTTGCAGTCCTGCGTATCGGAGCGCTGCCCGAACGATCTGTGTACGGAACGCGCCTATCGATTTACAGCCCTGCGACCCTCGCTCCGCAGGAAAGAGTTTGCGGTTTTGTGGGCCGCACAACGCTGGGCGATACTTGTCCAGATACTCTCGTAGTAATGATACCGACTCTGCAGGCAGTCTGTGTTCCACCGCGACAGAGTTTTTGACCTGATCGGCGGGGATTACGATATGGACGGCTCCGCTTCTTCGGGAAGGCTGAACGAAATTCTGATCCAGATCGAGGGTTCTAAGATTGTCAATCCTGATAGGGCGCATCAGCAGAAGTTCAACCGCGACTGCCGTTTGCGCTAGAATTGCGGACCGCCACTCTGAATATCGGCTTGAACGGGCAATCCGAAGCAATGTCTGGGGCAGGTTTAGGAGGGCATGTACATGCTGAGCATCATCGAATACTAGGAGCCGTGAGCGGTTTTTGGGTGTCAACCCGTGCTCTCTTATGGCGGCCCTGCAAACCAAGGCATCGATTTCTTTAAGGGCCTGAGGTGGCAGCTTCGCCCAATGCTTTGCGATCGCTTTCAAGAACCCGGCAAGCTGAGCAATCATCGTAGATGATTTTCTGTCGGCGCGTCGTTCCAGAAAGAACCGCAGTCCGGCTTTTAGATTTTCGATTCGAACCAGATCTGAGAGACTTTGGATGTCACGCGCTAACACACCCTGATGGGTGAGCGCGGACGCGAAAGAGCGAATCTGTCGCTCGCGCGTTGCGCGCGTCGAGCTTCGAACAGGTCGGAAGGGAAGCGGTTCTAGCGGGTCCTTTCCTTCCAGACGGTCCAGATAACGATCTGCATCCGCTTTAAGACTTGGCGGGAACGACTCCCACGGCAAGGTGTACGTGACCTGTCGGATGGGCGCGCAAGCTTCAACAATAGGCCATCCGAGGATCGTCTTGCGTGCGCTATTCCATGCCCACACTGTATCGCGCCACGCATCGGCGCTTTTCGTCATTAGGGCGTTTTCATGGAGGGTCACCTCAAAGCGCTGCAGTTCCGCCTGAGTCACGACCTGCGGTCCGAGACCTTCGCTACTGAGCCAGCGCAGGAGTCGTGACAGCCTGACTTGATGGGCGCGCGAGGGGAGCTTGGCGTAAAGTGCCGCCCATTCCGGTGAAAGTGGCGCAATAAGCCGCCCTGGCAATACCGGCTTGTGAATCGACAGCGCCTGCCGGAGAAGCGAGCGAACATTCGCCAAACGGCCGGGGCTTACACCGGCTGTCTGAGGCGTCAACTTGGCAAGTCGGACAGCAAGTCCGCGCGGGTCCGCAGGGATATGTTCTGCGGGTGTGTTGAGGAGGCGTGCCGTTGTCCGGACCGCGCTAACCAAATCGGCGCGCTGCCGAGATGGGAGGGAGCCGCCCATTATGGCCGCGGTCAAATCAGCCAGGGTCGGGGTTCGTGAAGCGATTTCGATAGCCATGGCATTCCTCGTTATATCCGGTGTTTCCCGGAGTGTCATTTCGTGAATGGGTACCAGAGCACATCAACGTCATTTAGATGTTGGAAGATTCACGAGGCGAAAACCACCGCCCAAAGTAATGGCGGCGCCGGACGTTTGCTGGCGAAAAATCAGCGCCAGCGGGTCGCTGCCGTGGATCGTGCTACCGGCCAGGATAAACAATTAAGCTAAGCCAAGTCGACCGCTTCTGATGGTGCAACTTAATCGCATTTCTCAGAACCGTGCGGGACGAATGCAAGTTAGCGGATCGAACAAGGAACCATCTAAGTCTGCCGTCCGGCAGCTTCGAGGATGAGGTTTGCAATTTCGTCAAAGTGAGAGATGAGCGAAAGATGGCCGGCTTTCACCTCGATAGTCTTGGCGCCCATGCGTTTCGCCATGAAGCGCTCAAGGTCCGGATTGATGGTACGGTCTTCCGCTGAGACGGCGTAATAGCTCGGTTTTGATCTCCATGCTGCATGTGTCGTCTTGCCGGTAAGCAGGGCCCTTTGGAACGGCTGCTGAACAGCATAGAGAACTCTTGCCTTTGCTTCGGGCAGGTCGCCCGCAAAGTCGCGTAGAAAAGCCTGCTCGGAAAGACGCCCTTCATCGCCGTCAAAGAGGATGCCGGCGGTGGCTGGCGGCGCGGGATAAGACTTGGCCAGCGCTGTGTAATCCTCTCCGGCATCCGGTGCACGCGCAGCCACATAGACGAGCGCCGAGACTTTGGGATGTAGGCCAGTTTCGGTGACGATCATACCCGAAAAAGAATGACCGACCAGGACCGTCGGTCCGTCCTGGCGTGCTAGCACGCGCTCTGCCGATGCCACCGCATCGGGCAGCGTGGTCAATGGGTTTTGGACAGACGTGACGTTCAATCCCGCCGTCTGTAAGCGCGGGATCACCTCGGACCAGCAAGAACCGTCCGCGAACAGCCCGTGGACGAGCACGACATTTGTAGCCCTTTTCGGTGACTTGGCCGCTGTTGTATCATGCGGGGAAATCAGCGGCGAAGCTGCGCCGGCGATCAGAGCCGTCGAAAAAATGCGCCTAGTCATCATCACTGTTTGATTCTTCCGGGTACATACTTGCCTTTGCGCCAGCAGCATTGCCGCGGGCGGCTGATACAATGTAGATCAAAAACTGGCGTCACTCGGTTACAACTTGTGGCGTCACGCGTTCATTTTCAAAGCCAAGTCTAACATGTTTTCAGAAACGACGTCGAAGTCACCTGGCTTGGCGGTTTCAGCCTCACGAAGACCGCCGTACCCGTATTCGCCAGGCCTGTGTATGAAGCCTGTTCGCAGTCCGAATTCGCGGGCGGCCTCCAGGTCGCCCAAATGACAGGCACACATCATGACGTCCTCCGGCCTCAAGCCGAGCAGGCTGACGGAGGTAAGATAAGCTTCGCGATCCGGTTTGTAGTGTCTTGCCAATTCGGCACCCAGAATTAGATCCCACGGCAACCCTGAATATTTCGCCATGTTGTTCAGGAGTGCCACGTTGCCGTTCGAGCAAGGCGCGATTGTGTACTTCTTCTTAAGTCGCGTCAGGCCGGAGACGGAATCCGGCCATGGCCTCAGGCGGTGCCACACTCGATTCAAGTGATCCTTCTCTTCCTCGGATAGATCACCGATATCGAATTCCTTGAGCAAGTTGTCGAGCAGGGCTCGGTGCAACGTGTCCAACGTCATCCAAGGCAGGTCGCCCTTGCGAACACGTTCCATGGCCGGCACGTACCCAGATCGCCAGCGGTCCGCGAAACGTGCCCAATCGATATCGATTCCCTTTTCTTTTCCCCACTCGGTTCCCTCGCTGATGATTGAGCCGCGCCAATCCACCACCGTTCCGAAGGTGTCGAAAATAAACGCCTTCACATTCATATCGTCGCTCTCCTTGCTGTTTTGCGCGCACGGTATTTTCGCTTTAAGACGGGTTAGGGCGCCGCAAGAGTTCGCTCGATTCCGGTGGCAACTCTGCCCGATCCAAATGAGGGATTCTGGCCGTTCTTTTCTCCCCAGCGCACTCCCGATCTGGTTGTAGCGAATTCACGCCGATCAGCGGTTACTCGGCTGCAGCGAGAGTTTGCGGGGCTCCCTTTCGTTTGCTGCGTAGCTCAAGTAGCCCGAGGAGTACCTCGTCCCGCTCCGCCTCAAGTTCCTCGATGGTCTGGGATCCGATCTCGGCGTGCACGCTGTCGATGAGCGTCTTCTGCACTTCTGGCGTGAGCACCGGCGAGCCCAGCGTCTTCCACCAGGCGGTCATTGGGCCGGTGAACTGCTGGAAGAAATGCTCGATTCCGCCTGGACCGCCGCCGAGATGATTGAGCATCATATTGCCCATGATTCCCCAACGCAGGCCGGGACCCCAGCACAGCGCGGTGTCAACGTCGGCAGCACTGACGACACCCTCGATAACAAGGTGGTAGACCTCGCGGCCCAAAGCAGCCTGCAAGCGGTTGGCGACGTGGCCCGGCAGTTCCTTGTTGAGGCGGACCGTCTGCTGCCCGATCGCCCTATAGAATTCCTGTGCATGCCGGATGGTTTGTTCCGACGTCTTGGCTCCTCCGACGATTTCGACCAGTGGAATCAGGTGCGGTGGGTTGAAGGGATGGGCTATGACACAGCGCTCGGGATGCGAGGGTGCTCCCAACTGGATTTCGCTCATGGTGAGCCCCGATGAGCTCGATGCGATGATCACTTCCGGCGGCAGTAATTCGTCGAGTTGTCCATAGAGCGTTCGCTTGAAATCGATTCGTTCGGGTCCGTTCTCCTGTACGAGGTCGGCGCCGGCAACTGCGTCAGCCAGGTCGGCGGTGAACTTCAGGTTCGACTGCGAAGCTCCGGGTGAGAGGCCTAATCGCTGCAGCGCGGGCCAAGCGTTCTCAACGAACTTCCGCAGCGCGATCTCTGCGTTCGGCGCAGGATCGGTTGCAACAACCTGCAACCCTCTGGCCAGAAACAGCGCGGTCCAGCTCGCGCCGATAACGCCCGTCCCGACGATGGTGATGCGGCGAATCGATTTGGTGGCGGTCATATTCTCTCCTCTGCGTTGGATCATCATAGTGTGGCCAACAGTGTCGTGGCCGATGAAACGAACCTAGTTGCTCATTCCACGCGCAACGTAAGCGCGTGCTGGTGTCGACGAAATCATCGTGGCGTTTCTTGCGCTCATACCTTAGGATGGAGAAACGACCGCTTCGTACAATAAAAAGGCACCGTACCAGCTGCTACTTAGCCGGGAAGCGGCAAGCCAGCACCGCAAGGCTCCCGGCCAAATCCGAAAGGTGGATCGAACGCCGGATTCCCAAATAAGGTGCCGGTTCCCACCTAAATGATGCGAACGAGGTGTTCCGTGAATGCTATTTTGACTGGGGTCCAAGCCAACGAGGCAATCGTTGTTGATGAGCCAACCCGGAAGGACCTGAAACGGGTCGTTATTATTGGAGGCGGATTTGCCGGCATTGCCACTGCGCGCGCCCTGCGTCGCTCGAATGCGGAGATTGTGCTGATTGATCGCCGCAACCACAGCATATTTCAGCCTCTGCTCTATCAAGTGGCCACAGCGGTTCTGTCTCCCGCCGATATTGCTGCGCCGCTTCGTCAGCTCGAGGCTACGCAACCGAACCTGCTTGTACTAATGGCCGAGGTCACCGACATAAATCTCGCTAGGCGCACGGTCTCTGCGTCTAAGTCGGGCGGCGGCGTTCGCACAATTGCGTTCGATTTTCTGGTCGTCGCGACCGGGATGCGCCCAAGCTACTTCGGGCACGATGAATTCGCGCGCCATGCACCAGGACTGAAAACCCTAACCGATGCCGAGGCGATCAGGGCGAAAATCCTTGGTGCATTTGAACGCGCTGCAGCCACGAACAATGAGATCGAACGAACGCGCCAGATGACGTTCGTCCTGGTCGGGGCGGGTCCGACTGGCGTGGAACTCGCGGCATCCCTGGCGCAACTGGCAAAGGTGACGCTGCGCGGCAACTTCCGGCGCATTGATCCTTCGCACGCCCGTATCGTCCTGCTCGATGCCGCCAAACGGGTGCTCCCGACCTTCGCAGAGTCGATATCACGCAAAGCAACTAAGCGTCTCGAAAAACTCGGCGTTGAGGTCCTGACGGATGTCAAAGTTGAAAAGGTTGATGAGCAAGGAGTGATCGCCGCTGGGAGTCGGATTCCGAGCGCGACCGTGCTGTGGACAGCGGGAGTTGCTGCATCTTCCATTGTAAGCCAGCTTGGCGCTGGTGCGGATCGCGCGGGCAGAATTCTTGTTGAGCCACACCTGAACGTGAATGGTCTGCAAAGCGTATTTGTGGTCGGCGACGCATCATCACTGGTAAGCGACGGCCGGCCTGTACCTGGGGTGGCGCAGGCGGCAATTCAGCAGGGGCGTTACGTGGGGGAGCTGATCTCAAGAGAGTTGAGAGGCGAGAAGATCCCAGGGCCATTTCGGTATTTCGACAAGGGTAGCATGGCGGTCGTCGGCAAGAATTTCGCGGTGCTGGAACGCGGCCGGTTGCGTACAAGTGGATTCTTTACCTACCTCGCCTGGGCGTTCATCCACGTGCTGTTCCTGCCGCAGATGCAGAATCGCCTCCGCGTGCAACGCCAGTGGCTCTGGTCGTACTTCACGGGCGAGCGCGGGTCGCGCCTCATCTCTGAGCCGTCCCTGACGGCGGCCGAACCAAGCCAATCAGAGGCGATGGTGCCAAACGCGCGCCCCAGAGAGGCGGTCAGCTGAGCGCGGGACGCGATGCGAACCACTTTGACTTGCTCGCTTCGGGGATTCAGATGCTTGATTTGATTTTGAAGATCGCCACGTCCGGCACGCTGCTCGTCGGCGCAACTGCGATATACATTGCGGTACGGAACAACAGCCGACAACTTGCTGCCCAGATATTTCTGGCGTATTCGGACCGCGTTCGCCAGGTTCGCAACGCAGCAGGGAATAATCTCGATCGGCCCCAGACAATTTTGGATCTGACCTATCTTATCTTTGAATTCCACTCGCTGAGGCGACGTGGCTATGTTCCCGACCCGGTTTGGCAAATCTGGGAGGCAGATATGACCGAGTTGCTGAACACGCCGGCGTTCCTTGGACTTCTGCCGGATATTCGGCGGCGCTTCGAAAATCACTCGCACTTCCTGACTTGGATAGGCGAGCGACATCGTGTTCAGTCCAATGCACGCACCCTCCCGGACCAATTGTTGAACCAAGGGCCCTCCAGGCCCGTGCAACAGCAGAGATCGGGCTCCTGGATGTCTGGCGCGAGCTGAAATCGCCGGATTCGACGCCGCAGTTTCTACAAGAAATGGCGGCGTAACCGCATGATCGTGAGGCAATCCTCGTTAGTAAGATTGGTCTTTAATGGGTATCGAGAACGAGAATGTGGTTCCAGGGCCATCGTTCGGCTCTGCCCAGAGTCGGCCCTGATGTCGTTCTATGATTGAGCGGCTGATCGACAAACCGATGCCCATGCCGTCGCCCTTTGTCGTATAGAACGCCTCAAATATCTTGTCGCGCAGTTCCAACGCTATGCCGACGCCTGTGTCGCGCACGCTGATCCTCCCGGAACCAGCGCCGTCTTTGTCGGTACGCACGACGATAGTGCGTAAGCGTTCCTCGACATCTTTAACCGCATCGCGCGCATTCAGCAGAAGATTGAGGATCACCTGCTGAATTTGAACGCGATCGCCAACCACGTTGATCGGATCTTCGTCGAATTCCGTGCTGACTGCGACTTGATGCCGTTGCAATTCGTGAGCCGACAAAGTGAGCACTTCGCGCGCTGCCTCACTGAGATCGACGGTCTCGGTTGCAAATTCTTTCTTGCTGAACAGGGAGCGCAGCCGGCTGATCACTTCGGACGCCCGATTGCCGTCACGGATCATGCGGTGGGCGCTTTCTGCGGCCCCCTTCACGTTCGGCGGATCTGAGCCCAGCGTACGCACACAGGTGTACGCGTTGGTGATCATGCTTGCCAGCGGCTGATTTATCTCATGCGCAAGAGATGCAGTGAGAACACTAAGGCTCATCGCCCGGGCGGCATGCGTCAACTCGGAGCGGACACGGTCATGGTCTCGCTCCGCCATTTTGCGGCGCGTAATATCCTGTACCGTGCCAATATATTCTTGATGACCATCCTGATCCCGCCTGAACTGACCGACAAAGCGAAGATATTTGATCGTTCCATCTGGCATCAGGAGACGATACTCGTACTCGGAATCCAAGCCCGCATACGCTCGCTGGAAGGGGTCGGTGAGCATGTGCATGTCTTGCGGATGAATCCGCTTTGAGATCTGTTCGAGAGTTATCCGCAAATCGCTTTCGAATTCAAAGATGTGGTATAACTGCTTCGACCAGCGGATTTCGTCGGTAGCCAAGTTCCACAGGAAACTGCCGGTCTCACTGACTGCTTCGCCCTGGGCCAGAAAGGCTTCGCTGAGGCGGAGTGCATTCTCTGCGAGCTTGCTTTCTGTCACATCCTGAAGAGCGCCCACAAAAGAAGGACGCGCACCGTCCGTTTCCATAACATGGTAAATACCGCGGACATATTTCAGCGTCCCGCTTGCGGTCACGATCCGGAAGAGGAAATCTGCGTTCGGCTTGGCTTGCTCCAATACCTGGGCGACGCCCGCAAGATCTTCGGGGTGTACAACGTCAAGGATTCTCTGGGGTGTGACTTTCGTACCGGCCTCGAACTCGAAGATGCGGTATACTTCGTCGGACCAATTGCGCTCGTCGGCCATGTCAGTGATGAAGCTGCCGGTCTTGCTGAGCCGCTGAGCTTCGGTCAGATGCGCAAGAGCATGGTGCAGTTCAGCTTCCGCCCGCTTGCGGTCGTCAATGTCGGTCAGCAGATTGTACCACCGCACGATACGCCCGCTCGCGTCTCTAAGCGGCTGAACACGAGTTTGGAACCAGCGATACACACCGTCGTAACGACGTGCACGAACTTCCGCCTCGTAGGGCTCTCCCAAGGCAAGCGATCGCCGAAAATCCTCGGCGCTGCGTTCATTGTCTTCAGGATGGGTGTATGCGCCGCCTTCCCAGTCTCTTATGTCTTCCTGCGTGGCACCGAAATAATTAAGCGCATGCTGGTTAACGAATTCCGTTTCGCCAACGGTCGAGAACACTGCCACCATGCCGGGAATGGAGTTGACCATTTGCCTTAGGCTCTGCTCGCTATCGGCAAGAGCCTCTTTCGCGACCGTGGCTTCGGTCACGTCCTGGACAGCGCCTACAAAAACGCGGCCGGCGCCGTACTCCGCCATGCGTCTGGCGACGAAGTGGACGTGCTTCAGCCCCTCGGGTGTTATCAGGCGGACCAGTATGTCTACAGAATCGGCATCGTTAAGTCCGCTCTCGATCGTTGTCCTGAGGGCCGCCTGATCGTCCGGATGTACTATGTCTTCAAAGCGCTGAATTGTGATCTTGCTGCCCAGTTCGAACCCGCAGATGCGGTAGAGTTCCTCAGACCAATAATGCTCGTCCCGCATCAGGTCGGCGGTAAAGCTGCCCGTTTTGCTAAGGCGCTGGGCCTCACTCAAATGCGTCAGCGCTCGCCTCAATTCCTCCGCTTTTGTCTCCAGCGCCTGCTCGGTAAGCTTGCTCTCCGTGATGTCCTGGATGGCGCCCGTGACTTCGAAGCTGCCATCGGTCTTGGGCTCAATTTTCTTGATAGTGCGTAGGTGCTTCACAACGCCGTTCGTGGAGAATATTCGGAAAATAGGGTCAGTAATTAGGCCCTGGCGCGCCCAGTCGACAGCTGTTTGAAAACTCTGAAGGTCCTCAGGGTAAACACACTCTCGAACCCTTTGGACCGTGATCTTGGAGCCCGGCTCGAAGTCAAAAATTCGGTAGAGTTCGTCAGACCACACGAACTCCTCCTTCGCTAGGTTGTTGGTGTAACTCCCAGTCTTGCTTAATCGTTGTGCTTCGCTCAGTTGAGCTAACGTCCGCTGGAGGTTCGCTTCGCTCTGCTTCAACGCCTGCTCGGCAAGCTTGCTCTCGGTGACGTCTTGAAGCGCGCCCACTAAAGACGGCCGGGCGCCGACCTTCTCCAGCACATGGGCAGCGCCGTGCACATGCTTCACCACTCCACTGGCAGTCACGATGCGGAACAGAAAGTCCGCATCAATGCCTGGCGCGGCGCGCTCGAAAACGCGATCGATCATCGCACGATCTTCAGGATGTACGGTATCGCGAATCCTATCGAGTGTGACTTTGGTGCCGGGCTCAAATTCGAAGATGCGATATGCTTCATCGGACCAACTGCGTTGGTCGGCCATATCGGCGATGAAACTGCCTGTCTTGCTGAGCCGCTGTGCCTCGCTCAGATGCGCAAACGCAAATCGGAGTTCGGTTTCTGCCCGTTTGCGGTCTTCGATGTCGATTAGGAGGGCACAATATCGGCGAACGACGTTGTCAGCGCCGTCCTGTATGGGAACGCCTCGACTGGAAAACCAGCGAAAATCGCCGTCAAACCGACGCAGGCGGAGCTCATGTTCGTACGGTACGCCTGCGACGATTGTCCCCGACAGATGTTCGACAATTCGCGGAAGGTCATCTGGATGCACAAACCCAGTGGACTTCCACTCCCGGAGTTCTTCGAATGTGAGGCCGGCATATTCCAGTACCGGACGATTGCAGGCTTCGAGAATGCCGCCGGTCGCAAGAATCACGACGAAGCCGGGAATGTTATCAATTACGGTGCGTCCGTAGAAATCAGAGGCGAACTGCAACTCCTCATCGCGCTTGCGCGCCTCCGCTTCGCCCTTCTGTCCCTGGTTGGCTCTTGCCAGCGCGGCGCGTAGTCGTGCAATCTCTAGATCGCGAGAGTCAAGCATCACCAGTGTGGCCATGGCGACATGCCAGGGCGCCTCCCTTTTGTCGCCCGATAATGCGTTTCCGCTGCGGCGTCCGCCACCACTTCTTCAGTGTCGGGCCCCGTCGGGCCGAAGCGAGCCAGCGGGGCTGCCGAGCCAAGTCCCAGGGGTGACGGCTTTTTTGGTCCTGTGGTTCAATGACGGTTTTTGAAGGGTGAGAAGCGGCAACATGGCCTATAATCGCGCGGACGAGCTGCGCATACAGGCGCTGGCAGCTGTGACCGCCGGCGTTCTTTGGGCCGGCGATGGATCAAACCGCGATTGCCGTCAACTGCTCCAGCTCGTGCAAGAGTTTACCTATCGTGTAACCCGTGTTGTGGTTCCGCCGCTTGTCGAGGCGTGCTGTTCCATCCAGTATTGAAGCGACCGCACGACGGGCGCGACATACTCTGCTTTTTACTGCCGTACTTCGGCAGCGCATGATCGCGCCGGCATCTTCGGGTGAGTAACCGCCCAAGCCAGCAACTATGAGGGCCTGCCGCTGCCGTACCGGAAGCGCTCCGATCGCGCGTGCGGCATCATCAAGTTCCATGGACCAGGTCTGCTCGTCTTTCGGTGCCGCAATGCGTTCCGCCGACTCCTGGTCCCACGACATCTGACGCCACACGCGCCGCAATTCTGAACGAAAGTGATTGCGCATGATCGTGAAGAGCCAGCTTCTCAAATTCGTTCCTGGAACAAACGAGGAGCGAGCGTGCCACGCCTTGGCAAGGGTGTCTTGAGTCAGATCGGCGGCGGATTCCGCATCGCGCGTCAGAGATCTTGCAAGACTTCGCAATGCTGGAATGTAGCTGGCCAATTCCGTCGAGAATGGCTCGCTGCTGCTTCGACAGGCTGCAGTTTGCGTATTGGTCATTTGGAACTCCCTTCAACGGTGATTGGGCAGCGCAACGCGCCGAGAAGGACAGACACCGGCAGGACACCTCGACTGCCGCTGGTATTTAGAAAGCTCGCCACTGCGCGAATGGTGTGACGCTCGAGCGGTGCAGTAGGCCGAAATCATTTCACCAACGTAGATTATACCGGCGACCCGGCTGAGCATACACAAAGCAACGAGAACGCTGCCAAGCACCTCGATGATTGTGACTGCTACCGGCGTACAGGGAACTGAAAATACCTGCGCTGCGGGCTCGGTCAGAAGATTTGCGACGGGGTCCATTCGTTCGACTGCGTTCTTGTACTGCCATGCAAGATTTAGCCAGCCAGAGCTGATACTCAATTCTACCGTGGTTCAGCTGATTAACATCTTGGTGTGACGTGCGCGCCTCTTCGAAACGAGAAAGTATGTGGTCGATTGGTACGGGAATTCGAAGGAGCGCCCCTTTGATCAAACGGAAGTATAGGGGGCTCATCCGTTTTGGTGCCGCGCCACACCATTCGTTCAATGGAGAATCGTGTTTTCGCTCCTTTATTGCTGATGGCAGAGCAGGAGCGATCGTTGGTCCCTTACGACAGGGGCCGCGCGCCAAAGGGAGATCAAGAGCAATGTCCAGCGGCACCAGCCTACGAATGAAGATCGGCGACTTCCTGCTCCGTCGCCTCAGGGAAGCAGGGGTGCGGCACCTGTTCGGCGTTCCCGGAGACTACAATCTCGAACTGTTGCAGCAGCTGCAGGACGGCGGCTCGCTCAAATGGGTCGGTACGTGCAATGAACTAAACGCTTCCTATGCGGCCGACGGTTATGCGCGCCTGAGGGGCCTGGGAGCGCTCTCGGTCACGAACGGCGTCGGCGCGCTGAGCGCCATCAACGGAATCGGCGGCGCGTACAGCGAACACGTACCGGTCATCTGCATCGCCGGATCGATTCCGCTCAGGTCCATCGAGCGTGGCTTAGGGATGCACCACACCATGGCTGACGGAACGTGGGATCACTTTCTCAACGCGTACGCACACGTGACCGCAGCGCAGGCAAGACTCACACCGCGCAATGCCGCCGCCGAGGTCGACAGGCTGATCCTCATCGCCTGGCGGGAAAAGCTCCCCGTGTACATGGAGCTTCCCTCCGACATCGCTTACCTCGAGATCGAAGTTCCTGCAGATCCCCTCGTGCTCGCCACCCCCCCGAGCGATCCAGAACGGCTGAGTTCGTGCGTCGCTGCGATCGCGGGGCGGCTGTCCGCCGCGAAGTCGCCGGCGATCCTGGTGGATGCGGATGCGGGGAGGTTCGGAGTCGCGCCTGAGATCATGGCGCTCGCCGAGAAAATGCAGATTCCAGTCGCAGTCATCAACGCGGCGAAATCCATTATTGACGAGACGTTTCCTCACTTTCTCGGCATCTACAACGGCAAGGCGAGCGAGCGAAACGTTCACGAGACGATCGAAAGCAGCGATTGCCTCCTTTCGATAGGCCATAGGCCGATCGAAGTGACGACGGGCGATTTCACGGCTATGCTGCCCACGAGCGCGATCCACGTCCGCGGATATTCAGTGGATGTTGGCGAGGACAACTATCAAGCCATCACGCTGAAGGAAGTGCTCCGGGGTGTTAATGAAGCGGTCCCGCGGGTCAAGGACCGCGCTCGGCGCCATGTCGCCATAGCTGCTGCGGTTACCTCGGCCAGTCACTCCGGTCACTCCACCGAGCTTACGCAGCTCGCCTATTGGCAGGCCATTCAGTCGTATCTCCGGTCCGGGGATGTCCTCTACGTCGACAATGGCACGTCGTTCAGCATCCTCGGGCTGAAGCTGCCGGCAAACTGTACGTTCATCGGATCGGTCAACTGGGGGTCGATCGGTTTTTCGGTGGGGGCC
>Ga0335074_10008047_pt1 | contig 14649 bp, 14 predicted proteins | sample Lox_Sample_23_FD_206715 | JGI IMG/M metagenome (GOLD analysis project Ga0335074, IMG submission 206715) | Soil microbial communities from Loxahatchee National Wildlife Refuge, Florida, United States - Lox_Sample_2.3 | ecosystem: Environmental > Terrestrial > Soil > Wetlands | place: USA...
ATTACTGAGCACCGGCGCGCCATGTTTGCCGAGATGGGCGGGAGCACTCCGGATGGGCTCGAGACAATGAGCCGCCATTTTCTTCCGTGGGTAGAGCGCATGATCGCAGCCGGGAGATACGCAGGCTGGGTTGTTGAGGAAGACGGGCAGCCGGTGGCGTCGGCAGGCTTTTTCGAACTCGACTGGCCGCCGCACCCTTTCGACCCCGCTGCCGAGGCGCGCGGTTACCTGCTCAACTTCTGGGTGGAACCATCGCACCGGCGCAGAGGCTTGGCTAGACAACTTGTTGAGCTGGCCGTCGCCGAAAGCCGACGAAGAGGCTTGAGAGTAACCGCGCTGCACGCATCCAAAGCCGGGAGGCTTGTCTACGAGTCACTCGGCTTCAGTAACAGCAGCGAGATGATGCTTATTGAGGCTCCCAGTTCGGGCACCTGACCATTATTTCTCCGCGGCGCAGACAAAGTTTTCGGCGCTATTGGTGTCGCCGCTGCCTTTATATTGCGCAATCTGCGGGAATGGGCAGAGCGGGCGCGTGATGATGGGCGTGGTGGACTGGCCACCGGTGGTTTTGGTGGCGATGATCGCCGCCGGCGCAGTTCCCTTTTCAACCCAAAGCTCCAGCGCGGTGCGCGCGTTGTATTTGGGATCGGGGTTCCAGTCGAATGACTGGCCGAGATCGTCGGGGCCGGGACCTCCGCCGCAGTGCTGCATGCCGGGCACCATGTAGAGGCGCACAAACGATTCGGTCCTGGCTTGGCCCAGCGTATCGATGACGCTCCGATAGTAATTCACGGTATTGAGAGCGGGGATGGCAGGATCGTTCCACCCGTGATAGAGGATGAGCTTGCCTCCGTGCGCATGAAACGGCTCAAGGTTGGGGTCGTTGGAGTTGAGCGCTACGGCGGTCTTCTGCGAGGCCAGCGGCAGTCCAGTGTCGAGACTGAAGGACCGGTAGTCCCAATCGGCTTTTTCGTAGACCATATCGGAGTAATAACCGGTTCCAAATGCGGCCATGAGGCTGTGGGCGGGCGCGGGGCCGGTGATCCAGAGTCCCCAGCCGCCGGGTCCCTCTTCAGCGCCGGGAAGGTAGCCGGGAAAGAGAGTTCGGCCTTCGGCGTCGCGCACGCCTCCGTAGATGGTTTTGAGGGTGGCGACCTGGGCCGCGGTCAGGCACTGATCGGTATCCTCGCCGTTCTTGCACTGAATGGCAGCGGGATCGAATTTGCATTGGCGGGGATCGTTGAGAATGCCGTCTTTGACGCCGTCGAGCTGGTCGCACTGGGCGAGGACGGCGTGCGCGATAGTTGGGATCTTGCTTTGCGGAATGAAGCTGGCCGGAGTTGCGGTGAGCGCCTGGGTGTCAGTGATTGCGCTGGTGAGGAGCAGGGTCCAGTAATTGGCGGGCGCGCCGGCCAGGATGCCGTCGTAGTCGGCGGGATAACGCTCGGCCTCCATCAATGCCTCGCGGCCGCCGTCGGAACATGAGGCAAAGTACGAGTGGCCGGTTGCGGCTCCGTAGAACTGCTGAACGACAATCTTGGCCACGCGAGTCATCTCGTGGATGGCGCGGTAACCGAAATCGATCACCTTTTCGGGATGACCGAGGGCCCATGAGGCGTCGATGGGCGAGCCGGTGTGGCCGGTGTCGGTGGCTGCGGCCGCGTAGCCTTTCGACATGAGGATAGCCAGGTCGCTGGTGTCGTAGGAGCCGGCGAAGCCGCCGTTGCCGATGCCCTGCAATCTTCCGTTCCAACCCGAGAGCGGCAGCCAAACCTCGACAACGATGTTGGAGTCGGAGGTGGGTTTGGCGACAGCCATTACACGGCAAAAAGCCGGCAGCTTGCTGTAGAAGGCGGTCATGTCGCCGCCGCGACCGGCGGGAGGCGCGGGGAAAGCGCCGGCCGCATACGACGTCGCCATGGTGACGGTGGCGTTGGGAATCGGCAAACTGGAGAGTCTGGCGCAAGCGTCGCCGGCGGGCTGCGCAGCGTTGCCGGGAGACGTAACGCCGGCGGCCTGGGAGGGCGCGAGGATTGCGGCAATCGCCAAAAGGGTTGAGACGAGGAGGAAGCGGAGAGTCTGCATCGCGTCTTTCCGGAACCGAAATTGAGGCAGGGCAATTCTACAACTAGGGCCTGTTAACACTACTGGGGCGGTTGGCGTTGCGAGCGAAAATCGGGCCAGACTAGGCCGAGCCCGAAGGCTTTGGTGGTTCCAAGGTCGAGGGCGAGAACGACGTATGGCACGATTTGCGCCGCAACCCTTCGGGCCGGGGCCAGTTTTCCTCATTTCATCGTCCCTCGTCGCTCGCAGACCCGGTATGCGTCACTCCTCATTCCTCGAACTGAGAAAAACTGGCTCCCGGCGCCAGCCACCCCAGTAGTGTTAACAGGCCCTAGCTGTCAGCTTTCAGCTCTTGGCATTCCGTTTTTGGCTGTCGAGTGCTGGAACGGATCGAATAGGCGCGCCGGGAGGTTGCAGTGGATGGACAATGCCGCATCGGGACGAGTGGCAGTTTCATCGAGGCCAGGAGCTAACGGCTAAGGGCTGAAGTTGAATCGCTTTCCGGTGCTATACTCGGCGAGTCATGCAAGTGTTTGCCATACTTCCGGCGGCGGGACTGGGAACGCGCATGGCCGGCCCCAGGCCGAAACAGTTTCTTGCGCTCGATGGCGCGCCGATCCTGATTCATTCGCTGCGCGCGTTTGCGGCCGTGCCGCGCGTGACGGCTATCTACGTGGCCGTGCGCAAGACGGAGATGGAGCGGGTAGAGGCGCAGATTGCCGAGTTTGGTTTTGCCGGACGCGTGAAGGTGGTTGAGGGCGGCGACAAGCGCCAGGAGTCGGTAGCGAACGCGCTGGCGGCGCTACCCGCCGAGGCCGACGACGTTGTGCTGGTGCACGACGCGGTTCGACCCTTGATTGACACGGCAACAATAGAGCGCACCATCGACGCGGTGATTGAAACCGGAGCGGCGATTGTAGGCATGCCGGCCGTGGATACCATCAAGCAGGTGGAACGGACGGCGCATGGAGCGCTGGTTACGGCGACTATTCCGCGGGAGTTTGTGGTGCTGGCGCAGACGCCGCAGGGGTTCCGGTACGGGGTGCTCCAGAGCGCGTTTGCGGAGGCCGAGACCGATGGCTTTGTGGGTACCGATGAAGCGTCGGTGGTAGAGCGCGCGGGTCATTCTGTCGCCGTGGTTCCCGGATCTCAGGTTAATCTGAAGATTACGCAGCCCGGCGATCTGGAGCTGGCCGAGTTTTATCTGCGGCGGAGCCGGCCGAGTTGACGTGGTTTCCCATCCTCTTCGCAAAGAACGCGAAAAGGATGGGGCACCCGGAAAAGGGTTCGGCTTGATACCGGCGCTGGATTCTGCGACGGGATCGGCGATCGCGCGCTGAGCTGGGGAAAGAACGCAATCACTATGAATACACGGATCGGATTTGGCTGGGACTCTCATGCATTCAAGGCAGGGGTGCCGCTGCGCATCGGAGGCATGACGATTGACCACCCCGAGGGGCTGGCTGGCCACTCCGACGGCGATGTGCTGCTGCACGCCATTACCGACGCTCTGCTTGGCGCCGTTGCCGCGGGGGACATCGGCAGCTTTTTTCCGCCCGGCGACCCGCGCTGGAAAGACGCCGACTCGTCGATCTTTTTGAACCTCGCGCTCGAAGAAATGCAGCACGCCGGCTACAGCATTGTGAATGTAGACACGACGCTGGTGCTGGCCGCGCCCAAGATTTCGCCCATCGCCGGCGAGATGCGATCGCGCGTGGCCGATTTGCTCAACCTGCCCATCGACCGCGTAAGCATCAAGGCCAAAACGCCTGAGGGTCTGGAAGTGGATCACGTGGCGCAATGCCATGCAATCGTGCTGGTGGAGCGCATGGAGGATTCAGAAGGCCTGAAGGCGATAAGCGAAGTGATTGAGTCGCAGCGCCAGCTCGAAGACGTGGTGGACGACTTGCTCTCGTCGGTTCACGGAGTACCGAAGCGGCGGGTGACTCCGAGCGTTTACGACACCGAGGACATTACGTAAGGCAGGGAGCGAGGGAACAAGAGAACAAGGGCGCAAGGGAGCGAGGGAACAAGGGAGCGAGGGAACAAGGGAGCGAGGGAGCGAGGGAGCAAGGGAGCGAGGGAGCAAGGGAGCGAGGGAGCAAGGGAGCTAGGGAACAAGGGAGCGAGGGAGCTAGGGAGCGAGGGAGCTAGGGAGCGAGGATCAGACAGCCGGTGGAACGGTTGAAGAGCGCGCCGGGCGGTTGGCCTGGGGGCTGCGTTCGATGGGATTTTCCGCAGGGTTTTCCACGCGGCGGCCGGTAAAAAGTCAAATATTTGATTGCAGATGAGCGCGGTCCGGGGGTAAGTTTGCTGCGAGCCCTCATTTCACTCTGGAGTGTGCGATATGCACTTGATGATCATGCTTGCGCAGCAGCAGCAATTCGATCCTGAAATGGTCCAGAAGATCCTCATGGCGTTCATCCCGATCGTCTTGATCTTCGGTCTGATCGCGATAGCCCTGGTGATGATTCCCTGCTGGATGATTCTGAAAAAGGCCGGATTCACGCCATGGCTCGCGTTGCTGTGCATTCTGCCATCGCTGGGAACACTGGTTCTTCTCTACGTGCTGGCCTTCGCCGAGTGGAAGGTGGTGCCCGCGCCGCAGCAGCAATACCCGGGGTACACGCCTCCGCCAACTGCCTGAAGGTACAACGCGCACAATTGACGCAGAGGCCGATGTTTTAGCATCGTAGAGGTAAATCTTTTTCTGCGATGCCCGATTCTGCACATACCGCACCCGGCTCTCCGCGCGTCCGTTTTGCGCCTTCGCCCACTGGTTTTCTGCACGTAGGCAGTGCGCGTACCTTCATCTTCAACTGGCTGTATGCGCGGCATAACGGCGGCACGATGGTGCTGCGGCTTGACGACACCGATGTTGAGCGCAATACCGAGGCCAGCGTGCAGTCGATCTTCGAGGGATTGCGGTGGCTGGGGCTGGACTGGGACGAAGAGTACAAACAGTCGGAGCGTCTTGACCTGCACCGCAAGGCAGCGGAGTCAATCTTCGCCCGGGGACTGGCGTATCGCGACTTTACGCCCGCCCACGCGGGCGACGATAGCCAGAGCAGCACGCAGGGTGCGTGGCTGTTCAATCCCGGGATGCGCGAATTGTCACGGGAAGAGAGCGACCGGCGGGCTGCGGCAGGCGAGCCGTTTGCGCTGCGCTATCGCGTGCCGCGCGGCCAGGGCCGCACGCTGCGTTTTGTGGATGGCGTGTATGGTGCGCAGATCAAGCCGGCCGACGAGGTTGAGGACTTCGCGCTTTTGCGGTCGGACGGAATGCCGACTTATCACCTGGCCTCGTGCGTTGACGATGCGGACCTGCGGATCACGGACATTATTCGCGGGCAGGACCACCTGACCAACACCTTCAAGCACCTGCTCATTTTTGAGGGGCTGGGAGTTGAGCCGCCGCAGTTTGCGCATCTGCCCTTGCTGGTGGCGCCCGACGGGACGAAGTTATCAAAGCGCCGGCATGGGCCGGTGGTGAGCGTGACGACGTATCGCGATGCCGGATTTTTGCCGCAGGCGTTTGTGAATTTTTTGTGCCTGCTGGGCTGGTCGCCAAAGAACGATCGCGAGTTTCTGAGTGTGGATGAGATTCGTGACTTGTTCACGCTTGAAGGCGTGAATCGATCCAACGCGGTGGTGAACTTTACAGAGGAAGATCCCTTCGATCAAAAAGCTGTGTGGCTCAACGCCGAGCACATTCGCGCGCTGCCGGTGGAGGAGTTGGCGCGCGAACTGCAGCCGTTTTTCGCGCAGGCCGGGTTCAACGTGACGACGGAAAAGGTGCTGGCGGTGACGCCGTTGATTCGCGAGCGGATCAAGCTGCTGCGCGAAGCGGTTGGGGCTGCGGACTTCTTTTTTGTGGATGAGCTGGCGCCGTACGATCCGGCTGAGCTGATTCCCGTAAAGAAGGGAGAATCGACGGGCGATCCAGAGCTGGCGCGACGCGTGCTTGAGACTGCACTTGAGGTGCTGGCGGTGACGAATTTCGATCACGATTCGCTGGACCAGGCGCTTCGTGCGGCAGCGGCAACGCTGGGGTTAAAGGCCGGGCCGATGTTCCAGCCGATTCGCGTGGCGGTGTGCGGGCGGAAGAACGCGCCGCCGCTGTTTGAAACGCTGGTGGTGCTGGGGCGGGAGGTGTGTTTGGCGCGCATTAAGAAGGCTGTCGAGCGGCTCGAAAAGCTTGCCTAGTATTGCAGTTGTATTTGGCGGATTTTGGCGAGAAAGAGACAAAGGCCCGGGCCTGAAGGCCCCATAGTTGTGCGCTTTTTTCAGGGGGCTGAAGCCCCCTGCTCCCTCCGCAACCGCTAACTGCAACTGTAGTACCAGGCTGCCGTGCCTTCCCGGGTCAGCCGGTCACTGCGGACGGACCTGGGACATACGGCATGCCTTAGAGAAGGCCCAAGCCCTACTGGATAGATTCGCTGTCTTCCGACGGGGCCTTGACGTCCTGTAATCGTTCGATTACAATTCAAACATGTTTTCTATCAGGCCGCTTCCCGAATTCACGGCGTGGCTTGATGGATTGAAAGACAGCCGGGTGCGCGGAGCGGTGGCGGAACGCATCAAGCGTCTCTCCTTCGGCTTGCTGGGCGACTTCAAGGCGGTTGGCGACGGCGTTATTGAGTTGCGTATCGACTTCGGCGCCGGCTGGCGTTTGTATTACACCCAGCGTGGTGCGCAGATCGTCATATTGCTGGCGGGCGGCTCCAAACGCACACAGAAGAAAGATATCAAGCGGGCCAAGGCTTTGGCCTCATTGCTGAGGAGCCAAAAGGACAAAGATGCGCAAAACCATTAACGTGGATGAGCTTCCCGAATTCGACGCCGCGCAGTACCTCGATAACGAGGAGAGCATCGCCGTCTATCTGACTGGAATCCTGGAAGCGAATGATGCGGCGCTGCTGGCTTCGGCGCTGGGCGACATTGCCCGCGCGCGCGGCATGACAGAGATCGCCAAGGCCGCCGGCATTACCCGCGAAGCTCTCTACAAAGCGCTTCGCCCCGACAGCGCGCCGCGCTTCGACACCATCAGCCGCGTCTGTGCGGCGCTCGGCGTGCGCCTGGTGGCTCGGCCCTTGCGTACGCGCAAAGCAGCCGCTTGAAAAGCAGCTCCTGGCCGCGTGGCGGTTTGCGGGCGGAAGAACGCCCCGCCGCTGTTTGAAACGCTAGTTGTGCTGGGGCGCGAGGTGTGTTTGGAGCGGATCAAGAAGGCAGTAGAACACCTGCAATCGCTCGGCTGAGCACAGCAGTTTCTTGCCTGAAGTCCTATGATTAGGTCATGAAGAGTCCTGCGGCGAAGATGTGGCTCAGAGTTGGCGTAACTCTGGTTCTCATGGGATTCGCGCAGTTTCTTGCTGCGGGGACTTTCAATTATTGGCAGGCGTGGATTTTTCTCGGGGTGGTCGCGGTATCAAGCGGCCTTCTTACGCTCTACATGACGAGAAACCCGACGCTTCTTGAAAACAGGAGCAACTATGGGCCGGCGGCAGAGCAACGAACAGCCCAAAAGATCATTGTGTCAAGCCTGGCGACCCCGGCCATAGCCACGTTCATTGTTCCCGCGCTTGACCGCCGATTCGGCTGGTCAAACATGCCCATTTGGCTTTCCCTGGCGGGCGACGTTTTAATGCTGGCCGGCATGTGGATGGTTTTCCGCGTGTTCGAAGCGAACCCTTTCGGATCTGCAACCGTGCAGATTGCGAATGGCCAAAAAGTGATTTCGACTGGCCCGTACGCCAGGGTGCGGAACCCGATGTATGCAAGCGGGTCAATGTACCTCATTGGGGTGTCCTTGGCGCTCGGTTCCTATTGGGGGCTAATCGCCGCAATGCTCACGGTTCTCGGCCTGGTATGGCGGCTCTTCGACGAAGAAAAGTTTCTCGCTCAAGATCTGCAAGGCTATACGGAGTATTGTGCCAAAGTACGTTGGCACTTGATCCCGGGTATTTTCTAGCGTTTGGAATCGGTTGAAATTTTTCATCGAACACTTGCCTTCACTTCAAAAAATCCATGCGCTTCTTTATGTTTCACGAACACAAAACCGCGGCGGAGCCGCGACAGGAGAGTTAGGAATCGCGCCAATGACGACCGCAAACCAAGAAAGACCCAACGCACACGCCGACGCCGCTCCCACCCACTCCAACTTTCTCCGCGACCAGATGGCCGAAGATGTGCGCACGAAGAAATACGGCGACGCAGTGGTGCAGACGCGCTTTCCGCCCGAGCCCAACGGCTATCTGCACATCGGCCACGCCAAAGCGATTTGCATTGACTTTGGACTGGCGGATGAGTTTGGCGGGAAGACGAACCTGCGCTTCGACGACACCAATCCCGAGAAGGAAGAGCAGGAGTACGTCGACTCGATCCAGGCGGACGTGCGCTGGCTGGGCTTCGACTGGGAGCGGCTTTGCTATGCGAGCGATTATTTCGGCCAGCTCTACGAGTGGGCGCTGAAGCTGATCAAGGATGGCAAGGCGTACGTTGACGATCTTTCTGCCGACGAGATGCGCGAGTACCGCGGCACGCTGACCGAGCCCGGCAACGAGAGCCCGTATCGCGACCGGACGGCCGAGGAAAATCTGGACCTGTTTGTAAGGATGAAGAAGGGCGAGTTCCCCGACGGCAGCCGCGTGCTGAGGGCGAAGATCGACATGGCCTCGCCCAACCTGAACATGCGCGACCCGGTGATGTACCGCATCCTGCACGCCACGCATCACCGCACCGGCGACGAGTGGTGCATCTACCCGATGTACGACTACGCGCATGGACAGTCCGATTCAATTGAGCAGGTAACACACTCGATGTGCACGCTGGAGTTCGCCGATCACCAGCCGCTTTACCGCTGGTACATCGAGCAGCTGGGTATCTTTCCTTCGCAGCAGATCGAGTTCGACCGGCTGAACCTGACCTACACGATGCTGTCGAAGCGCAAGCTGCTGCAACTAGTGCGGGAGAACCGCGTGAACGGGTGGGACGATCCGCGCATGCCGACGATCTGCGGCATCAGGCGGCGCGGGTTTACGGCTGAGGCGATTCGCGCCTTCTGCGCATCGATCGGCGCCTCGCGGACCAATGGAACGACCGACATCGAGATGCTGGAGCACTTTCAGCGCGACGACCTGAACCGCCGCGCCATGCGCGCGATGGCCGTATTGCACCCGCTGAAGGTGGTGATCGACAACTATCCCGAGGGCCAGGATAAAGATGCTGTCGAGTTCGTCGAGGTCGCGAACAATCCTGAAGATCCGGCAGCCGGGACGCGGCAGGTTCCGTTCAGCCGGGAGATTTACATTGAGCAGGATGATTTTCGCGAAGTTCCTCCACCGAAGTATTACCGGCTTTCACCGGGCAAGGAGGTGCGGCTGCGCAATGCGTATTTTGTGACGGCGCAGAGCGTGGTGAAGGATGCGGATGGCAACGTGGTCGAAGTGCACTGTGTCTACGATCCAAAGAGCCGCGGCGGCAACTCGCCCGACGGCCGCAAGGTGAAGTCGACCATGCACTGGGTCTCGGCCGCACACGCCATCGACGCTGAGATCCGGCTCTACGACAAGCTGTTCTCGAAGCCCGATCCTTATGATTTTGATGAGGGCGGCGATCTTTTTGACAATCTCAACCCCAACTCGCTTGAGATTGTGACCGGCGCCAAGCTCGAGCCGTCGCTGGCCAGCGCGACGGTCAACGACCACTACCAGTTCGAACGGGTGGGCTATTTCTGCCTCGATCCCGACTCGACACGCGAGAAGCCGGTGTTCAACCGCACGCTGCCGCTCAAGGACACGTGGGCGAAGATTGAGAAGAAGGCGGGAGTGTAGCCAATGACGGCGGTCAAGCGTTCGCCGATCGCTGGCGCGGTTTCGTGCCGGTCCAAGGTTCCAAAATCAGGTCTTTTCGACTTCGCCCAGGGCTGGCGCCGGAAAATCCTGCATCAGCGGCCGCTGATTGGCCGAACGATCTACTAGCCCTAGCGAAACCAGCGCGCGATTGTCTGCACGATCTCCTGAAACAACGAAGGATTCACAAGAGAGATTGCCGCGCCGGAGACGATGACGATCGTCAGCATGATCAGAAGCATCGAACCGCCGCCGCCAGCTTTGGGGTTTCTGCCCATGGAATCACCTCGCTAATCGGAAGATAAGGAACCAGCGCCGATCAGAACTGAAATATATGCGAGATAAAGAACCGTGGCAATAACTAATTCGCTACAACGTCGATAGGTACTGCAATGGTTTTTGGGGGCATGCATTCGAGGTGATCGCAGGCCTGGTAATGCAATTTGCCCTGGGCGAGGTGATTGCCGGCGGCGGCGACAATCTGCGCGTGGATGACGAATTCGCCGGTGTAGACACTGATCCTGGTATTGGGATCGGCGTCCAGCGTGAACTGCTCGCCCGGCGGATAGCTGGCCGCGGCGAGCTGTACGCCATCGCTCTTGTCGATGGAAAACGTTGTGGCGATATAAAGGTCTTCGCTGGGCTTGTGGGAGTTGATGTGCAGGCCGGGAGCGACGCGGAAGTGGAGATCGACGGCGCTGGGTTTGCCGGCCTGAACGGTGACCTGTTCAGGGAAAAGGTAGACGACAGCCTGAGTTTTTGGGCCGGGCCGCGCCTGAGCGCCGGAGCCGACGAACTGGGCGCGGGCAAGGAGGGCGGAGGCAATGAAGGCCAACAGCGCCGCGCAGACAACCGTCGAGTTGGTCATCTTTTCCGCCATGGTTCGTGCGTATCCTATCAGTTTTTCATCGACTGGGTACGTTTGTCAGCTTTTCGAGGCTTTACGAATATTCATTGAACGAAGCGATTTCTTCTCAAACCATCTCCCATGGGCTAAAGTCCTGCTCGTATCGTCGGAGTGATCGGCACGGCTGAACGGCTTGGTGAAAAAGTTTGCCCGGCTATTTGAAAGAAGGGCCCGCGGCTAAAGCCACACGGAATCAAGGGGCCTTATTCGGGAGGCTGAAGCCTCCCGCTCCCTCCAACGGACCGAAAACCGAGATTTTCACCAAGCTGTGAAGTCGTGCCCTACAAAGAAACTCACGACCTCACTCTACTCGATGCGCTTCGCCCGTTTCATCCATTGCGGGTCGGCGAAGCCGGTGGTGCCCTTTCAAAGCTCCGATTATTCTGCTGCCTCCTGGCCCCCGTTTCGGCGAAGATCAACCTGAAAGCTGAGTGCTAAAGGCTGCTGCCAAGCGCCGTCCTGATCTTGGCATCCAGGTCGCTCTCTGACGAAAGGCCTACTTGCGCGGCAACCACGTTGCCCTTACGGTCGACAAAAAATGAAGTGGGCAGCTCATCGAGCCCGCCGTAGGGAACGCTGATGCTGTCGCCGTCGAGCAGGATGGGATACGGAATCTTCTCCTGCTGAGTGAACCTGCTGACCTCGGTTTTGGTTTTCGCCCAACCTGCTGTGTCATCGGGCTTCAGGTCGTCGCCCTCGGTATCGACACCCAGCACTTCGAAGCCTTGCGAGACGTACTTGTTGCGCAGCTCCACGATCCAGGGAGTCTCAATCTTGCAGGGCGCGCACCAGGTTGCCCAGAAGTTGATGAGCAGCGCTTTGCCGCGGTAGCTGGATAGCGACACCTTGTGTCCGCTGAGGTCGTTGAGCGCGAAGGCCGGCGCCATCCTGCCCTGAAGCGGTGAAATGTATTCGAGCGTGGCGGGTGAAGATGCTGAAGATGTGCTGCTGCCAGGTGCGGCCACCAATTCGCCATGCGCGGTGTTGGCCAGCAGGCGCGCCGCCGCTTGCTGGCGAAACTCCCAATTGGCCCAGCCCGCCCAGGCGAATACGGCCAGCAGAAACAGGACTGCGCCGAGGACAATCGTGTTGCGGCGCACGGGGAAAGTGCTCATGGGACTATTGTAAAGCGGAGTTAGCGGGGTTAGCCGGTAGCTTGTGGCCGATAGCTCGTGGCTTGGGGCTGCTGGCTATTGGCTACTGGCTTCTGTTCCCTTGTTCCCTGCCTCCGACCTGATACCATCAGAAACCGATGATTCCAAAACACGATGACGAAGCAAATCGTCCGGCGGCGCTGGTGCGCACCGAGGCAGCGGCGCTCGAGGCGCTGGCAGCGCGGCTCGAAGGGCCGATGGCCGAGCCATTTGACCGGGCGGTCGAGCTGATTTTGCGCTGCGGCGAGCAGAACGGACGCGTGGTAGTGACCGGGATGGGCAAGAGCGGCATCATTGCGCAGAAGATTGCGGCGACACTGAGCTCGACGGGATCGCCGGCCTTGTTTTTGCATCCGGCTGAGGCGGTGCACGGCGATCTGGGAGTACTGATGGCAGGCGACGTGGTGATTGCGCTCTCGGCATCAGGAGAAACAGAGGAGATTCTGCGGTTGCTGGCTACGCTCAAACGCAAGGGCGACGCGCTGGTGAGCTTTTGCTGCAATCTTGAATCAACTCTGGCCCAGGCCAGCGATGTGGCGCTGGACTGCAGCGTGGAGCGCGAGGCGTGCGGGCTGAACCTGTCGCCGACCGCCTCGACCACCGCGATGCTGGCGTTGGGCGACGCGCTGGCCGTGGCGGTGAGCCTGCGCAAGGGCTTTCGTGCCGAGGATTTTGCCGAGTTGCATCCCGGCGGCAAGCTGGGCAAGCAGTTGGCCAAGGTGCGCGACCTGATGCACAGCGGCGAAGAGGCGCCCGTGGTGGCCACGACAACGCCGATGGCCGACGTGATCTTCGAGATGTCGTCGAAGAAGCTGGGCATTACCACGGTGCAGGAGGATGGGCGGTTACGCGGAGTGATTTCCGATGGAGATTTGCGGCGATTACTGGAGCGCGAAGGCGGCGCGGCGCTGGGGCGTACGGCCGGCGAGGCTATGAACGCGCATCCGCGAACCATAACGGGGAGCGAACTTGCGGCGACCGCATTGGCGATCCTGGAAGAGCGCAAGATCACTTCGCTGGTGGTGGTGGATGCGGAAGGTAGAGTGGAAGGGATTGTGCACCTGCATGACTTGTGGGGAGTGGAGCTGATTTGAAAAAGACAGGGAATAGGGAATAGGGAATAGGGAATGGGGAGTAGGGAATAGGGAGTAGGGAATAGGGAATAGGGAGTGGGGAGTGGGGAGTAGGGAATAGGGAGTAGGGAGTAGGGAGTAGGGAGTAGAAAGACCTTCGGGTTGAGGGGCGAACTTTGATCGGGTCTCAGTGTCGAAGTCCGTCGAATCCGCTGAGGACCGGCTCTTAGGCACCGGCTGAGATCAGAATTCTAAACAGAAAATTTGTACAAAACTGTGCCGCTGATACTGTACCGTATGTTCCATACAGCCCGCCGGCGGCGGGTTCAATTTACATGCGAACGGAGAAGAGAACAATGAAAATCAAGAGCCTCTACCTGATACTTGCCATGGCAGTTGCATTCGCGTCCGGCGTCTTCACCATGGCCCAGGTACGCGACTGGCACGATGTCGACAAGGTGCACCATCACGTAATTGACGCCATGCACGAATTGGAGCACCTCCAACGAGCCAACGGCTACGGAATGGGCGGTCATGCCGAAAGGGCAGATCAGTTACTGCACCAGGCTGAGCACGAGCTGGATATGGCGGTGCAGTACGCGCAGACGCACTGAGGACGGGCGTCAGGGGTCGACCAATACGAGACGTTGACCGATTCAAAGGTCAGACAGTTACCCGATGGGGCGAGCGAGAAATGGAACCCGCTTGCCCCAGGCGACCCGAGTGTTTCGTGCGATTGAAGCCTCGACGGGAGGCGGAATGAGCCTTTCTCTGAAGAGAGTTTCTTACGGAAGCATAAACAGTCGGCAGCAGGAGACATACAACTTCCAGAAAGTCTCCGCGGTTTTGGCGGCGTGGGCAATCATCACTGCAGCCGACGGCCCCGCGAACCATAAACATTTAGAATAGAAGCTGCTGTAATTTGTTCTATCGTCTGCCTGCGTGGCGACTCCGTATTTCGTTGAAAAGCAACCGCAGATCCTTCGACTGCGTCCGCTGATGCGGACTGCGCTCAGGATGACAAGGGCGTTGATTTCGCGAACGGAAGAGACAGAATACGCTTCGGACGGGAAAGTTTGCGCGTCTTTATTTATGCATCGTTGGTCGAAGTTATTCATTCCCACTCTGCGCGAGGCCCCGACGGACGCCGAAGTGGCCAGCCACAAGTTCCTGCTCCGCGCCGGTTACATTCGCCAGCTCGGCGCCGGCATCTACAACTATCTCTTCATGGGGCAGCGGTCGCTGAACAAAGTGATGGGGATTGTACGCGAAGAGATGGACACTATCGGGCAGGAATTCTATCTGCCTGCGCTCTTGCCGAAAGACCTGTGGGTGGAGAGCGGCCGCTGGACGGTGATGGGCGACAATATGTTCCGGCTGAAGGACCGCAAGGGCGCTGAGCTGTGCCTGGGCATGACCCATGAAGAGGTTGTGACGTCGATCGCGCGCGGCGAATTGCGTTCCTATAAGCAGTTGCCGCAGATCTGGTACCAGATTCAGACCAAGTTCCGCGACGAGCCACGGCCGAAGTCGGGGCTGTTGCGGGTGCGCCAGTTCATCATGAAGGATTCGTACTCCTTCGACATCGACGAGGCCGGGCT
>Ga0335074_10008048_pt1 | contig 14649 bp, 13 predicted proteins | sample Lox_Sample_23_FD_206715 | JGI IMG/M metagenome (GOLD analysis project Ga0335074, IMG submission 206715) | Soil microbial communities from Loxahatchee National Wildlife Refuge, Florida, United States - Lox_Sample_2.3 | ecosystem: Environmental > Terrestrial > Soil > Wetlands | place: USA...
CGCATCGATTACGACGAATGCGGGCGTGGTCCAACCATCGTCCTTGTGCCGGGATCCTGCAGCACCGGCGCCGCCTGGCGTCCAGTGATGAATGCATGGAATGGCCAGTTCCGCTGCGTTACCACAAGCTTGCTCGGATATGGCGGTACCGCCGAGCGCCGCACCGCCAGCGATACGTCCATCACTCACGAACTGGAAACGGTGGAGTTAGTCATCCGCAAGACGGGTGGCCCGGTCCATCTCGTGGGCCATTCCTTCGGCGGCCTGGTGGCGCTCGCGGTAGCGCTCGGTAATCGAGCGCGCTTGGCAAGCCTCATCGTATTGGAAGCGCCGGCAGCCGAGCTGTTACGCGAGAGCGGAGAGCATGCGCATTACCAAGCTTTTCGCCGAATGACGGACGATTATTCCGCCGACTTTGCCGCTGGCAATGCAGAAGCGGTCGCGGCGATGATCGACTTTTACGGTGGCGTCGGCACCTTCGCCTCCTGGCCGCTCCGGGTCCGCTCCTACGCCATAGAGACGACGGCGATCAACATTCGCGATTGGGAGAGCGCCTATAGCTTTCCGCTTGCGCAGGCTGCGCTGACGAATGTCGAGGTCCCGACGCTCATTGTGTACGGCACAGCCAGTCACCCGGCGGTACAGCGCGCCAACGCTCTGCTTGGCGAGTCGCTGAGGAACGCGATCATCGCCACCATCGATGACGCTACGCATTTTATGATCTCAACACACGCCGAGCGGGTCGGCCAATTGATTGCCGAGCACGTGCAGCGCGTAGAAGCGGATCGCTGATCTCCTTTAAGCTCGCGTTTGAACTCGGAAAAGCGGCAATCGCGACACCTGCGTCTGCAGCTCCGTCGCTTGTTGGCACTTCGCGTCGCGCCGGGAAGTCCGTTCCTTTGACCGCTATCGGGTGAAGCCGACATTGCGCAATGTTTTGACATTGCCGGCGGGTGCCGTCGGAGGCGATAGGCTGGCGTCGGCGGATTGAGATCGCGCCAACAGGGCGCATCCTGAACACGATATCGTGATTGGGGACATTTAGCGACGATCGTCCTTGAATTGCGTCTAGATTTGTGACATATAGTCGTCGTCTCGCTCGTCTTGAGGGACGTCAACCGGTGACGGCCGATTGATGCGAGCGGGAGCGGTGCCCGGGATAGGCCTCGTAAGCCTATTGCCGAGGCGGTTCGGAAACTCGCCCGGCCTGCCAAACCTAATCTGACAAGGATTGGCAGGTCCGCCAGGAGCTGGCTGCCCGGGCGGCGGACGGGACTACACCCCCGTTGGCGCTGCCATGAAGCGCGGGACCGGACTGAGCTAAAAGCCGTGAGGCTTTTGGTCAGAGCCGCGGTAGAGCGCCGAGAGGCGAGCTGCCCCCTCCCATTCCCTCCCCCGCAAGCGGGGGAGGGTCAGGGTGGGGGCAGCGCCGGATGAACGCAAAACAGGCGGCAACGCCTGGCGGCGGGCATGCGGTATCTACCAGTGCGCTTATCGGCGCTCCGCCTCCCCTTAGTTTGTTTGGAGGCGCCTTTTCGTACCGTGCCATATAGCTCGGGCGCAGAGAGCCGCCGCGAGAAGGAGGGCGCTTGCCTGTTCACCTCGCCCAGCGTGCGCTAACGCTTGAGTACGTGGTTGGGGAGGGCCGAGAAGGCACCCATTGCGTCGAATAGATACGAAAGCAGGATATGCCCGACCCATCACCCCCCGCCCGGCGGCCGACGGCTCTCGATCTCCCCCTCCAGGGCGGAGGCGACGGCAATGGCGGCCGGCTCGCCGAGAATATCCTCTATTTCGCTCGCGCGTTGCGCGCTGCCGGCATTCCGGTCGGGCCCGGCGCGGTGCTCGATGCGCTCGAGGCGCTCAAGACGGCCGGGGTGGGCACGCGCGAGGATTTTTACTGGACGCTGCACGCGGTGTTCGTGAAACGCCACGAGCATTCGGTGCTGTTCGATCAGGCATTTCGCATCTTCTTCCGCCGCCGCGGTTACATCGATCAGATGCTGGCGATGATGCTGCCGCAGGCGCCGTCGCAGCCGCAGGCGCCGCAGGCCGGCGCCACGCGCGTGCACGAGGCACTATTTTCCGGCCTCGACGACAAGCTGAAAAAAGAGCGCGAGGTCGAGCTCGACGCGCGTATGACGGTCTCCGAACGCGAGGTGTTGCAGCGCAAGGATTTCGCGCAGATGACGGCCGCCGAGATCGCCGCCGCCAGGGAGGCGATGAAGAAGCTCGTGCTGCCGCTTGCCGAGGTGCGCACGCGGCGGCTTAAGCCGCATCCGCACGGCCATCTGATCGACATCCGCCGTACCTTGCGCGCCAGCATGAAGGGCGGAGGCGACTACATCGATCTGCGTTTCATCGGGCCGAAGACCAAGCCGCCGCCGCTGGTGGCGCTGCTCGATATTTCCGGCTCGATGAGCCAGTACAGCCGGATCTTTTTGCATTTCCTGCATGCGCTGACCGACGCGCGCAAGCGCGTCAGCACCTTTCTGTTCGGCACGCGGCTGACCAACGTCACCCGCGCGCTGCGCGAGCGCGACCCCGATGACGCGCTCGCCGCCTGCTCGGCGAGCGTGCCCGACTGGTCGGGCGGCACCCGCATCGCCTCGTCGCTGCGCGCCTTCAACAAGCTGTGGGCGCGGCGCGTGCTCGGCCAGGGCGCGGTCGTGCTGCTCATCACCGACGGCCTCGAGCGCGACGCCGATGAGACGCTGGCTTTCGACATCGACCGCCTGCACCGCTCCTGCCGACGGCTGATTTGGCTCAATCCGCTGTTGCGCTTCGAGGGATTTGAGGCGCGCGCCCGCGGCATCAAGACCATGCTGCCGCATGTCGACGAGTTTCGCCCGATCCATAATCTCGAATCGATGGCCGCGCTGGTTGCGGCGCTGCAGCAGGGCGGCGATCGCGCCGGCGATCCCAAGGCCTGGATGCAAAAGGTGGCCTGACGCGCTATATTTAAGCCGATATAGCGAGACGGTGACCTCTTCCCGCAAGCGGGGCGAGGGAGCAGACGACGGAGGTTTAGATGCTCTCAACCAACGACGACATCCTCAGAGCCGCCGAGGATTGGCGCAGAGCCGGCCGCGAGGTCGCATTGGCGACCGTGGTCGAGACCTGGGGATCGGCGCCGCGGCCGGTCGGCTCCAATCTCGTCATCGACGGCGAGGGCAATTTTCTCGGCTCGGTGTCCGGCGGCTGCGTCGAAGGCGCGGTGGTGACCGAGGCGCTCGACGTGATCGACAGCGGCAAGCCGAAAATGCTGGAATTCGGCGTCGCCGACGAGACCGCCTGGAAGGTCGGCCTGTCCTGCGGCGGCACCATTCGGGTGTTTGTGGAGAAGGTGGAGTAGCTTTTCCGTCATCCTGAGGTGGCCGAAAGCGCGTAAACGCGCTAACGGCTCGCACCTCGGGGTGACGGTGTAATTACTGCGGAAGACGGTTCAAATGAAACTCGAACTGCTGAGAACCCTCAATGCCGAGCGCGCGGGGCGCCGCGCGGCGATTGTTGTGACCGATGTCGAGAGCGGTAACGAGCGGCTGGTCAAGGCCGCCGACATCGCCAAGGACCCGCTCCGCGCCATCCTCGCCGAGCGTTTGCGTACCGGCAAAAGCGGCATGGCGGAGACGGCGGAAGGCCGCGTCTTTCTCACGGTTTATGTGCCGGCGCCGCAACTCGTCATCACCGGCGCGGTGCACATCAGTCAGGCGCTGGCGCCGATCGGCAAATTGCTCGGCTATGACGTGACCATCGTCGATCCGCGCACTGCGTTTGCCTCGCCGGAGCGCTTCCCCGACGTGAAAGTGATCGCCGAGTGGCCGGACAAGGCGTTGCCGCCACTCAACGTCGACCATTACACCGCGTTTGTCGCGCTGACCCACGATCCCAAGATCGACGATCCGGCCTTGATCCACGCGTTGTCGCGCGATTGCTTCTATATCGGCGCGCTCGGCTCGCGGAAGACGCATGCGCGCCGCCTTGAGCGGCTCAAATCGGAGACCAACGCCGATCTGTCACGCATTCACGCGCCGATCGGGCTCGACATCGGCGCAATTTCGCCGGCCGAGATTGCGATCGCCATCATGGCGCAGATCACGCAGCGGCTCCGCGAGGAGCCGGAGGAGGCGCCCGTGGCCGCCGCCGTGGCGTCATGAAATTCGGTCCGGTCGCGCCCTCGGAGGCGCTCGGCGCGACCGCCGTACATTCGATCCGGCAGGGCGATCTAGTGCTCAAGAAAGGCACGTTGATCGGCCCCGACGAGATCGCGGCGCTCGAAGCGGCGGGGATCAAGGAGATCGTGGCGGCGCGGCTCGAACCGGGTGACGTCGGGGAGGACGCCGCCGCGGCCGAACTCGCCGGAAAGGTCGCCGGCGACGGGGTGCATGTCGATCGTGCTTTTACCGGCCGTACCAATCTGTTTGCGCTAAGCGCCGGCGTGCTCGTAGTCGACAAGGGCGCCGTCGACCGGCTGAACCGGGTCGACGAAGCGATCACGTTCGCGACGCTGCCGGCCTATAAGCCGGTGGTGCCGGGCGAAATGATCGCGACCGTGAAGATCATCCCGTTCGCGGTCGCTCGGGAACCTTTCGAGACCGCGCTTGCCGGCGTGCCGACGCCGCTCTTGCGTGTGGCACCCTACCGCATTCGCAAGGTCGGGGTGGTGTCCACGATCCTGCCGGGACTCTCCTCGAAGGTGATCGACAAAACCCTGAAAATCACCGCCGAACGGCTGGCGCCCGCCGGCGCCAAGATTGTCGCCGAGCGGCGCGTGCCGCACGAGCGCACCGCGCTCGCCGCCGCGCTGGAGCAAGTGCTCGACGCGGGCGCCGAACTCGTCATCGTGTTCGGCGCCTCGGCGATCGCCGACCGCCGCGACGTCATCCCGGCGGCCGTGGAATCGATCGGCGGCCACGTTGCCCATTTCGGCATGCCGGTCGATCCCGGCAATCTGCTGATGATCGGCGATGCGGCCGGCCATCCGGTACTCGGTGCGCCCGGCTGCGCACGCAGCCCCAAGGAAAACGGCTTCGATTGGGTGCTCATGCGGCTGCTTGCCGGGTTGCCGGTCGAGCGCCGGGACATTACCGGCTTCGGCGTCGGCGGCTTGTTGATGGAGATCGTGACCCGGCCGCAGCCGCGCGACGAGCCGGCAAAGACCGGCCGCCGCATCGCCGCTCTGGTGCTGGCCGCCGGCCGTTCGAGCCGGATGGGCGGCCCCAACAAGCTTCTGGAAAAGATCGCCGGCCGGCCGCTGGTGCGTATCGTTGCCGAGGCGGCGCTTGCCTCCCGCGCGCGTCCTGTGTTGGTGGTCACCGGTCATCAACGCGAGCAGGTCGAAGCCGCGCTCGCCGGCCTGCCGCTTGCCTTCGTGCACAATCCGCAATTTGCCGACGGGCTGGGCAGCTCGCTCAAAGCCGGCATCGCCGCTCTGCCGGCGGCGGCCGACGGCGTGATCGTCTGCCTCGGCGACATGCCGCAGGTCGACGCCGCCCTGATCGATCGGCTCATTGGCGCGTTCGACCCGGACCAGGGCGCGCTCGTGGTGGTGCCGACCATCGAAGGCAAGCGCGGCAATCCGGTGGTGTGGTCGCGGCGCTTCTTTCCCGATCTCATGGCGGTAGAGGGCGACGTCGGTGCGCGCTACCTGATCGGCCGCTACGCCGAGGCGGTCAGCGAAGTGCCGTTTTCCGGCGGTGCGGCGCTCACCGATATCGATACGCCGGAAGCACTCGCGGCGGTGAAAGCGGAATTAGAGAGGACCTGACCGGCGATTCACCGTCTGGAAACCGTTGCCAGCTAGCGTCCCTCCGTACCCCGGGGGAGGGGCCTTCATGATCCGTCTGAAACCAAATGCTGCGCGGGTGATCGCGGCGGCGGCCTTTCTGATCGCAGGCATCGGCGCCGCCGGCGCCGCCGGTGCATTCGCGGTCGGCGCCTGCGGCGCCTACGGTTACGGCTATGACTTCCGCAAAACAGCCGACGCCCGCACCGCCGCGATCAAGAGATGCGCCGGCCACGATTGCAGGGTCGTCGGCACCATGCACCGCGGCTGTGCGGCCATGGCGATCGACGCCAAGAACCCGTGCGGCCCCTTCGGCTGGGCCATCGGATCGCATCTCGGCAAGGCGGAGAACGCCTCGATGCGCCGCTGCTATCAATACGGCGGCCATCAATGCGTGGTGCGCGCTTGGGCTTGTGACGAAAAAGGCTGAAGCCCAGCTCAATAACGGGCGTTGACGCCGAGCCGCAGATAGGGGCCGGTGCGCTGATCCGAGGTGAGCGCCAGGCCGGTGCCCATCGACCATTCGAGCCCCTGAAAGCGCAAGGCGGTGAGGTGGCCGCCGAACTCGATCTGCTGATAGTCGCCGCACCACAATTGCTCGACCTCCGGGCCAACGAAGGCACGATCGAACAGGCGAACGCCGATCGCCGCGCGCAGATAGCCGGTGGGACCGATCGAGGCAACCGCGCCGTTCACAGCCGCCATGGTGAGCGCATTCGGCTGATACCAGAGGTCGGCTGCGACCTCGCCGCCGATATAGAGCCCATGCAGGCGGCTGCCGGGGTCGGCGGGCGTAAGCCGGTAATCCTGTACGACTGGTCCGGCAAAAACGCTGACGGTGAGGCTGTTGCGAGAAAAGCGCCAGCCCGGCAGGGCGGCGGCGGAGAGTTTGAAGCCGTCAATACTTTCGTCCAAGGCGCCGGATACGTAACTGTACCGGCCGCCGTCGAGCAGCATTTTCAGCGTGAAGCCGTCTTTGTTGAGCCCGGCCGGCGACCACAGAACGCCGCCGTAGAGAAAGTCGCCGTAGCGCCAAAGGTCGGTGCCCGAGAAGAAAAGCCATGACGGATTTTCGCCTCCGGCAGCCGCCGCCGTCGTCAAGGCCGCCGCGCACAATGCCCTGCCGCCGACCGCCGCCACGATCGCGAAGACGCCACGCCACCGAACCACGACGCAGCCCCCCGCCACGCCTCATGCCGCTACACAACCTTTACATGTAGAGCGGTTGCAAGTCGAGCGGAGAATGCGCGGCCTGCCGTGCGGCTTGGAAATCAAGCGGACCGCCTCACGGCCGCGTCGACGCGGACGGCGAGAAGTCCGCGTGGTCGAGTCGGCGCCGTAGCGCGCGCTATTTGTTGACGCTGGCTTCGAATGCCTGCAGCACCGGAGTCCACTGTGCCTGCTGCGAATTGACGAACTCATTGACCTCCGGCGGCGTCATGGCGTCGACGTAAGCGCCGCGCTGCGCCAATTGCTTGGCAAGGTCGGGCTCGGCGAGCACGGTCTTGAGCGCGGCATTGATCTTGGCGATATCGGCGGCCGGCGTGCCGAGCGGGGCCACGATGCCTTGCCATCCGCCGGCGGCGAAGCCCGGCAATGTTTCCGCCACCGTGGGCAGATCGGGAAAATCGCTCAGGCGACGCCGCGATGCGACCGCTAGGACGTTGAGCGTATGCGCCTGGATCGCACCGGCCAATCCGGAATAGCCCTCGATGATTAACGGCACCCGGCCGCCGATGACGTCGGTCAAGGCCGCCGCCGGTCCGCCGGTATAGGGCACGACCTGCAATTTGATGCCGGCGCGGGTCTGCAGCAGCAGGCCGGTGAGGTGGGTGATCCGGCCTATTCCGGTCGCTGCAAAGGAAATCTGGCCGGGCTGCGCCTTGGCGCGCGCGATCAGTTCCGGGAGCGTGCTGATGCCGGTTTTGGCGCCCGCGCAAATGAACATCGGCTGATCGATGAGCGAGCCCACGGGAAGAAAATCGCGCGGCAGGATGAGCGGCAGGTTCGGGGCTTTACCCGGCAGCGTGATGAACAGCGAGATCGCCGGCGCGAACATCGTATAGCCGTCCGGCACCGCGTCGGCCGCAGCATGCGCCGCGATGGCGCCGCTGGCGCCCGGCTGCGCCACCGCGACGATCTGCTGGCCCAATTGCTTGCCAAGCCGGTCCATTACTATGCGGAAGGTGACGTCAACGGCGCTGCCGGGTGCGGAATCGGAAATGATCCGTATGGGCTTGGTCGGGTAATCGTCGGCCTGGGTCGGCGCAGCGACCGTCACCAAAGCGAGCATGGTGAGCGCCAGCGATCCGGCGCTCACGATCTTGAACGGCATTCGCATAATTTCCTCCCATCCTGGCCGCGCAGTGTCCGGCCGCCGGTTCCCGCCCCGCGGGTGGCCGCTCAGGCCGGCTTGCGTGCCGCCATCGCCATGGCGATGAGCGCGGCGCCGCCGAACAGCAGATTGATCCCCACCAGCAATCCGAGCGCCCAGAATGCAGTTCCAGGTAAACCGGCAATGATGATGCCGGCGAGGATGAGATCGACGATGCCGCTCACCAGCATCCAGCCCCAGCGGCCGCTGAGCTGATTGCGATGCTCGATGGCATACATGATCGAGGCTACGCCCTCGACGATGAAAAAGGCGCTCAGCACCAGGGTCAAGGACAGTGAGCCGGTGAGCGGCCAGATCAACAGCAGCACGCCGGCGACGATGCCGATGGCGGCCGACAACAGCGACCACCAGAACCCGGGCACGCGCGTACGCATCCACAGCGTGGTGATCAATCCGACGATGCCCGAGATCAAAAACAGCCAGCCGATGAGAATGGTGAAGGTAATCGTCGCCAGCACCGGCAACAGGATGGCCGCGATGCCGAGAATAACCAGTACGATGCCCTCGATCAGAAATAACGTCCAGTGCTCGTGGACCGCGCTCTCGAAGGCTCGTTCGAGCCCAGCCTCGTCTGTTGGTAAATTCATGCTCATGTTCGCTCTCCCGGATCGGTGCCGCTCATTGGGCAGGACCCGCTAGGTGCGGGAAACGCCTAAAGGACCAGCAGTCTGTCACAAAGCCGGTCTTGCATAAATGGCCGTGGCACCCTATTTGAACGGCTAGCAGCGTCGAGCTCGAAAGGCTCCGTTGCGGGACGGCCACGGTTTCGATGGGTGACGCCGGATGTACGCGCACCTGATCGGACGTGGCCGTTAGCATTTTTTAGAGGGCGATCGACCGAGGATGGACGGCTGCGGTCCGATATCTGGGCTCCGTCATCCGTCATCCGCTATCCGCCCGATCAGCGCCATGGCTCCAGCCGGGGCGCGAATTTTGCCCTCGTGGATCACATAGGCGAAGACGTCGCGGGGCGCGATGTTCGGCTTGTGTGGCGGATCGATGCGCGGCAGGTCGTCAGGCATTTTGCCCTGCGCCCAGATGTTCAGACGCGCGGCCCATGCCCTGATCTCCTGCGGCGGATAGGCGGTCGGCACCTTGTCGTTGCCGCGCTGCAGGCGCGCATAGACGAAGTCGCCGGTGAGATCGGCGATGTTCGGATATTTCACGTGGTCGGTGTAGACGACCGGCAGGGCGAATTCGCGCAGCAGCGACACGAATTCCCGTGTGGCGAAGCTTTCGTGACGGACCTCGATGACGTGGCGCAACGCGCGGCCGTCGAATTTATCGGCAAGCAATTCGAGAAAACCGCCAAAGTCGGCAGCGTCGAATTTCTTGGTCGGCGCGAATTGCCAGAGCAGGGGACCTAAATGGTCGCCAAGCTCGGTTATGCCTGAGTCGAGAAAGCGCTTGATGGAATCGCCTGCCTCTTTGAGGACCCGTCGGTTGACGGCAAAACGCGGACCCTTCAGCGCGAAGACGAACCCGGCCGGCACTTCGCTCGCCCATTTGCGGAACGTCGCCGGCGATTGCGTGCGGTAGAACGTGCCGTTGACCTCGATCGAAGTCAGATGCTCACTCGCATAGGCAAGCTCTTTGGCGTGCGGCAGGCCTTGCGGATAAAACGTGCCGCGCCAGGGTGCGAACGTCCAGCCGCCTATTCCGACGAAGATGCGGCCGCCGGGCTTTTGCGCCGATTGTCGAGTCATTTTAGTGTCATCGAGCCGCAGTATAAGCAATGCAAGTGGCGACGGAGTTGCGTGCTAAAGTGCTCCGCCGCCGCAACGGCCACGGTGAGATCGGGCGACGCCGGATGAACGCGCGCCCCTCGCACGTGGTCGTTTCCGCTTTTGCGGCGCGCAACCGCGGCCCCCGGCGACATCGTTACTCCCGCCCGCTATAACAGCTGCACACGCGACCGAATAAATCGCTCGCCGAAGAATAGCACGTGGGGAGGACGCATGCAGCGCAAGGTTATCATCTCCTGCGCGGTCACCGGCTCCGCGGATACGCCCGGCCGCAATCCGGCGGTGCCGGTGACGCCCGAGCAAATCGCGCGTTCTTCGATCGACGCCGCCAAAGCCGGCGCCGCTATCGTGCACATTCATGTGCGCAATCCGCAAACCTCCAAGCCGAGCATGGATCCGGCGCACTACCGCGAGGTGGTGGAGCGGATCAGGGCGAGCGGCACCGACGTGCTCATCAACCTGACAACAGGTCCGGGCGCCCGCTTTACTCATGACGACGACGACCCCTCTAAGCCTGGTCCTGACAGCGTGCTCAAGGCACCTGACGAGCGGGTGCGGCACGTGGTCGAACTCAAGCCGGATATTTGCAGCCTTGATATGGGCAGCCTCAACATGGGCGACCGCGTGTTCGTCAACACGCCGAAGCATTTGCAGGCGATGGCCGGCGCCATCAAGGATGCGGGCGTGATGCCGGAACTGGAGGTGTTCGAGACCGGTCATCTGCTGCTGGCCAAACGCTTCATCGAGAACGGCTACGTCAAGGCGCCGGGAATGTTTCAGATCTGCCTCGGCATTTCCTGGGGCCAGCCCGCCACGCCCGAGGCGATGACCTACATGCGCAATCTCTTGCCGGCGGATTCGCCGTGGTTTGCCTTCGGCATTTCACTGCATCAGTTTCCCATGGTGGCGCAGACTGTCTTGCTCGGCGGGCATCCGCGGGTCGGCCTCGAGGACAACATCTATCTGGAAAGAGGCAAGCTCGCGCCGAGTAATGCTGCCCTGGTCGAGAAAGCGGCGAAAATCGTCGAGATACTTGGCGATCACGTCGCGACTCCGAACGAGGCACGACGGATTCTGGGATTAAACGCCGGCAACGCCTGAGCGTTTGCGGTACCGCAGATGGGGCAGGCGGAAATTTCGGGTTGTGCGAAGTCTGTTGTGCGAAGTCTTATGCGGAGTTTCGCCAAGCGCAGGGAAGTTGCGAGGACGGACATGCTCGGACGATACTTCAACATCGCCATGCTTTGCGCCGGCGTCGCGTTCGCTTTTGCCGGCAGCGCGACGACGGCCGCGGCCCAGAATTATCCAACGCAGCCGGTCAGGATCGTCATCGGGTTTGGTCCGGGCTCGGCCGCCGATGTGCTGGCGCGGCTTGTCGGCAAGCCGATGGAGGCCGAACTCGGCCAGCCCGTCGTCATCGAAAATCGACCCGGCAACAGCAGCATGACGGCGGCGGAATTCGTCGCCCGTGCGCCTGCCGATGGCTATACGCTGTTCATGGGCACGATCGCCAATACGCTCAATCCGATTCAGATGCACACGGCGTTCGGTCTCGACAGGGAGCTTGCGCCGGTTGCGCTGCTTGGCGTCGTGCCCAACGTACTTGTGGCAAATCCGTCGGTGCGGGCCGACGATTTAAAACAGCTGATGGCACTGGCAAAGAGCAGCCCGCCAAGCCTGACCTTCGGATCTTCCGGCGTTGGCACGGCCGGCCACATGGCGGCCGAACTGTTCAATCAGACGATTGGCACCAATGTGGTCATCGTGCCTTATCAAGGCGGCAGCGGCCAGGCGGTCACCGATCTGCTCGCCGGGCGCATCAACCTGATGTTCAGCGTCGCCGTGACGGTGGCGCCGTATATCGCGAGCGGTCAATTAAAGGCTTTTGCCGTGGCACAGCCGCACCGCGCCGCCATTTTGCCGAACGTGCCGACGCTGCGCGAGGCGGGAATGCCCGGCTACGATGCGGGCATCTGGATCGGTTTGTTGGCGCCGGCGGCAACGCCGACCGCCATCGTCGACAAACTTGCGGGAGCGGCGGATGACGCGTTGAAGGTCGAACAGGTCAGGACCACGCTAAATAAGCAGGGCACTGACGCCGTCGGCAGCACGCCAAAGGAATTCGACAATTTCATCAAGGCCGACATCAAGAAGTGGCAGAGGGTTTTTGCGGCGGCCGGCGATAAGAAATAGAACGTCTCGACGCCTCGTCGCGCCGATCGAACGCCGGGCGATCTGGCAGCTTCTCGCGTCGACCTGTTGCAGAAGGCCCGGGATTGCTCCCGGGCCTTCGCATTCGCGTCGCCTTAAACGCGGCTTTAGAAATCCATTCCACCGCCGGGCGGCATCGGCGGCATGGCTTCCTTCTTCTTCGGCAGCTCGGCGACCATCGCCTCGGTGGTGATGAGTAGGCCGGCCACCGACGAAGCGCCTTGCAGCGCTTGGCGCACGACCTTGGTCGGGTCGATGATGCCCTTCTTCACCATGTCGACGTACTCGCCGCCTTGGGCGTCGAAGCCGTAGCCGTACTGATCCTTCTCCTGGATCTTGCCGACAATGACCGAGCCGTCCTCGCCGGCGTTGATGGCGATCTGCCGCGCCGGCGCCGACAAGGCCTTGCGCACGATATCGACGCCGTGCTTCTGGTCCTCGTTGTGCGTTCGCACCTTCTTGAGCGCCTCAATCGCGCGCAAGAGTGCCACGCCACCGCCCGGCAGAATGCCTTCCTCGACCGCGGCGCGGGTCGCGTGCATCGCGTCGTCAACGCGATCCTTGCGCTCCTTCACCTCGACCTCGGTGGCGCCGCCGACGCGGATCACCGCGACGCCGCCGGCAAGCTTGGCCAGCCGCTCCTGCAGCTTCTCGCGGTCGTAGTCGGAGGTGGTCTCCTCGATCTGCGCCTTGATCTGGGCGATGCGGCCTTCGATGTCGGCCTTCTTGCCGGCGCCGTTGACGATCGTGGTGTTCTCCTTGTCGATCGTCACCTTCTTGGCCTTGCCGAGCATCTGCAGCGTGACGTTCTCGAGCTTGATGCCGAGATCCTCGCTGATCGCCTGGCCGCCGGTGAGCACCGCGATGTCCTGCAACATGGCCTTGCGGCGGTCGCCGAAGCCGGGCGCCTTCACGGCCGCGACTTTCAGGCCGCCGCGCAGCTTGTTGACCACCAGCGTGGCCAGCGCCTCGCCCTCGACGTCCTCGGCAACAATGAGCAACGGCTTGCCGGTCTGCACGACCGCCTCGAGCAGCGGCAGCAGCTCGTTGAGAGCCGAGAGCTTCTTCTCGTTGATGAGGATGTAGGGGTCCTCCATCTCCACGCGCATCTTGTCGGCGTTGGTGATGAAGTAGGGCGAGATGTAGCCGCGGTCGAACTGCATGCCCTCGACCACGTCGAGCTCGGTCTCGAGGCTCTTGGCCTCTTCGACCGTGATCACACCCTCGTTGCCGACCCGCTTCATGGCGTCGGCGAGGAAGCGGCCGATCTCCTGGTCGCCGTTGGCGGAAATGGTGCCGACCTGGGCGATTTCGTCGTTCGAGGTGATCTTCTTCGAGTTCTTCTTCAGTTCTTCGACCACCACCTCGACCGCGATGTCGATACCGCGCTTGAGGTCCATCGGATTCATGCCGGCGGCTACCGCCTTGGAACCCTCCTTCACGATCGCGGCCGCGAGCACGGTCGCGGTCGTGGTGCCGTCACCGGCGATGTCGGAGGTCTTCGAAGCGACCTCGCGCACCATCTGCGCGCCCATGTTTTCGAACTTGTCGTCGAGCTCGATCTCCTTGGCGACGGTGACGCCGTCCTTGGTGATGCGGGGAGCGCCGAACGACTTGTCGAGGACGACGTTGCGGCCCTTGGGGCCGAGCGTCACCTTCACGGCGTTGGCGAGAATGTCGACGCCGCGCAACATCTTGTCGCGCGCATCGACGGAAAACCTGACTTCTTTGGCAGCCATTGTTTGATCTCTCCTGATCTAAAAATCGTCATCCTGAGGTGCGAGCGTAGCGAGCCTCGAAGGATGGCGTGGCATTGAGTGGCATCCTTCGAGGCGCGCCTTGGGGCGCGCACCTCAGGATGACGGGTTTTGGGTTACGCGGCTTTCTTCTTGGCGACGGGCTCGTCGAGCACGCCCATGATGTCGGACTCCTTCATGATCAGGAGTTCCTGGCCGTCGATCTTGACCTCGGTGCCGGACCATTTGCCGAACAGCACGCGGTCGCCGACCTTCAGATCGATCGGGATGAGCTTGCCGGATTCATCGCGCCCACCTGGGCCAACGGCCGTGATCTCGCCCTGCGACGGCTTCTCTTTGGCCGTGTCCGGAATGATGATGCCGCCGGCCGACTTCTCCTCGGCATCGATGCGCTTGACGACGACGCGGTCGTGAAGCGGACGAAACTTCATGGTGTCCTCCTAAGGTATTGAACAAACTGGAAGTTTAAGTGGTAAGCGGCCCCGTGCAGTTCTCTCGCTGGCCGCCTGGCGGCGACATAGTGAGGTGAATTTTGGCCCGCAAGAGGCGGCTTGAAAATTTTTAGCACTCGCCGATTGGGATTGCCAACAAGAAATCGAGGAGCCGCTAAGCGGCTGCGGTTCCGTGGTAGACGCGAAAATATAGTTCCGTCTGAAAAGGAAACTGTTCCCAAGAGTTCCGGTTGGACTAAGCGCGAAGGCAACGGCGCAGCCGGGCTGTTAGCACGGATGCAAGGATGCTGCTAGTGCCTTGAGA
>Ga0335074_10008049_pt1 | contig 14648 bp, 9 predicted proteins | sample Lox_Sample_23_FD_206715 | JGI IMG/M metagenome (GOLD analysis project Ga0335074, IMG submission 206715) | Soil microbial communities from Loxahatchee National Wildlife Refuge, Florida, United States - Lox_Sample_2.3 | ecosystem: Environmental > Terrestrial > Soil > Wetlands | place: USA: Florida...
CCGGAAGCAGGCTCTCGAGCGCGCGTGTGTCCACTTTCCCGCTGTCGGTCAGGGGAAGCGTCTGCACCTCGATGATGTCGGCCGGGACCATGTAGGAGGGCAGCCACGCGGCTGCCTCGGCGCGGACGTCAGCGGCCGCCATCTCCCCGTCCGCGGTCACGAACGCCACCAGCCTCACGTCGCCACCGTCGTCGAGCGGGACCACAGCGGCCTTGCTGACCGCTGGATGCCTGAGGAGTGCGCTCTCAACCTCGCCCAGTTCCGCCCGCATCCCCCGGATCTTCACCTGCCGGTCGATCCGGCCGAGATACTGCAGCTCCCCCGAGGGCAGCCAGCAGACCAGGTCGCCAGTGCGGTACAGGCGGGCGCCGGGCTCGCCGCTGAACGGGTCGGGAACGAACAGCTCGCCGGTAAGCCCGGGACGTCCGAGATATCCGCAAGCGACTCCCGGACCTCCGACGCATAGCTCGCCGGGAACACCAGCCGGCGCCTGCCGCATGCGGGCGTCGAGCACATATGCCCGGTGATTGGCCAGGGGCCGGCCAATGGGCGGGCTGGTGTCCCATTTGCCTTCGCACACTTTGCCGACCACTTCCACGGTGGCCTCGGCCGGGCCGTAGCCGTTGATGAAACGCCTTCCCCGGGCCCAGCGGGTGGTGAGCGCACCAGGGAATGGTTCCCCGCCGATCGACATCACGCGGAGGTCGGGCAGTTCGTCCGGATCGAGGAATTCCAGCAGGCTGGGCGTTGTCATCAGCGCGGTGATCCGCTGCGTCCTGAAGAACTGCTGCGCTTGCCCGGGCGTGGCCTTGGCCTCGTTGGAGACAATGTGCACACTGGCGCCGGTCAGGAGCGCACCGAATATCTCATAGACCGATACGTCAAACCAGAGCGCCGCGCACTGCGCGATTCGGTCGGTGGCCGAGGTGGTGAAGAACTCGCGGGCCAGTTCGGCGAAGTGGGTCACCGAGCCGTGCCCGACCAGCACGCCTTTCGGCTGGCCGGTGCTGCCTGAGGTATAGATCACGTACGCGAGGCTGCTCGGGGACAGCGCCACGGGGAACTCCGTGCCCGGGCCCGCGGCGATCGCGTCGGCATCCCGGTCGACGTCGATGACGCGATGATCACCCGGGGGCACGGCACCGGCGGACAGGCTGTCGGTCAGGGCCACCTTGACCTCTGCGTCCGCCAGTACCGCGGCCAGGCGCAGCGGGGGCGTCCCCGGGTCGAGGGGCACGTAGGCCGCACCCGCCTTCACCACGGCCAGGATAGAGATCACCGCGGCGATCGAGCGCTCCTGAAGGATCGCGCACCGGGTTCCGGCCCGGACGCCGCGCTCGCGAATGAACCGGGCCAGCTGGTTGGCCCGGTGATTCAGCTCGGCATAGCTGATCTCGCCGGTACTGTCGGTTACCGCGACGCCGCCCGGGTTGCGCAGCACCTGCCGGCCGAACTGCTCCGGGATGGTTCCCGGGGGATAGTGCTTGGCCGGGCCCGTTCCGTTGCTGGCGATCTGGGCTGCTTCCGCCGGGGCGATGATGCTGGATTCGCCGATGGGCGCGTCTGGCCGGTCCGCGGCCTGGGCGAGCAGATGCTCGAACCGTTCCGCCAGTCGATACGCCGTGGTCTTGTCGGTGGTGCCGGGGCGGCAGGCTACGGTGACGCGGACCGTGTCACCGGCCAGCTCGACGCCTAGCGACAGGTCAAGAACTTCCGCGCCAGGCCAGGCGGCCGGGGGCTGGCCGGCCGAGTCAGCCGGAGGCGCCTGCGGTGAGACCGTGACGAAGATCCCGGCCCGCATGGCAACCGGACCGTCGCGGTGGAATATCTCCCGGTTCAGGACATCGGCCGGCAGTGCCTGCGGTGCCGTGTCCCGCACCGCCGCCGCGCACTGACTGGCTACGGCGCGCCATGGCATGTCGTCATCGAGCGCGATACGGACCGGGACGATCTCCGCGGCACCCGGCGTGCCGTCCAGATCCGTCGCACTGGGCGCTCCGTCCAGCGCCACGCCAAAAACCAGGTCACGCTGTGCGGTGTGCTTGTAGAGCCAGACCGCGAATATCCCGTAAACGATGTCACGGATGGCTGCCCCGCCTGCCCCGCCTGCCACTGACCGGCCTTCGAACGGGCGCATCGCTTGGGCGCAGGCCGGCCGCTGCACCAGCACGCCGGTCGTCGCAGGCAACTGAGCGGGAACCTGATAAGCAGGAAACTCCTGGTAGTCAGCTTCCTGCAGGACGCGGCGCCAGTAGTCGAGGCGCTCGGCTTCCGGCGCTTCCCCAGATCGGTATTCGCTAACGCTGTCCTGACTGAGCATTTCATTCACCTGCCGAGGAGACAAATCACTGGTCAGGATGTTCATCCATCCACTTACGCAGGCTCAATGGCCGCATGTCAGTCCAGGTTTGGTCGATATATTCCAGGCATTCCTCTCTCGACCCCGACTTACCGACCTCACGCCACCCCTTTGGCACTTCCCTGTCAGCCCACCAGATGGAGCATTGTTCTTCGTCATTTCGAACAACTACAAATGACTCAGGCATTAGCAGTCCCCATAGTGAAGCTGATGAAACGGGCACGTACCCATGCATATTACATACGGACCCCAGGCACTGGTCAATAGACCGGCGGAGCGCAACTACTGCCACGCGGCATTCGTCGAATTCTGCCGATGATCAGACAAAGACCGGCCATCGGCGCGGCCGAGCAGCGCCCCACCTAGGTCAGCGAGCGCCGGCGCCGCCTTCCGGAGCACCGAATAGTGATCGCCGGGCAGCTCGACGATGCGCAGCTGCGTACAGAACGGGGCCCAGGCGGCCTGCTTGGGCGGGGAGCTGGCCGCCTCGATCAGCGTCACCGGGCCGTCATAGCGGTGCGGGCGGTAGTCCGCTATCGCCGCCGACAGCCTGCGGAATACTGCAAATCGGGCCAGCAGCTGATCGAGGTCCAGCCGCCCGAAGCCGGATATGTGGCGCAGTTCGGCGAGCACGGCCGAGAGCGCCTGGGCTGGGTCCGCGCCGTCAGCCGGGAAGGCCGGCAGTGGCGCCCCGGCACTGGAGACCAGATCGTAGACGAACGCGCTCAGCGCGTTGCCGTTCACGGCGCCGGGCGGCTGGCCCGGCCACGTGTCGATCATCAGGACCGGTTTGCTGCTCCCGGTCATCCCCTGCCATTGGCGCGCCATCTCATGTGCGATCGCCCCGCCAACCGACCAGCCGGCCAGAACGGCCGCCGGGCCGGAAAGCGCGGGCCGGACCTGCTCGAGGTAGCCGGCCGCAAGATCGGTGATCGAGTCGCTGCCCGGCTCACGGGCCTCGAGCAGAACGGACCGGTAACGGTCGCCGATCTCGGTCAGGAAAGGCGCATATGCCCCCACCCCTCCGCCACCGCCATGCACGAGAATCAGAACGGCCTGATCGGCCGCATCTGGTTCGGCCCATCTGGCCACGCCGGACACCGTCGGGTGGGACAGCAGGTGCCCCATGGGTACGTCGAGGCCGCTGCGGCGGAGTTCATCAATGAGCTGAACGGCCAGCAGTGAATGGCCGCCGAGCGCGAAGAAGTTGTCATCGCGGCCTATCGCCGGCATCCCGAGCAGGTCACGCATGGCCGCCGCCACCAGATGCTCCCGCGAATCCAGTGAGTAATGCAGCTCCGCACCCGTGAGGTCGGCCTCCCCAGGCAGCGGCAGCGCACGCTGATCCACTTTCCCGGAGGCGGTCAGTGGCAGCTGCGGCAGCGGCACGATGGCCGACGGCACCATGTACGCGGGCAGCCGCCGGCTCAGTTCTTCCCGCAGCGCGCGTACGGACACGGTCGTGCCCGGCAGTGCCGTCACGTACGCGGCCAGGCCCGTGCCGTCGCCTCCCGGGCCGGGCCGGGCCACCACTGCGGCCTGGGCAATGTCCGGGCATCCGGCTAGCACCTGCTCCACTTCGGCCGGCTCCACCCGGAAGCCGTGCAGCTTGACCTGCCGATCCAGCCTGCCCAGCACCTGGAACTGCCCGTCCGGCAGCTGCCGCCCGAGATCACCGGTCCGGTACATAAGCTGCCCGTCGCGACCGGGTACCGGGTTCGGGCAGAACCGCTCAGCGGTCAGTCCCGGCCGCGCCAGGTACCCACGGGCCAGGCGGTCACCGGCGACGCAGAGCTCACCCGGCATGCCCGGCGGGACCGGCCGCAGCAGCTCATCCATCACATAGACCTCGGTCGCCGACACCGGATGACCAACCGGAAGCCGTATGCGGTCGGGGCGCACATCCGAGATCACCGCGGAACTGGCCAGCATCGTGGTCTCGGTAGGCCCGTAGGCATGCACCAGGGAACCACGGAAGCCGGCGTCGAGGAGCGCGCGAGCCGCCGCTGGGCGGCCCGCTTCCCCGCCGAAGTGAAGGGTGCGCAACGGTGCGGCGGCCAGCGGCGCGAGGTACGCACTGTGGTTAATCAGGGCGGCAGGAACGGACAGGATCGTGATGCCCTGGCCGGTAAGGAACTCGCCGAAGGCTACCGGGGACAGCATCAGGTCCCGGTCGACGATGTGCACGCTCGCCCCGTTCAGCAGGGGGGCCCACAACTCGAAGGTAGTTATGTCCGAGCAGACCCCGCTGGTGTGGGCAACCCGGTCGCCGGGCGACACCTGCACGTAATTGGCCTCCACCACGAGCCCGACCACGCCCCGGTGCGTGACTGCTACCCCTTTCGGCGTGCCGGTCGACCCAGACGTGAACATGACGTACGCCAGCGCCTGCGGCGGTGCCGGCGCAGGCAGCGGCGGCAGCTGAAGTTCGCTGATTTCTGCGGCCCGGGGGTCGAGCTGGCGTACCGAGGGCGGCCACGGCACGTCGCGCGGCCCGCCGCCGCAGATTACGATCGTGGCCCCGGCCTGGCTCAGCATTTCGTTCTGGCGATGCGCCGGGTATTCCGGTTCGATGGGCAGATAGGCACCGCCAGCCTTCAGCACGCCGAGGTAGGCAGCTATCAGATCGGGCGAGCGATCCATGCACACGCCAACCGGGGTCTCCCGGCGTACACCGAGACGGCGCAGCGTCACGGCGAATTCGCAGGCCCGGCGGTCGAGTTCCGCATAGGTCATCCGGTGATTCCCGTGCACCACCGCGAGCGCGCCGGGAGTACGCCGCACCCAGTCGGTGAACCGGCTGACCACGGTCCCCGCCGGGGCCGGCTGCACCGCCGCCGGGGCGGCCCGCCAGCCGGGCGGGCTCACCTGCAGCCCGGATACCGGGATGTCCGGCCGCGTCACCCCGTCAGCCAGCATTGCCTGGAACTGCCTGGCCAGCCCGGCGATCATCGCCCGGTCGAACAGCGTGTCGTCATAGATCCACACCATGTCGGTGCGGTCTTCGCCGACATCCACGGTCAGCGTCAGATCCCCCGGGGGAAACCACCGGCCGCCCGGGAACTCGGAAACGGCCACCGGGCCGAGCGTCAGTGCGTCCGGCTCGGGATACCGGACGTTCACGCTGACCTGCTCGTAATGCATGACGCCCGCCGCACCGCCGGGTGCCGATGTCCGGACCAGCAGCTCGTATGGCACATCCTGATTGACCAGCACGTCGAACACGCTCATCTTGGCCTGCTGCACCAGCATGCGGAACGTGGGATCGCGGCGCAGATCCACCTTGGCGGGCAGCACGTTCACGAACATGCCGACCAGGTGCTCCACTTCGGGACGGTGCCGGTCACCGGCGACCGGGAGGCCGATCGTCACCACCTGCTCCCTGGTATAGCGGGCGAGCAAAGCGCCCAGGGCCGCCAGCGTGATCATGGCCACCGTGGCGCCCTCGGCCTTGCCCAGGGCATCGAGTGCGGCCGCCAGGTCGGGCGTCAGCGGCGCGTGCAGCACTCCGCCGCCGCGCGAAGGACCAGGAGGATGCCGCCTGTCGGCTGGCAGCGACACCAGGGACGGAACACCTTCCAGTTCGCGGCGCCAGTGGTCAAGCTGGGCGCGCACCTCCGGGTCGTCCATCCTGGAACGCTGCCATCGAGCGTAATCTGTCGTGCCCATCTGGATTTCGGCGAGTTTGGGCGTACGCCCTTGCTGCTCGGCGGCAGCAAGTTCAGACAGGTCAGCCAGGAGAGTAGGCCACGACCATAGGTCAATGACGATATGGTGCGCTGCCAATATAAGTACATTATCGTCGTCGGCCAGCCGCAGCAGTATGGCCCGCATTGGCGGTCCGGTGGCCAGATCGAAAGGCAGAGCCGAGCTCTCCTCGGTAATCTGGCGTGCGGCATTCAGCGGATCCGGTGTGCCACGCAAGTCGCGTTGCTGCAATTGCAGCCGCAGGTCCGCTCGGACTCGCTGCCGCGGGGAACCGTCGACCACCACAAAAGTGGTCCGCAGGGTTTCATGCCGCGCGCCCAAGGCGCCGACTGCGCGGCTGAGCGCGGCCGCATCCACCTCCCCGCGCAGCCGGAACGCGCGCATCAGCACGAATTGCTGCAATTCAGGGAACATCTGCTCAATCAGCCACAGGCCTTCCTGAGCAAAGGAGAGGGGGGCATCAACGACGCGATGTGGGTAATCAGAAGTCATCTGCTCTCCTACACGAACTGCTACGGCGCGAGCCCGCTGGCTCGCAGTTCGCCCTGCCAGTGGGCTATCTCCCCGGCCAGCCCGCCCGGGCCCGCCCACAGCAACCCCGACGTCACCGGCAGCAGAACTCGCTGGCCGGCGGTACCAACCGTGTCGGCGAACTCCCGCACCGTCCGGCCGGGACGCCCGAGGCCGGGGAGCGAGACCAGGGCGTTGCTCATGCGCTTCAGCAGCCCGCGGGCCTCATCGGCGGGCGCGCCGACCAGCGCCGCGGCCGGCCCGATCTCGTCGGCCCCGGCGGCGCGGTTGAACGTGCTGATATCGTCGGCCACCTGCTCGGCCACCGAACGGCCGTCTGGTCCGCGGGCGACCTGCACCGTCCCCACGTGGTTACTCGTGCGCACCAGGACCATGACCGCGCAACCCTGACGGCCGGCCATCCGGCAGAGCGGTTCGAGTGAGGCGAAGCCCATGAACGGCATGGCCGTTACCGCGTCGCCGCGGAGCCGGCTTCCGGAACCGAGGTAGATGTCCCGGTACGCTGCCGCGGTGTCCTCCGCATCGCCGCGCTTGGCGTCCACGACAACGAGCGTTCCTTGCGCATGGCAGCTGTCGGCCAGCGCCGCCATGGCGTCCAGGCCTGGCGCGCCGAACCGTTCAAAGAATGGGGATTGCAGCTTTACCGCGGGCAGAGTGCCCACCGCGTCGGCGATGTGCGAGCAAAAGCGGGTAAGCCCATCCGGCGTGTCATCGAGCCCCCAGGCAGCGAGCCACTTCGGCGATGGGGCGACGCCGAGCACCAGGTTGGTGCGTTTCTCGTAATTTTGCCGCCACCGGCTGGCGAAGGGCTCCGCGATCATGACTGGTACACCGCCAGCGGCAGGTCATTCGCCGCCTCCCCGAGCTTGGCCCTGAGCTGCGCGTAATCGTCGGCGGCCAAGGTCAGCCGGCTGGTGGCGAACGTGTCATGATCAGGGTCGTAGATGACCGGGCCGCTGTAGGGCACCTCGGCCGCGCTGCGGACCGGGGCCAGCGCCCCCCGCGCTCCGGGCAGCCGGTGCAGCCCGAATATGGGCATGCGGACCGCCATGGCGGAGATGCGCATTGTCCCGGATACCCGTGGGTTGATCTCGAAGATATGAATGCCGCCCGCGTCGTCCGCGACCAGCTCTACCTCGACATGGCCCAGGCCTTCGGCCAGCGTCACCACATTCGCGGCCAGGTCACGCAGCCGCCGGTCGAGCACGGGATCGATCCCGGGGACCGGGCACATGCGCAGACGGCGCCACGGCGGGATCAGGTCCGTGCCCGTGCGACCCTTCCAGACCGGAGGGAAGGTCGCCGTGCCGTGCTGGTCCCGAAACACCACGACGGAGTACTCAACGCCGTCGATGAAAACCTCGGCGAACTCATCGTCTCGCAGTGCGCAATACTCCACTGTGCAGAGCCGGGTGCCCGCGCTCTGCGTGCCATGCCGGTTCTTGACGACGACTGGTGTGCGCGCCGGGGCGACGGATGTTATGTCGCCCGCGCGTCCCCATGGCGGGGTACTCAGGCCGCGCGAGTCGAAGAAATCCTTCATGGCGAACTTGTCATAGCCGATCTGAGCGCAGGCCTCGGATTGCGCGAAAACGGATATGCCGTCCGCGCGGAGCCGCTCGGCCAGCCGCACGTCGCGCAGCAGCGCGTCATGGCTGGAAAATATGACCACCCGGCGCAGCCCGCTCGCCAGTCCCTCGGTTAGCCCTCGCCGGATGGCCAGCTCGTCGACGTCCTGGCCTTCGCCGATCTCGCGTATCAGGTCATCCGAGGCCAGCAGGGCGAAGTAGGGGAACCAGCCTGCCGCGCTCGCCGGGGAAATCAGGTAGAGGACGGGGGGCCACATGCCTAGTCCACCGCCCCCGGACCGAGAACCCGGCGGAAAGCTTCGATGTATGGCTGGACTATCTGCCCCGCCTCGTCCCACAGGAAGTTCACCGGCAGTCTTATCCACGAGCCACACAGATCGTCAGAGCGGGGGAACGCACGGTCGTTCGCCCGGGCAGCGGCCCGGCCCGCAGGTCCGGCCAGCTCACTCCAGTCCGCGGTGGCGCCACGGAAGACCGGGTACTGATGCAGCGGTCGCGTCGCTGGCGCGCGTACCCTCAGCCCCTCGGCCACCAGCCTCCGCACGAGTTCGTCACGCTGGTATGGCGCCTCCCGGCCGACGGCGACGACAGCGTCGTAGCATGCTCCGGTGGTTGAGCCCGGCGCCACGGGAACCCGCCGCAGGCCCGGAAGCTTGGTCACCTGGTCGAGCAGGGCGCCCAGGTTTCGTTGCCGCGCCGCCACCCGTTCGTCCAGGCTGCCCAGATGGCTCGCGGCCAGCACCGCAGCGAGTGGCGTCATCCGGAAATTGCCGCCCAGCCCGGTATAGAGGAACGGCTCGTAACCAGGCGTCTGGATGGTCAGATCGGTCCGGTGCCGGAAACTGGCCATCAGGCACGCGCGCGAGTACACGTCCGGATCATCGGTGAGCAGCATCCCTCCCATGCCCCCCGATACGGCTTTCTGGCCGCCGATGCTGAAGACCGCCGCAGAACTCGCTTTACCCACCGGCTCCCCGTGGTAGGTGGACCCGTGTGCATGCGAGCAGTCCTCGATCGTGGCCAGGTTGTGCCGCGCCGCGATCTGCGCCAGCGTGGCGATCTCGCACGGCTGCCCCCACAGGTGGGTCATGATCAGCCCGACGGTACGGGGGCCAATTAGCGCCGACACCTCGCCCGGGTCGATTGTCCCGTCCGGGTAGCGGGCGTCCGCCAGTACTGGCGTTACGCCGAGGAGCAGCAGGGGGCTGGCCGTACTGAAGAACGTGTAGTCCGGGACGATTACCTCGTCACCGGGCCCGAAACCCAATGCGAAGAACGCCGCCAGCAGAGCCGCCGTTCCAGAGCAGACCGCAAGTGCGTATTTCCGCCCGTGCCGGAGCGCGAATGCAGATTCCAGCTCCTCAAGCTCAGCCCCGTACCCGTAGTCGAACGTACGTCCTTGCCGGATGAGTGCTGCGGCCCGCTGCTGCGCGATCTCGTCATACACCGGCCACTCGGGCGGATGAGCGATGAGGGTTTCCGGGCGGCGCGTCAACCCGGCGTCTGTCGCGCTTCGGTTCACTTACGCGCCTCCGCTGCTGGTTTGGGGGGACTGGCTAAGGCGATCGGCCGCCGCAGGATAAGGCGGGTAATCCCGTGCGTATGCTCTGCGGTTTCGCCTGGATGCGTATGAGTGGAGTCCGTGTCCGACTCCCGCAAGACTTCCCAGGCTTCATAACGGTCGAGATACCACTGGTGGGGCAGCAGCACCGGCGGCCGCGAAGCGCCAGCCTCCGGGTACGGCCAGCGGTCATTGAACACGACAATGCCGTTGAGTCCACCGGGCCGGGTGACTGATTGCAGCCGGGATACGACGCGGGCGACGTCATCCGCATCCAGCAGCCATTGCAGCACATTACAGGCCAGCACCCCGTCATAAGACATGGGTGTCAGTCGAATAGTGCGGATGTCACCGCCCTCCCAGCAAATCCCCTCGGCTTCTCGCCACCGTGGGTCGCCCCGGCCCAGGATCTCGGCGTCGATATCGATCGCCTGGACGCTGGCGCCCTTGCTGGCCAGCCATACCGAGTTGCGTCCTTCGCCACAACCGACGTCAAGCACGCTTGGGTGACCGGCCGGGAGAAGGCCCGAAAAATCCGGGGCAATCCGGTCTGGGCGATATCCCCAGGCACAATTGCCGGAGCGGTACCTGAATGCGCAGCCCCCATCTGCGCTCACGAGACGCTGGCCTGGCGCTGAATGTTTTCGAGCCGGCGCACGAGCTCAAGCCACGCGGTTGCCGATTGCCATGCCAGCGCGGCGACAAGTGCTATCCGGTGCTGGGGTATAGCATTTGCGCACTGCGGCACATCATCGATGCCGATAGCGTAGCCAGAGAGCCAGCGCAGCAATTCCCTCCCCGCTTCCTTGTCCCGGACAGAAGGATCGGCCCTCAGTTGCTTCAAGACCCTGTTCTTGTCGCAAGGCTGCCTGTCCCTGCTCCCTGTCCTTCGGGCCAGGAATGCGGGCGATGAATGGCTCATTGCGCTGAGCATGCCCGGCGCGTCATTGGCTGCCCCGCGATTTCGGTGCCGCTTGGCGGAAATTGGGTCCTCGCCGGCCAGCAGGCGCTTGCGGACGTCACTGACGACCGCCGGGGAAACGGACGCCGCGGATGCGATTTCGCGCAGCGAAGCATGCGGGCGCTCCGCAATCAGCCTGGCTGCCCGCTGGCGCCCTTCGGTGTCGCTAACCGGGTAGCTGCGTCCGTCACGTCCGCGCCTCGCGTCCGCTTGCGGAATCTCCGCACCTGAACGGCGCCTGATCGCCGCGACGGTCTTGTCCGACAGGCCAGTCTTCGAGGCGATAACACGGTCCGACAGCTCAACACTCGCCATGAGGATCCGCAGGGCCGCCGCCTTGCGATCGCTGAGCGACAGGGGCAGGCCATGCCTGATGTTCAGCTCGACGGCGCGAATGAACGCTTCACGGTCGCTGCCATCGAAGAAGACCACTTCCACCATCTCGCGCCCGTGGCGTGCGGCAGCGCGCAGCCGGTGCATCCCGTCGATGACACGCATCGTCTGCCGGTGTACGACGATGGGAGGCAATCTCGCGCCGCATTCCGCCAGCCGCGCAACGTGAGCCTCATCTACCCCGGCCAGGCGCGGAGAGTCGCTGGCCACGAGATCGCTGACCGGAAGCAGGTGGACGCCGGAGTAGTCCACGTCTTCGCTGGGCGTAGCCTCCGTGGTTCCGGCGAGAATTGGTGCGGCAGCCCCCTGGCACTTACCCATTTACCGTACCTCCAAATCACCGTCCCTCCCATTTTCTCGGCGCTCCGCTTATTCGCGTAGTGATCACACGCCTGCCAGTGCAGATCGAATACCATTGGCCGACTGCAAAAGCGAAAAAGGCACACCGAAAACCATGTGAGGCACCGCGTCAACATATTTGCCTGCGCCGTGAGCCCAACAGCGAAGACAACAAAATCCAGCATACGTTGGGGAACTGAACGGCACAACTGCGAACTGTAGGGTAATCTCGCCATAATCACAGCAGACCGGACATGTCAAGGGTGCTGCTTGCCGAGTGGCCCGCGCCCCCGGGTGGCTGGCCTTCACAAGGGCAAGCGAACGATTGTTCACCTCGGGAAGGGCTTCAACGTGCCGCGCTACCACCCGGCCGCACCCGCTGCATCACCACTCGGCCGGGCCACACCCGCACCACACATGCGCCGCCTGCGCCCCGCTGCCGGCCGAAACCGACACCAGCTCCGAAACCGGGCACCAGCGCAAAGGATAAGCGCGCCTCAGCAGTGGAGCAGTTCTCGATTCCCAGGCCTGGATCTATCATGTTGGCTTAGGACGAGGGCACTCCTAAGAGATTGACTTACGATGCTCATCGAGCTCGACAGAGAAATCCCAAAGGCAGTTATCGGTAATCTTCTGGGCAGGCTCGCCTTTCATCCGGGCATCACGGTATGGCCCCTCAGCCTGCGAGGCCGTAATTTTCTCGTGGTGAGCGGGGACGAAGCGCTTGTGCCACCGCTTGTCCCTGGGGTCGATCGCGGCATAATAGCCGTGCACCATACGGCTGCGTCGGGATATTTCCTGGTAGCCAGGGAAAGTAAGATCGCCCCAGCACAGGTGGCCATCGGCGATACGGAGATCGGCCAGGATCGACGGCTGTGGTGTGCCGCGGGACCATGCGCGCTTGAGTCGGTGGACGACACCGTGCAAACTGGCCGCAGGCTTCGCGCGGGCGGCGCCAACGCCTTGAGGGTAAGCCTGTTCAAGACCCGCAGCAGCCCATATTATTTCCAGGGCAAGGGGCGTGCGGCCCTCACCGACCTGGCCGATATCCGGGAGGCCACCGGATTGCCGGTGGTCACTGAGGTTACCGACCCGCGTGACGTCGCTGCCGTCGCCGAAGTGGCTTCCTGCCTGCACGTCGACGCCCGCAATATGAGTAACCACGCACTACTAGGAGAACTGGGTATCGCCGGACGGCCCGTCCTTCTGATGCGGGGCCTGTGCGCGAGCATCGCCGAGTGGCTGCGGGCCGCGGAGTACATCGTGAGCCGCGGAAACACACGCATCGTGCTTTGCGCCCGAGGTGTGGTCGGGCTCGATGAATCGGCGGCGTACGCGCCTGATTTCTGTGCCATCCAGGTTGTGCGTAAGCACACCGAACTGCCCATCGTCTATGACCCTAGCCACAGCACGGGCCGCTTGTCAGCGGTCGCACCGGCCGCGCTCGCGGCTTGTGCGTTCGGTGCGGACGGGTTGCTGATCGAATCCTGTCTCCACGCGGACCGCATGTACCGCCCGGGTGACGCCGCACACATGTACCCGCCGGGGAAGCTGAGTGCTCTGCTCGCCGCCTGCGAGACAGCTAGCGAGCTGGGGATGCGGCTGGCCGCCGACGACCGGGCCGACGCGGTCGCATGAGCGTCAGGCAGCACATGAGCGTCAGGCAGCAGGGGACTCGGCCTATGGACTAACCGAACCTCACCAAGGCCGAGCGGCAGCCACGCAGTTGCGCGAGCCGTTGCGCCTCGGTCTCGACCAGCGGGACAGCCTCGGCCGGCAGCCGTCCACGCGCACTGACTTGCACGCGCAACGTTGCGCCGGACTTCTGCGAGCGCCAGATGGCGACGATCTCGCCAGCCGCGACGACCGTGCCGGGGGTGCCGGCGGCCGGCCAGATTAGCTTGTGCTGTGCCAGTTCGGGCACGAGCGTCACCCGGTCGCGGGTGAGCAGGTAGGGGTCATTGGGCGGGAGCAGCCGGACACAAGACGGCAATTCAGCCCGGCACAGCTCGTCGGCGTCCTCGCGCAGAACCGAGCCGGCCTGACCGTCCCAGCTCACGTCCGCAAGGTCGTCGGCCAGATCCGCGAAACGCCGCCGGGCATCCGGCAAGCCCGTCCGCGCCCAGTCGGCAAAGTCGCCAGGTGTCGCAGGACCGTAACAGCGCAGGAAACGGCGGACCAGCTCGATACCCGCGCCGAGCGCGCCGGGCGAGCCGACGCTGGGGACACGGGCGTCCAGCCACTCCTCGACCAGGACATACGAGACTTCCCGGCCGGAACGCGGCGCGACGCAGTAGACGCCCACAGCACCGGGCAGCCGGAACAAGGTCTCGTGTATGTGCCGCGAGCCGCAGCGCTTGCACCACAACGACATGGCCTCGGGCAGGCGAGCGGTCAGCGCCTCGCTCAGGTCGCCACGCGCCCGGGCGCCTCCCTTCAGCTCTGCCCTGGTCGCGTCGATGACCTGAGTGAGCGCATCGCCAAGTCCGATGCCATCCGCGGCCAGCCGCCCGCTCGCCTTCTCGCCCATCGTGACCCGCAGCGACGCCTCGTCCGTGCTGACGCCGCCGACGGTGAAAACGGCCACGTCGCCGGGGCACACGAAAGCGGGGATCATGCGCGGGCCGAGCACCTCGACCAGGGTCTTGCCCGCCAGGGCGGCGGACGTAGCATCCTCCGAGACGCCGTTGACCCTGGCCGCCAGGGCAGACAGCGCAGAACCCGGCGGGGTGTTACGAATGCTGCAGGCCGCCACGGCCTCGGCCATCCGCGCCTCGCCCAGGCGCTGCGCCAGATTGTGCCGCCGCAGTCGGAATGCCAGCACATGGGCACGGGTCGTCCGCTGCACGGTGGTCTCATCTTCTGGCCGACGGGCCACCCTGGCCGTCCACACGCCTGCAGGCTAACATCCCTGGTTCAAGGGGCCCCGGTAGTGGCGAACGTCAGGCCGGAGCTTGCGCCTTCCCGGGGCGCCTTCCGGGTTGTCCGCCCGCTCACCCCCATAAGTGGTTCCGGCTGCTGCCCGATGATCTCCGGCAATAGCTGCCGTCAGACTCCGAGGGCGCCTCTCGCCCCGGCCTGGAACACGCGGAACGGCAGGACACGCTTGGCCAGCAGGCCCACGCGCTCGGCTGCTTTGCCCGCCGACACCCGCCGGGGCGGGTGCGGGCTCTCGAGCACGCGGCGCACCACGGCGGCCACCTCGGC
>Ga0335074_10008050_pt1 | contig 14647 bp, 11 predicted proteins | sample Lox_Sample_23_FD_206715 | JGI IMG/M metagenome (GOLD analysis project Ga0335074, IMG submission 206715) | Soil microbial communities from Loxahatchee National Wildlife Refuge, Florida, United States - Lox_Sample_2.3 | ecosystem: Environmental > Terrestrial > Soil > Wetlands | place: USA...
CCCTAAGGCGAGGCCGAGAGGCGTAGCTGATGGACATCCGGTTAATATTCCGGACCTCCCAACTCTCGTTTGACGATGGGGAGACGCAGAAGGATAAGCAGGACCTCCTATGGCTATGGGGTTCGATGCGCGTAAGCTGGTTCGGGCAGGCAAATCCGCCCGGGCTTAACAGTGAGGCGCAAAGCATTAAGCCGTATGGCTGAAAGCTGCCGATTCCACGCTGCCGGGAAAATCCTCTAAGGAGAGGCGTTGGGAACCGTACCTCAAACCGACACAGGTAGACGAGGAGAATATCCAAAGGCGCTCGAGTGAAAGCTTGTTAAGGAACTCGGCAAATTAGACCCGTAACTTCGGGAGAAGGGTCGCCCATCTTCGGATGGGCCGCAGTGAAGCGCGTACGGCGACTGTTTAACAAAAACACAGGTCTCTGCTAAGTCGAAAACGACGTATAGGGGCTGACGCCTGCCCGGTGCCGGAAGGTTAAAAGGAGAGGTTAGCCGCAAGGCGAAGCTTTGAATTGAAGCCCCGGTGAACGGCGGCCGTAACTATAACGGTCCTAAGGTAGCGAAATTCCTTGTCGGGTAAGTTCCGACCTGCACGAATGGCGTAACGATCGTACGACTGTCTTAACGAGTTGCTCGGCGAACTTGTAGTACCGGTGAAGATGCCGGTTACCCGCAGCTAGACGGAAAGACCCCGTGCACCTTTACTACACCTTTACTATGATTTATGGCTCTTGCTGCGCAGGATAGGTGGGAGGCTTTGATACCGGATTCTCGGATTCGGTGGAGCCACCGGTGAGATACCACCCTGCGAGTGCTGTGAATCTAACCTCCTCCCGTGATCCGGGAGAGGGACATAGTAAGGCGGGTAGTTTGACTGGGGCGGTCGCCTCCTAAATTGTAACGGAGGCGCGCGAAGCTACTCTCAGACTGTTTGGAAATCAGTCGTCGAGTGCAAAGGCATAAGAGTGGTTAACTGTGAGACCTACAAGTCGAGCAGATGCGAAAGCAGGCCTTAGTGATCCGGTGGTTCTGTATGGAAGGGCCATCGCTCAACGGATAAAAGGTACGCCGGGGATAACAGGCTGATCGGAGCCAAGAGTTCATATCGACGCTCCGGTTTGGCACCTCGATGTCGGCTCATCGCATCCTGGAGCTGTAGAAGGTTCCAAGGGTTAGGCTGTTCGCCTATTAAAGCGGTACGTGAGCTGGGTTCAGAACGTCGCGAGACAGTTCGGTCCCTATCTGCTGTGGGCGTAGGAGATTTGCGGGGGGCTGTCCTTAGTACGAGAGGACCGGGATGGACGAACCTCTTGTGTTCCAGTTGTCCTGCCAAGGGCACGGCTGGGTAGCGAAGTTCGGTTGTGATAACCGCTGAATGCATATAAGCGGGAAGCACGCCCCAAGATGAGATCTCCCAACCCAAAAGGGTCATGAAGGGTCCAGGAAGACCACCTGGTTGATAGGCTGGAGGTGGAAGCGCAGTAATGCGTGTAGCTTACCAGTACTAATCGCCCGTTCGGCTTGCCATAGAATTAACTCTGCGCAGTATCCAGAGAGACATTCAACAAGCCTTGTTTGATCCGGGAAAACCCATTCGGTTGAAGGGGTACGGGCTTTCGCCCGTACATCTCACCTTCAGCTCTTGCGGGCTTTAGCCCCTGAGGGCCACGAATGAAAGTTCCGGAAATAACCTCACTTGCCAACAAGTTGAGGCATGATCTAGCCCAATCGGTTTCGTTGTGAAAAATCAGGTTGTACGGCGCCAGCTTGCCGCGCGAGAATCTCGGGAAAACCGGCCTGAACTCGTCGCGACTGCGGGGGACGCTCCTCCGCCAAGCGCCTTAAAGCTCGAAGGTGTGTTTTTACAGCTCGGTTAAGGTTGTTGGAGCACACGCTGGAAGAAGCAAGTCCAGCAGCACACCTAGATTTGCCGGTGACCATACCGCGAGGGTCACACCCGTTCCCATCCCGAACACGGAAGTTAAGCCTCGCTGGGCCGATGGTACTGCACGCGTAAGTGTGTGGGAGCGTAGGTGATTGCCGGCATTAACTAAAAGCCCGCCAGGGGAAACCCCGGCGGGCTTTTCTATGCTCATCCCCGCTTTTGGGCTTGAGTGATCTCGGAAAATCTCTCTTCACGTGTGAGAACTGCCATATGCAGGGTAAGTCCCGAAGGGACGGCTGAAAATAGCCCAGGATGAAATCCTGGGGAAAGGTGCACGGTGCAGTCCCGCAAGGACGAACTGAGAATTACCCAGGACATCGTCCAGGACATCGTCCTGGGCGCCGAGTTGGTTAGAAAGTTAGAAAATACTCCGGTTCGCCGGTTCGCGTTATTCCCAGGCTAGCAGTCCCCAGGATTTCATCCTGGGTAATTTTCAACCGTCCCTGCGGGACTGACTCGTCTCCTACGCCCGTCCCCAGGATTTCATCCTGGGCTATTTTCAGCCGTCCCTTCGGGACTTACCCTGCATATGGTAGTTCTCACACAGACTCTTTCTTAGCTTCTTAGCCCCTGTGGCCACCTGAAATGGATCTACCGGAAAAATCCCCGTCCTTGACCCTGAGCGCTACCCAACAAAAGCCAACATCCTCACAAAGCTTTCTGAGATGCTCCGCATCATCGCTGGATCGACGAATTCCTCCACGTACACGATATTGGCGATCAGAGTTCCGTCGTAAACCGACACTGAGACGTTAGGGAACTTCTTCAGCCATCCCAGGGCATACTCAAATCCAGTCACTCGTAGCCGCTCCGTCGGCCAATGGAATTGGACCGTCTGCATATCGGAGATATTCAGTGCAATGGGCGCCTGTCTTGGATTACCGAACGCCTTCGGATAATCCACGTAGTCATGAAAGATGCAGCCGTCGGCAACGGCCTGGTGAATATCCTGAAAGACCAGCTTGGCGATATCGAGCAACGGCCGATCGAGATCGGGGATAGCCGTGATATGTCCCGTGACGGCCGAGAAAATCAGCTCCGTTGAAATGTGCGGCTCGAGCCTTCGCCGCATGTCCACGGTCGATCGCATGAGAATTTGGCCCGGCCTGCCCTCGGCTACTTCACGAATCGCGAGGGCCAGCGCGGCCAGCAGCACCGAGTGCACGGAAGAGTCGTTCGCATGGCTTGTGCTGCTGATCCGATGGACGTCGTTCGCCTCGAGGATGACCCGCTCCAGGCGATGGTTCACCGGCCGTCCGTCGTACGGCGCGCGCATCGGGATCTCCGCAAACACTCCGGAAGCGTAAGCGGGTTCGCGGACCCCGTCGATCGCAAGCGAAGCCAGGCTCTGCGCCACCGCAGCATCGACCGGGCTCGGAAAGGGTCGCTCCTCCAACACGGGAGCTACCCCGCGCACCACGCAATCGCACATGTGCGCCAGATAGGAGTGCAGCTCTACCAGGGATGTCGCGTCCGTAATGGCATGGGAGCTGAGCATGAAGACGTCGAGTCCTTCATCCTCCACGAGGACGTGGATGCTATAGAGCTGGCGTGCGTATCGAGTTCGGCATTCAACAACTTCGCATAGAGAGCGCCGGCAGAGCAGCTATCGGAGGACAACCATTCTGCAACCGCAGCTGCGTCATCTCCCCGTTCCACAAAATACCCATCCTCGACAACCGAGCGGAGGATGCCATGGCAGGCCTCAACGTAACCAACCGCTGTGTCAAATTGCTCTCTGCTGACAGCTCCGGCGATACTGCTTCGGCTCACCACAATCGTGCCCGTCGCGATGTAGATCATCTCCGTCGGCGAGGCCTGGCGATGGATTCGTCTCTGAAGCGCCGCTTTTGACGCTGGTTCGCTGCCCACATTCTGCATCCTTGACTCCTGACCGCTTTCTTCGTCCCGTTATACCAGCCAAACCGGAACGCCTCATTTTTAGCGCCCGTCTCAGCTTGGTTGAGAGCTTCTCGCGCGTGGCCTGGAACGCGCTCAATGCGAGTGCGTTCGTATGCGTAATCTTGCAACCCCTGCTCTCATGCTGTATCTGCAATTCTGGGTGAGATGTTGTAGTCTCCGAGGCGGTGTCTCGGTGGAAGCCGGATAAAGCCTTTCAGCTGATGCAGGTGACGTAACCTTTTCTCGACCTTGTATCCCTGGTTGCCGCTCCCGCCTGAGGTTGTGTTGCCTTCGACCGAATGGAAGTCTTTGGGATGCAGCTTTGAGCCCGGCTCAACGCAGATGCCGGTGTGATGAAATTTGAATACCACGATGTCTCCCCGGTCCGGCATTTGGTGGGTGCCATAAAACACGTCGCAATTGCTGTGTTTATGCTTTCCCCATTCCAAGAGCCCCCACGCCAAAGCAGTCTTTGGCCGGTGTGCTAGTGACAAGGATGTCGCGTGCGGCGAATTCATCAAGAGCTGCATCACGCACCAGTCGACAAAGGCGGCACACCAGTTATGAATGCGAAAGATCACGGGCAATTCCGGAGGAGGCTGCTGGGTGACCAAGTGAAACCGCGATGATAAGTCGTTTGCTCCGGGATTGAGCAGGCTAACGCGATCCGTCTTCTCCCCGAACCCGGTTTTCTCGAATTCCGGCCCAAAGGCACCGAGCTTTACGTCGGTTGCCAACAAATAACCGTACAGCGTAGCCCGGCCGGATTGCAGGTCACCACGCGTACCGACTTGGCTCTCAGCAATTTTCGCCAGGCAATCACCGACATCCATGGGGAACCCCCTTTCGAAGCGTCCATAGTCCCCATTGTGCACTCGGGAGGACGCTGGACAGCCGAAATTACCCCGAAAATAAGGAAGGGTCTGACGACTTTCACCAATCGGCTCCAGGTGCCGGGCAAGTTACCCAAAAAGGCGACCTCGCAGGCACTCGTCCGCAAAGCCGGCTAGTCGAACAACCGGTACGCGGGCTCCTTGCAGTTTTGCCCCTCCTGAAATTCGCTGGGAACTCGCTCCTTTCCCCGAATCTTGCGCCCCGCTCGTTTCGGGTTCGTAAGAAACTGTTCGTTCCTCTGTCGAAAGTAGAGACCAATCGTGTCCTTCGCATCGTTTAACGAGCCATAGTCGCTGTTGTGAATGATTGCCATCGACACTCCACTGAAAACTGACTCGACAACGTTGAGAAATTGGGGATCGAGCGCGAGCGCTGTGCGATTTTGCAGTTCGTAATATTCACAGACCAGCAGGCTGCACCCGGAACGCATCCATAAAAAGTATGTGGCCCAGGAACAAACCCAACCTCGCGAAGATCCAGGATTACGGCCTGATCGGCGATAGGAACACCGCCGCGCTCATCAGCAACCAAGGGAGCCTTGATTGGCTCTGCTGGCCGGAGTTCGACTCCCAGGCCTGCTTCGCGTGTCTCATCGGCACGCCCGACAATGGCCGCTGGCTGCTCGCTCCCACACGAAAGACCACCAGTCAGCGCCGCTACCGGCCCGCCACCAACGTCCTGGAAACTACCTATGCAGCGGGGGCTAAGGACCAGATCAGCGTTACCGACTTCATGCCGGTCAAAGCGGACCACTCCTCTGTTGTGCGCATCGTACGCGGCATTGCCGGACGCATGCAGATGCGTACGTTGCTCGCTGCGCGCTTCGACTATGGCAGTGCGCAACCCAGGCTGGAACGCATGCAGGAGAACTGCTGGAATGCCGTCGTTGGACCTCACCGTCTTACTCTCAACAGCAACGTTCCTATGCATCTGGAGAAGGGCGATCTCATCGCAGCCTGGACCGTTCGGGCGGGAGACATCTGCTACTTCACGCTACGGCACACAAACTCCTATCTGGAGCCGCCACCCGAGCCATTCTCAGCTGTCGCTGCACAGGAAGAGACGGAGGCTTTCTGGAGAGCCTGGGCTGCCAAAAGTACTTACCGCGGCCCTTACAAGAAGCATGTTGAGCGCTCCCTGCTCACGCTGAAAGCCCTCACCTTCGGTCCTTCTGGAGGATTTGTGGCCGCGCCCACCACTTCCCTGCCTGAGAAAGTCGGAGGCAAACGCAACTGGGACTACCGTTTCTGTTGGCTGCGCGATACCACGTTCAGCCTGCTGGGACTTGAGTATTGCGGTTATCACGAAGATGCGCGGGCATGGCTCGATTGGCTCAGCCGGTCGCTGCAGGGCTCCCCGGCCAGCCTCAAGATCATGTACGGAATCACTGGAAAGCGTGAGCACAGCGAGTGGTCGGCCGACTGGCTTGAGGGATACCATGGCTCGAAGCCGGTTTATATCGGTAACAAAGCGTCGGGCCAATTGCAGCTCGATACATTCGGCGAAATTATGGATGTGCTTTATCGCGCTCGCCGCCAAGATATCTATCCGCACGATGACAAGAGTGGCCGGGCCCTGGAATTGCCACTCCTCGAACATTTGGAGTCGGTATGGCAAAAGCCGGACGCCGGCCTATGGGAGTTCCGGAATAAAACAGATTGGTTCACCGAGTCAAGGGTGATGGCCTGGGTGGCTTTCGACCGTGGGATCCGCATGGTGGAAGAGTTTGGTATGCAGGGCCCCGTCGACCATTGGCGGTCACTGCGCAAGAAAATTCATCAAGAGGTTTGCGCGCGAGGCTTTCAACGCGGCATGAACAGCTTCACCCAAACTTACGACGGCAAGCATCTGGACGCGAGCTTGCTGTTGATACCCATCGTTGGCTTTCTTCCAGTCGAAGATTTTCGAGTACGAGGCACCGTACGAGCGATTGAAAAGCATCTATGCAAACGCGGCCTCTTGCTTCGCTACGACACGAAGAAGGTAAAGGATGGTCTGCCACCGGGAGAAGGCGCATTTCTGGCCTGCAGCTTCTGGCTGGTCGACGTATACGTGTTGCAAGGACGCATGGAAGAGGCACACTCACTTTTTCGCAAATTGCTAGGCATCAGTAACAGCCTGGGACTGTTATCGGAGGAATACGATGTCCGTCACGGGCTGGTCGGAAACTTTCCCCAAGCGTTTACCCATATCGGTCTCATCAATGCTGCGTTGTCTCTCGAGATAGGTACTTCCGTCCGTCTCCTGGGACTCAAGAATCATAGCGGTTAGCCAGCCGAGCCGCCGCAAAGCCAGGATGGAAATGGTGTGCGCGTTCGTATCCGCGTCTGCGGACGCTTATCCTCTTTTTCATCCACATTCCCTTACGCCTGTGCCACGTTGCCGACCGTCTTACCGAACAGCAGGTGGTGATCCGCGTCCTGAACGGGGGCAGGAATATGCTCGCCTTCGGCCGCATTCTTCAAGAACCCAGGCGCGCTGACTCACCAGACAGGAGTCGAAGATGAACCCAACCACACCGTCCTCAGGAAAAAGCCTGGATCCCGAAAGGCATGCAAGCGTGATCCAGGCCATGCACGCCCATAACCTCGATTTGCTGCTGTGTGCTACCCCGGCCAGCGTTCGCCTGGTATCGGGATACTGGCCGGTGATGGGCAACAGCGTCGCAGCGGTCAGCCGCGAGGGAGCCGTGTATGCGATCGTGCCCGAGGACGAGCGGGAGTTAGCTCAGGCCACCACCGCTGCGGAGTGCATTGATTACCAGCCGCACACCCTCGAGCGTCTGACCACCGCCCCTGAGGCACTTCTCGAGCCGCTTCAGACACTGGCCAAACGCCTGGGGAGCCGGCCGCGCAATATCGGCATCTCTGTCAGCGATGCAGTAGAACCCGGATCCTACGTGGCTCACAACCGAATGCAAAACTTTCTGCAGCCGCTGGTCGAGCAAGCTTTCCCGAACGCCGCGTTTCATGCAACCAAGGAGATGTTGACTGGCCTCGAAGCAGTCAAAACGCCGAGAGAGATCGCAGTGATCCGTCGCGCATGCGAACGAGCGGCGGCCGGCTTCGCCGCTGCACCCGCGGCTATCGCGGCCGGCCGTCGTGAGGACGAGGTTGCGGCCGATGTCCAGGCCGCTTATGAACGAACGGCCAATCAGGGCTTTGAGCGCGGCTTTGGAAAATTTTTCTGCATGTCAGGCCCCAACTCCGTCAAAGCCGCGGGCGCCTATGCCAGAACGCGCAGCCGCGTACTTGAGCAAGGGGATCTGGTCATGATCCACGCCAATACCACGGGAGATGGTCTTTGGACCGACCTTACACGTACTTACACCGTAGGGACTCCGTCAGCGGAGCATACACGCATGCGCACGGCCATCGACGAGGCGCGCTCGGCTGCCCTCGAGGCCATCGCCGGCGATGTGCTCGCCAGCCGCGTCGATCAGGCAGCCCGCGACATCCTCAGCAACCGCGGTTTCGGGCCAGCGTTCAAACATGCCGTCGGCCATGGGGTGGGGTTTGCCGCGGCTGATGCCAATGCCCTGCCGCGCCTTCATCCGAAGTCCTCCGACATCCTCGCCGTTGGCATGACCTTCAACATCGAGCCTGCCATCTACCTGGAAGGGATTGGAGGCATGCGTAACTGCGATGTGATTGCCTGCGGCAGCAACGGGGCACATATCCTAAGTTGCTTTTGATTGCATCAGAACTAAGAGGTGGTTAATGACGGAAAACATCAGAGTGTCGAGTTCATCCGTCACCTTTTACACCATCCCCACAGATGCGCCTGAAGCTGATGGCACCTTTTCCTGGGACAAAACATCGATGGCCCTTATCCAGCTTGAAGCTGGCGGAAAATGTGCTCTCGGCTATACGTACGGCAATGACGGTGTCGCCGCACAGGCTTCGAAACTGCTGAGAGAAGTAGTCACGGGCAGCAATCCCTTCGAGCACGCCAGGACGCGGCAGAAGATGCTGCAGTACATCCGCAACGAGGGAGAAACCGGGATTGCCATGATGGCCATTTCCGCCATCGACAACGCGCTGTGGGACCTGTGTGCTCGCATCCTCGACGTGCCTCTAGTGCTCCTGCTCGGACAGGTGCGGCCCAGCATACCCGTGTATGGCAGCGGCGGTTTTACCACGTATTCGGATCAGCAGCTCACCGATCAACTAGGCGGGTGGGCGAGTCAGGGCTTTGCCAACGTCAAGATGAAGATTGGCACCCAACCGGACAAGGATCCCGCGCGCGTACACACTGCGCGGAAAGCGATCGGCGCCCACACAAACTTATTCGTCGATGCCAACGGCGCCTACACCGTCACCCAGGCAATCGATTTGGCTCACCGCTTTCGCGAGCAGGATGTGCGCTGGTTCGAAGAGCCGGTGAGTTCCGACAACCTGAGCGGTCTTTGCCAGGTGCGTACGCGCGCTCCGATGGGTATGGATATTGCCGCCGGGGAATACGGTTACACGGCATGGTACTTCGACAGGATGCTCTCCTCCCAGGCGGTTTCCGTTTTGCAGGCCGATTGCACGCGCTGTGGAGGCATCAGCGGTTTTCTCGAAGCCGCGGCCCTTTGTTGGGCCCGCGATACTCCGCTCTCGGCCCACTGCGGACCGAGCATGCACCTGCACGTCTGCTGCTCTGCCGCGCGCGCCGTACACATGGAATTCTTCCATGACCACGCCCGCATCGAGCGCATGTTTTTTGACGGCTTCTGCGAACCCGTTGACGGCATGATGGCGCCCGATCTTTCGCGGCCCGGAAATGGACTCACGTTAAAAGTCAGGGATGCGGACAAGTTTAAGAAATAACGCGCATCCAAACAGAACAGAGTCTTGAACGAGCGCTAGGAGTGCACATGGCAAAGCAGGTAACAGATACGGTTGTGGAGAGGTTGGTCGAGTGGGGAGTCGATACGATTTTTGGCTTCCCCGGCGACGGCGTGGACGGATTGTTTGAATCGCTGCGCACGCATCAGAAAGATTTGCGTTTCATTCAGGTGCGGCATGAGGAGGCGGCGGCTTTCGCCGCCTGCGGTTACGCCAAGTACACGGGCCGCGTTGGAGTGTGCTGCGCCACCTCCGGCCCGGGCGGCATTCATCTGTTAAATGGTCTCTACGACGCAAAGTGCGATCAAGTTCCGGTCCTGGCCATCACCGGTCACACCTTTCATGACCTTATCGGGATGGACTACCAGCAGGATGTGGATCTGGACAAGGTGTACATGGATGTCTCGGTTTTCAACGAACGGATTATGGGACCTGCGCACGCGGCTAACGTTGTAGATATGGCGATGCGCTCCGCCTATGGCCGCCGCGGTGTCGCTCACATCTGCATACCAAAAGACATACAGGAGTGGCCGATGGGCAACGGCAAACGCTCCAATGCGAACATCAAAGGTCACAGCGGCGAGTGGGAGCACGCTTCGACGTCGCGGCCCAGCGATACCTTATTTCGCCAAGCCGCCTCTATTATCAATGACGGTTCGCGAGTCACGATCCTGGTGGGGCGCGGGGCGCTGCGCGCTCGCGAAGAAGTGGCTCAATTGGCGGAAACAGTTGGCGGCCCGGTCGTCAAGGCGCTTTTGGGCAAAGCCGTTCTTCCCGATCGCAGCCCTTACACCACCGGAGGCATCGGTCTGCTCGGCACCGCTCCATCCGTAGATGCCATGGAGGAATGCGACACGCTGATCATGATCGGCACCAGTTATCCCTACATGGAATTTCTACCCAAACCAGGGCAGGCCAAATGTGTACAGATCGAGATTGACCCCACGCGTGTCGGTCTTCGCCATCCGGTGGACGCAGCCCTGATCGGAGATGCCAAGAGCATCCTTAAGACCCTGCTCCCGTTACTGAAGCGCAAGAACAATAAGTTCCTCAAAAAAGCGCAGGAACGCATGAAGAGCTGGCACGACGTATTGGAAGAGCGCGGCACACGCACCGACGTGCCGATGAAGCCCCAGGTGGTCACCTATACGCTGAATAAGTTGCTCAAAGACGATGCGATTGTTTCCTCCGACAGTGGCACCATCGCCACCTGGACCGCGCGCTACGTGGACATGAGAGGGTCTATGCAGTTTTCCCTTTCCGGATCCCTGGCGACTATGGCCAATGGATTGCCGTACAGCATCGGCGCCGCTGTTGCCTATCCCGGGAGGCAGGTGGTGTGCGTCGTTGGGGACGGGGGCCTCACCATGCTGATGGGCGAAATTGCAACTCTGGTTAAGTACAAACTTCCGGTGAAGGTCATCGTGATCAAAAACAATGTGCTCGGCCAGATCAAGTGGGAGCAGATGATCCTGGAGGGGAATCCGGAATTTGGCGTGGAGCTCGAGCCCATTGACTTTGCCGCCATCGCGGAGGCATGCGGAGCCCGAGGTTACACGATCGACAAGCCTCAGGATGCGGAACGAATCCTGCGTGAGGCCCTGAACTACGCAGGCCCGGCGGTGATACAGGCGATTGTCGATCCGAACGAGCCTCCTATGCCCGGTAAGGTGAAAACCGAGCAGGCTTACAAGTTCTCCAAGGCGCTCGCGCGCGGACAGAAGGATGCGTTCAAGATCGTCAAGGACGTGGCCGGCGACAAAGTTCGCGAAGTGGTTTAGGAACGTCAGGATGAGCACAGTGCAGCCTGAGATTCTGGCCCCGGAGCACGACGCAATCGTAGTGGCAAATCACATCCGGGAAGGCCGCTTTCAACGCAGTCTTTCGTTGCTAACGGCGGTGACCAGCGTGGTCAGCGGGCTGGAAGTCGCGTACGAACACTATCGCGGCAGTTATAGCCGGCGCGTCATGTACACCCCCGTGATCATGAGCGCCGTACTTGCGGTAGCCGGTTTCGCCGCCTTCGTTAGCCGCCGCGCTGCGCGGGTTGCATTGCGCATGGTATCAATCGTTACCCTGGCCGACGCCGGTACGGGATTCTACTTTCACGTACGCGGCATCGCCCGCAAGCCGGGCGGCTGGCGTCTGCCGATGACGAACATGATCATGGGTCCGCCTATTTTTGCGCCTTTGCTCTTTGGCACCAGCGCATATCTCGGCCTGGTTGCCTCTTACCTGCAGCGGGAAGACGCTGACGCCCTCGGCGATGACGAGGGCGGCGATCATTGGCTGGCGCGTTATCTTCCCCCGCGCACCGGCCGCGATCTGATCTCCGCCGAGCAGGATATGCGCGAAGGGAAATTCCAGCGCCAGGTCGCCATTATTACCGGCGTAAGTGCCCTGCTGAGCGGATTCGAAGCTTATTACTCTCACTACAAAAACAACTTCCGCTACAAGGTGCAGTGGAGCCCTGTCATCATCGCGCCCCTGCTGGCAGCTGCCGCGTTTGCCTCGGTCAAGAGCCGCAAAGTGGCCACGACCGCGCTGCCCGCCCTTTCTGTTGTGGCAAGCGCGGATGCCGCGGTCGGGTTCTATTTCCATGCGCGCGGCGTGCTTCGCCGCCCGGGCGGCACCAAGCACCTGCTGTACAACATCATGTACGGCCCACCGATCTTCGCCCCCTTGCTGTTTGGAGCCGCAGGCATGTTAGGTTGCCTGGCCAGCCTGCTCCGCCGGAGGAAAGCATGAGCCCACTCCCCGTGCAACCACGCTACCCGGCTGAGGCTATCGATACCGCGTTGCTCCCAATCGATCCAGCCACCGGTCAATCGCTGCCACCCACACCGCAGCCCGGCTACTATCCCGGTTACAGTACATTGGGACAAAAAGCGTACTGGGATGAAGCCACCCGCAACGTGATCGAGCAGCGCGTGGATCAAACGCCGCCGATCCAATACTTCACTCCCGAGCAAGCCAAATTCTGGCGCGCCGTCTTCGACCATTTGCTTCCCCAGCACGATCGCACGCCAGACCGCCGCATTCCGCTAGTGGAGCCGCTCGATTTGCGCCTCTACCAGAATCGCACCATCGGCTACCGCTATGAGAGCATGCCGCCCGATCGCGAAGCCTTTTCCCTGGGCGAGCAGGCCATCAACGCCGAGGCCCAGGAGCAGTTCGGCGGGGACTTCGTTTATCTGCCTCTGCATCAGCAAGAGCTGGTACTCAAAGCGATACACGATGGCAAGCCCAAGGCCGCTCACGATATCTGGAAGAAAATGGCGGTCGGCCGCTTCTGGCAGATGCTCATGCAGGATGCGCTCGAAGCCTATTACGCCCACCCCTGGAGCTGGGACGAGATTGGGTTTGGCGGTCCCGCCTATCCTCGCGCATACACGCGGTTGGAGCGCGGCGAACCCGAGCCATGGGAAGTGGAAGAACAGCGCTACGAATGGGAGGCTCCGGCCTACGCCGTCTCCGACGTCACCGAAGATACGCAGCATTTACATCTTGAAGCCGAGCAGAACGGCTGATCGCGAGAGGCTCCGTGCAGAAACCCCTGTTTGGCTCATTCGAAGAGCCCAAGACCAACGGCCACAAACTCGGGCCCATGCAACAGATTCGTACTCCCATGCGCCGTTTCTCACTCGAGGAACCGTTGGATTACCTCATCGTCGGCTGTGGAGCTGCCGGAGGAGTTCTGCTACAGCGCCTGGCCCGCGCGGGATTCAAAGTAGTTGCGCTGGATGCCGGGCCCTTTTGGGACACAGAACGTGACTGGGTAAGTGACGAATCCGGATCGCATGATCTGTACTGGGAAGACCCCCGCGTCACCGGCGGAGACCATCCGTTGGCCCTCGGCGCTAACAACTCTGGCAAAGGAGTAGGCGGCAGCACGGTACACTGGGCTGCTTTCACCCCGCGTCTTCACCCCTCTGATTTTGAGATTCGTACCCGCGACGGTGTCGGCGCCGACTGGCCCATTTCCTACGACATCATTCGGCCGTACTACGAGCAGATGGAGCTGGAGATGCCGGTCTCCGGTCCCGCTTACTATCCCTGGGGCCACCCTCATGGCTACCCATATGGGCCACATCCGATGGGCGGCGTGGGCAATGCTCTCATCAAGGGCTGCTCCGGGCTGAACATCCCGGTCTCGATCGGTGGACCGGTCGCCATTCTGGCCGGCTCGCATGGCGATCGGCCTCATTGTATCTATCGCGGTTTCTGTATTCAGGGCTGCAAGGTAGGGGCCAAGGCGAGCACTCTCATCACCCACGTGCCTGACGCTCTTGGCAGTGGGGCTGAGATCCGGCCTTACTCCATGGCCTCTCGCATCGAGCTGGGCAAAGACCGCCGCGTTACCGGGGTTCACTATTTCGATCGCGACGGAAACTCGCACTTCCAGCGAGCCAAAGCCGTGATCGTCTCCGGCTACTCAATCGAGACCCCGCGCCTGCTGCTCAACTCTTCGTGCCCCGGCTTTGAAAATGGGCTGGCTAACTCCAGCGATACTGTAGGCAGATACCTGATGGCGCAGGCCGGCAATGTCATCCTCGGCCGCTTCGACCAGCCGGTACGCATGTATAAGGCGCCGCCCGCCCATGCGCTTACAGAAGAGTTCTACGAGACGGATCCCAAAAACGACTTCGCGCGGGGCTTCGCCATCCAGACCGTGGGTCCGCTGCCCATCGCATTCGGCAAGCAGATGTTGGCGGCCAAGCGCGCGTGGGGTTGGGGCATGCGGCGCGAGATGATGGATTACAACCATTGGGCAGCCTTTGGGCTTCTGGGCGAAATCCTGCCCTGGCCGGACAACCGCGTCACCCTGGCCGAAGAAAAGGATAGCCTCGGCTTGCCTGTGGCGCATGTCTCCTTCAACCTGCGCGACAACGACAAGAAACTCATCCATGCTGCAAAAGACAAAACGATGGAGGTCATGCACGCCGCCGGCGCCACCGAGGTGGTGCAGGAGGCGCGCTACGCCCACCTGGTAGGGGCGGCCCGCATGGGTTCCGATTCGAGCCAATCCGTCGTCGACAAGTTTGGCCGCACCCACGACATCGCTAACT
>Ga0335074_10008051_pt1 | contig 14645 bp, 14 predicted proteins | sample Lox_Sample_23_FD_206715 | JGI IMG/M metagenome (GOLD analysis project Ga0335074, IMG submission 206715) | Soil microbial communities from Loxahatchee National Wildlife Refuge, Florida, United States - Lox_Sample_2.3 | ecosystem: Environmental > Terrestrial > Soil > Wetlands | place: USA...
TCGGTAAGAAAATAGTTGTTGCAACGAATATCTCTCTGGGACATCAAAGGTAGCGAAGGAGACGAACCATGGCACCTACCGCTACTGCTACTGCTACGACAACCTGGAAGCTCGATCCGGCTCACTCTTCCGCCGAGTTCAAAGTGAAGCACATGATGATCTCTAACGTGAAGGGCAGCTTCTCGGGCCTTTCCGGCGCCCTCACCGAGCACACCGTCGATTCCACACTTTCTTCGGTTCAGGCATCCGTGCCGGTGTCTACGGTTACCACCGGCGACGCCCAGCGCGATGCCCACCTGAAGAGCGCCGACTTTTTCGATGCGGAAAAATACCCCACGCTGGACTTCAATTCCACCAAAGTTGTTCGCAAGGGCGACGCGTACGAGGTCACGGGCGATCTGACCATCCACGGCGTCACCAAGCCGGTGACCTTCGCCGTTGACGGGCCCAGCGCCCCCGGCAAAGATCCCTGGGGCAACACGCGCATCGGGCTCTCAGCCACGACGAAGATTAACCGCAAGGATTTCGGGCTCGGGTGGAATGCCGCCCTCGAAACCGGCGGTTTTCTGGTCGGCGACGAGATCGCTATTACTCTCGAGGTGCAATTCATCAAGCATTAAGAGGCGAGTGAAGAGTTGCGCAGTTGGGCTCGGCGCCATGCGGTTGAAACTGATCACGTACCGTCTGTCCCGATCCGACCTGCTCTCTCTTGCAAATTACCTGTTGCAACGAATATCTCTTCCGCACATCCAATAGAAGTACGGTTAGAGCGGATCGAGGGCGGCTCAGGCGCCGCATCGCCGCAGGGAGGTTTCATCGCCCTGCGCGTAAGGCGGGCGTAAGCTTGCTGCAGGTCGGCTTCCCCGGAGGTATCCATGTCACTCAGAGCTGTAAAGGAGATCTACCACACCAAGCCCACCATTGAAGGTGCGGGCGTCAAGCTGCAGCGGGCTTTCGGATTCGGCAAAACCCACGAGTTCGACCCGTTTCTTCTGCTTGACGACTTCCGCAACGAGAATCCGGCCGACTATCTCGCCGGTTTCCCCTGGCACCCGCATCGCGGCATCGAGACTATCACCTACGTGCTGGCCGGCGAAGTGCAGCACGGCGACTCGCTCGGCAACAAGGGTCGCATGACTGCCGGCGACGTGCAGTGGATGACGGCGGGAAGCGGCATCCTGCACCAGGAGATGCCCAAGGGGGACGAGCGCGGGCGCATGCATGGATTCCAACTCTGGGCCAACCTGCCGGCATCACTGAAAATGACCAGCCCCCGCTACCAGGACATCCCGGCCACCGCCATTCCGGAGGTTACCGAGGATGACGGCACAAAGGCGCGCATTATCTGCGGCGAGTTCTGGGGAAAAACCGGTCCCGTCGAAGGTGTCGCCGCCGATCCGCGTTATGTCGATATTTCAGTTCCCCCGCTCAAGCGCAAGCGCATCCAGGTGGAAACCACGCGCAACGCATTCGCCTACGTCTTCGCGGGCGCAGGAACCTTTCGCGATGCCTCGCAGCCAAAGGCGGTGCTCACCGAGTCTGCTGTCGATCCGAATCTTCCGCCGGTTTACGATGCGAAGAACCATTCCCTCGTGCTTTTCGACCGCGGCGACGAAATTGTTGTCGAGGCCGGCCCGGAGGGCATCCGATTCCTGCTCGTCTCGGGCAAGCCGCTCGAAGAGCCGGTGGCGTGGTACGGCCCCATCGTCATGAACACGCAGGAAGAACTGCGCCAGGCTTTCAGCGAACTGCAGTCCGGTAGTTTTATCCGCCACTGATAACCAGGCGCTGGCCGAGCCGGCTGCTGGAGCTTTCAGACCGTAAGAAAGATTGCTCCGTCTTCAATTGCCAGCTCGAGGCCGGCCGACTTTGCGGCTTCCCGGAGCGCTGCCTCGAGCATCACCGCAGGGTCGGCGCTCACGGCGAGCCGGCGCATCAATCCTTCACCCTTTTTCGCGCCTGCTGAGAGCGTGATTTTCAATCCGCGGCGCTTGCACTTCACTGCTGTTCCATCCTCGAGCTTCACGTTCATCGGCTTGATGTAGGCGTCCACGTAGTGCACGCCGATGCCCGATTTGTCATCAGTTTTCTGTGGCAGCTTGTTCACGGCATCGGTGTTCACATCGCAGAGCTTAGTTTTCATGCTGGGCTCCAACCGGCTCGAAACCTTTCGAGTCCAGGAATTCATCCATCACCTTCCTGAAGGCGCGCGTATGTTCGGGCGTGCTTCCGCAGCACGTCCCCACAATGTTCGCGCCCGCTTCCAGCAGCGGCAGCAGTCCGTTCACCATCTGCTCCGGGGTTTCGTCGTAGACCACCTTCATATTTACGAGCTTGGGCTTGCCCGCATTCGGCTGCACCATCACCGGCAAGCCGGTCGCGCTCTTGTACCGTTTCACCGCGGCCAGCGCGCGCTGCATGTCCATGCCGGTGCCACAGTTCAGCGCCACGATGTGTGCGCCGTGCTCTTCCATGAACTCCGCCGCCTTCTCCGGTTCAATTCCCATCATGGTGCGGAAGTTCGTGCCGTCGAGCGTCACGTCGTAGGCCATCGAACCGATAATGCACTTGGCGCCCGCTTTCTTCGCGGCGTTGATGCCGATCAGCAGTTCTTCGAGCGAGGTTTGCGTCTCGATAATGATGGCGTCCACTCCCGCTTCAACCAGCGCCGCGGCCTGCTCGTCAAACGCGCTCTCGACATCTTCTTGGGTAAACTCGCCGAACGGTGCAAGCAGGCCGCCGAACGGCCCGATATCGCCCAGCACGTAGCCCTCCTTGCCGTCGAAGCTCTGCCGTGCGACCGCCACTCCTGCTTTGTTGAATTCCGCAGCGCGGCTGCCGTTCGAGTGGCGATTGAGCATGATGCGCGATCCGCCAAAAGTATTGGTGATGATGCACTCCGCGCCGGCCTGCACATAGCGGCGCTGAATCGCCAGTACGCGCTCGGGGTGCGTTACGTTCCACTCCTCACCGCAACCGCCCTGCTCCAGGCCCGCGAGCATGAGTTGCGTGCCCATTGCCCCGTCGCACAGCAGCGGCCGTTGCGCAATCGTCTCCTGCAAAAGTTTCTTCATCATGGCTCCGTCTCTTGCGCCATTTCCCGCTGCGCCAGGGCGTAATGAATCGTCTCCAGAACCAGGCCCCACTTGTGCTCGCGGCTCGCCGCCTCGCAAAAGCAGCCCGCCGAGCTGACGCCTCGCCGCCATTTGAGCACCGCATTCAGGCGTTCACCGTTCAGCGGATTCTCGCCGGCGATTGCGTTCATGAGCACGGCCGGGGCCTCAATGTACCTGCACATGGATTCGTAGCCCTCGTCGCCTTCGGCCGGCGCGCAGCGTTGTTCCCTGATCGGGTAACCCTGCTCGCGCGGCCCCAGCTTCACGTGGTAGAGAAACTTGAGCGGGCGGCCCATGTTGGTGCAAGTGGTTCCATCATAGCGGAACACCACATCGAGAGAGCCATCCTCAAGGTCGCGCAGGACAAGCCGCTCCTTGGTCCAGCGCTGCAGCGCGTTTCGATTCACGCTGTATTGAGCATGGTGGTCGAGGACAGCTTTTGGCACCGGGAGAGGCTCGCCTGCGGTGCGAGGCGCCCGACGGTAGGCCGCGCGCCTGTACTGGCACGGGCCGAATGAGCAGCTTTCGCAGGGAACCAGGCTGGTGAGCCGCCGCAAGCGATCGGTGTGCCGCGTCAATCCAAAGACGGCCAGCAGGGTCTTCTTCGGCCTAAGCATGCCTGACTCAAACGCTTCCACGCGCGAGGGGAAACGCTCGCCTCGCGTCCCTTTGATCAGCTCAAGCAGCCGCGCCTGTTCCCCCACGTCCCACTCGCGGTAACCGGGACTGTAATGCGGCAACACCGCCATGCCGCGCTGTTCGGCCCAGTCGCAGAGTTTCGCCCCTGCGAGGGTGGTCAAATGCTCCACGACGGCAGAGCCAAACATCTCCAGAAAGAAATACTCGTCGGGCTTTTCCTGCTCCCACAGCCGGCGCGACTCCTCTTCGGCTTCGATTCCTGCCCCAACTGCAGCGACGATCGCGCTATGTGCATCCGCCCGCTCAAGCGTGCTCTTCAACCGCTTGCTCGAGAACGAAGCCTCGTCAATGCGGATGGAATCTCCCACGATCGCAAAGCTCTCCGCCTGCCGCGCATAGAGCCATGGTCGGCCGTGCTTGGCATACCAGTCCCGGGCCCAATCAGCCAGCTCGCGCGCGCGGCCTTCCAGTGTCCAGCCGCGTGGATATCCGAGCAGCCGCGCATACTCGTCCGGCAGCACGTCCACGTCGGGCAACGTGGCAGCCAGTTCGATTGTGTCGGCTACTTCGCGCACGGAATCATCTCCACAGGCTTGAACTGGCAACCATCCACAAAGAAATCAAAAAAGCTCGCATGCGTCTCCAGCCGGCAGTGCTGTACCTTTTTCACCAGCTCTTCTAATTCCTGCCGCTTCTGTTTTGAGAGTAAAGCGATGGTTGCGCCTTCAATCGCCGTGTTGCCTGCCTGCACGATCTTTTGTGTATCCAGGTTCGGCACCAGTCCAATTCGCTTTGAAGCCTCCACGTTCAGATGCCGTCCGAACCCGCCTGCGAGATAAAACACATCAACATCGTGAAAGTCGATGCCGTAACTGGAAAAAACCACCTGCAGTCCCGCAACGTTCGCGCCCTTGGCCTGCGCCAGCTCATTCACGTCGCTCTCCAGTAGATAGACGTCCTCGTCGGCCTCTTTGCCGTGATAGAGAGTAATGCGCTTCACATCGTCATTGAACCGCCCCATCGTATTCATGCGCCCGGTGCGCAGCAACTCACTCAGTACATCCACCAGGCCCGACCCGCAAATTCCCTCCGGCTTGCCGTCGCCGATCACACGCAGCCGGAGGCTGCCATCGTCCTCGATCCTCACCTCTTCAATCGCACCTTCTAGCGCAGGCATGCCGCAGGCAATCGCGCCGCCCTCGAAGGCCGGCCCGGCCGGGCACGATGCGGCTAGAATCTTGTGCCGGTTGCCGACAATCAGCTCCGTATTCGTTCCAATATCCATCACGGCAACCAGCCGGTCTTCATGCGCCATATCCACGGCCAGCATCGCGGCGGCAGCATCTGCCCCCACGTGCCCGCTGATGATCGGCGCACCGTACACGCGCGCCCTGGGATGAATCGGCAGCAGACTGCGCAGCCCCGACTCAACCAGGCTCGTCGTCCCGCGTTTGCCTTCTCCCATTTCGATTTCCGTGATCGAACGGTAGGGGCTCTGCCCGATGGAATGCACGTTCTGCCGGAAGAAAAGATCGCGCATCGTCGAATTTCCGACCACCACCATCTCATAAATCGTCTTCGGGTCGACAGGAAACTTTTCAATCGCGTGACTTGTGTAGCCGGCCAGCGTCCGCATCAACAGTCTGCCCGGGTGATCGCTGTCGTACGCGATGCGCGACATCACCTCTGACCCGCCAAAGCGCTGCGGGTTTTCAAACGATGTGTCTGCGATCAGCTCTCCGCTTTCAAGGTCGATCAGCCGCAGGACCACCGTCGTCGTCCCCAGGTCCATCGCAACGCCGTGAATCGGCCCGGTCGAGCGCTCCACCTCCGCACCATCAATCAGGATGCGGTCGCCGTCGCGCGTCACCGCGGGATCGAGTTTGAACTCTGCCTGGCTTACCGGCAGCCCGAGGGCCTGGCCTTCGATGCGCATGGTTCCGCGCCGCATGGTGTGGCAGCGAACATGCCCGGATCGGCCCGTCACATACGTCTGGCAGGAGAGCCGGAAATTCCCCTTCAGATGCTGTTCCGGCTCTGTCAATGGCGAAAGGACGTCCATCCCCTCCACCACTTCTACCATGCACTCTTTGCACTTGCCTTGCTTGCGGCACGAGGTAGGCACATCGATGCCCATGGCCTCAGCTTGATCGAATAACGAAAAATCGCTCTTTGCTTCGGTGGATCGTCCGTTGATGGTAAGCGTGACGGCCATTCCTCGGGAGTCTCTACCAGCCCTTCGCTTCTAACTCGGCTTTCAGCGCCTCTGCCACCTGCCGGGCAGAACCTGCGCGCTCTTCTTCGTCACTCCATCTCCATTGGGCCAGGTAGTCATCCGCAGACTGCAACCCAAGCTTCGTGGCCACGGCGTCGATGTGTTTCATAAACTTGTCGTCCAGCATCAGCGTCACGTCGTCGCTCTCATCCTCCGCCTTGATCTGCGTGGGAATCTGCTGCCAATAAAGAATTTTGTAAGTGGCCATGGATCACTCTACCTGCGCGGTCACTTCTGCCGCGAGGCGCATGAACAGATCGACTGCAGCCGAGGCATTCGCGCCATAGCCATCGGCGCCAATCTCGTCGGCAAACATCTGGCTGATGGGAGCGCCCCCGACGGCCATCTTGATATGGTCGAGCCCAGCCGCGTGGAATCCGTCGATCACGGTTTTCATGTAGGTCATGGTCGTCGTCAGCAGGGCGCTCATCCCGATGATATCCGGCTTGCATTTTTCCGCCGCGGCCATGAACTTCTCCACGCTCTGGTCTACGCCGATGTCGTGCAACTCGAATCCAGCGCCCTCGGCCATCATGCCCACGAGATTCTTGCCGATATCGTGCAGATCGCCGCGCACCGTGCCCATCAGTAGAACGCCCCTGGGCCTGGCGCCGCTGTCCTTCGCGGTCAACAGCGGTTTCAGCACCGCCATGCCGGCTTTCATTGCCCGCGCCGCAATCAGAACCTCGGGAACATAAAGCACGTTGTGCTTGAAGTCCTCGCCCACCACACTCATTCCAGCGATCAGTCCTTCGGTGAGCACCTCCTGCACGGGCCGGCCCTCGGCGAGCGCCTCCTTCGTCATGCGCTCCACTTCGTTGGCGTTCCCTTCGTACAGGAACTGGTTCATGAGGGCATAATCGGGCATCGGTCCTTGATCCTCAGCGCGCGCCTACCATCGTGCCTGCGCCGCGCTTTGCATTAAATTCGTTCAGCGCCTCGAGCATCGCCAGAATGTTCTCGCGCGGCATTCCGGGACTGGTGCCGCCGCCCACCGAAAGGATGATTCCTTCGCCGCCAGCGCCTTCGAGCACTTCCAGCGTTTCGTCCTTCACTTCCTCCGGCGTGCCGCGCACGCCAATCTCCAGCGGATTTACATTGCCCATCAGCACCATGCGGTCGCCGACGCGCCGTTTTACTTCCGTAATGTGCTTCTGCTTACCCCAGTTCAGCACGTTGAATCCGGTGTCGGGCAAGTGATCCAGGCAGGCATCCACTTCGGCATCATTGTGGTAAAGCTTCACCCAATCCTTGGGAAACGCGTCGCAGATGCGCTTCAGATACGGATGTGCGAACTCGAGATAGTGCTCCTCGTTCACAAAGCCCACAATGTCGTCGAGAATGAAGATGCTCTCGACCGTATCGCCCATCACTTTCTGCTGCGCCTTGAGCCAATCGATGATGACGCGCGTGCACAGGTCTATGAGCTTATGCGCGCCCTTGGGATCCTCCACCAGGTCGATCATGAAGTTCGTGGTGCCGCGCACAAATCCTGCGGTGCAGAGCGGCCCCCGCGAAGTGACCATGGGGAGAATGTAGCCCGCATCAAGGATCCGCTGGCGCGCCATGCCGATGCGGTGCAGCGTCAGCCCAGCAAATGCATCGGCTTCCACTTCGTACTCCGGAAAGTTGTCAATGTCCTCGAGGTGATAGAGCGTGTGGTACTCGCTCGGCGTGTTGTCCTGCCAGAACTTGATCTTGGCGCCGAGCACCGAGGGTTCGGCCGCCATCCCGTACTCCATCCACCACGAGGGGATGAAGATGATGTCAGGAAACTCGCGCATGATCTTCAAGTTCGATTGAAACCAGAGTTCCGGATCGAGGAAATAATCCAGGTGGTTGATGCCAAGATATCCCGGAATCCATGGGCTGTCGATGATCAGCGCCATCGGAATCTTCTCCATCTTCTCGCGGCGCGCTGCTCGTTTAAATATTTCCCACTGCGCTGGCAACATAAGGTTTATTTCGTCCTTTCCGCCCACCTTCGAGAAAACATTTCGGCATCTAGGCAGGAGCCTCCGGCGCGCGGCCGGCACCAGTAGTTTTGGGTTGTCGATTCGCGAACCCCGGGGATCTGAACCCTGTCCGGCTGACCCGTTGACTGACGCCGCAAACCCGACAAGGGGATTTTATTCGACAGGCGTAATAAATAATAGTGTATACACGCCGGGATGCACAACGAACATCGTTTTTTGGTCGCGCGCGAGAAGAGCAGCAGTCGAAATAATCAGCTGGGCACCAAATATATCTCATTCTATTTCATTGACTTGCACTGGGGCGCGTGCGGTGTTCCTGCCTTTAGGCTGAAACAACGGCGATCCGCTCCGACCTTGACCAATGGGAAAACTTTGAAGTTGAGCGCCGATCGCAAGGTCCGGCTGTTATCTATATATTTTTCTTAAAGATATTTGGATGTTACAGGCTGAGGGACCCGGAATAGAGTTGAGACCGCACTTCTTTCATTCGCGTTCGCAACGTGGATTCTTGATGCAGTTTCTTTCTGATGGCGCCTTTCGGTCCAAGGACTGATGGACTTCGGACTCGCCGGCTGGCCGTTGCCGGAACAGATTGCTTATTTGAGAGGCTCCAGCCGATAAAGTTTCGCCGTGTGGAACACGGCAACCGCGAGCGCCATTGCGCCCATCGCCGCAGCTGCGATCGATCCGCCAAGGTCAAACAGCAGCAGTTTATGGCCGAAGACCATCGAGTACGCGCTGCGCAGCGCGGCCAGGTTCCCGATTGCGAGCAGGATGCGAATCTCGGTCGGCCCAAACATCCCTTGCGAAAGCTCGAATCGCCCCAGCGTGTAGGTGGCCAAATAGCTCTCGGCCGAGAGAACCAGGAACGCGATCAGCATCGCCATCGCCACCGGCCAATGCAACAATCCGCTGCAGCCGAGCCCGCACATCAGCGCCACAGCCCCGAGAATGTCCACCATGTGATCCACGTAGAAGCCATAGCGCGGCCGCTCCTGCCGCCGCATACGCGCCAGCGTACCGTCAAGGCTGTCGCCCAGCCAGTTCAGGGCAAGACACACGATGACCAGCAGAAGCGCCCGGCGATCGAAGCGCGCCAGCGCATAGCAGATCCCGGCGCCGATCTGCGCACCCAGCCCGAGCAGTGTCAATCGGTCCGAGGTAATCCAGGCCGGCGCACGCTCTGCCAGCCAGTGCAATGCGCGCTTTTCCAGTTTGGCGGTCAGCGCCCCATTCACGCGCTGGGCGTTGGTGAACTTGCCTTCATTGCTGATTGCTGCTTCCGGTGTGCTCATTTTCGCCATCTTTCTCGCGGATGGACCCGCGCCACCATCTCTTAGGTGTGTTCATCTTTGCCGTTCTGATCGGGAACCCTGGAGCTCGAACCCAAGGGCTGTTGGACTACCTCCGCAGCGCATCCCGTGTCGCGCTCAGCGTGAACTCCAGAGACTCGTTTGGAATGTCCTCGATGAAGGGCCCGATCGCCCAGCCGAGACCGCTTGGAATGGAACGCGTCAAAGTTACCGACTCGACCTGGATGGTCAACCCTCCATCCCGTTCCTCGCAGGCCCAGTAGGTATTCATGCGCCAAAGAAAGCCGTGCTCTTCGCTTGGCGGGAGCGTGCGCTCCTTCGCGGTGCCCGGCGCATCGATCTCCGCGATCCGGGTAGCGCGCGAAACGCTGTACTCGTGAAGCGCATCAAGCTGCCCGAAGGTAACGTCGTAGGTTGCATCCATCACCACCATGAGAATGTGCTTCTGACGCATGCGCATCACCACCTGGTATTCGTTACCCTGATGGGCCAGTACCTTCGCCTGCAAGACCTGCGGAGCATAGTGCTGCGGATACGCGGGGAAGTTCCGCATCAGGTACTCAAAATCTGCAGCCCTGGCTCCTGGAACGAATGCCGTCCCGCGCCAGTCGTGGAGGAGGGCTCCCGGCAATCCCTGACCCGCTGGCGGCGTGAGCTGCTCAAGAATCAACTCGCCTTGCCGCAGCCGTGACGAATCTTCCGGTGCCAGGAACGCTGCGGGCGACCGGTGCTGCTGTGCCAGCCGCGCCTCAACGCGCGCGATATACGAATTGAATGCGGCCAGCGCTGCCGCCGAGGGTTCCTCTGCCGCCAGCCCGGCCGCAGCCAAAAACAGTAGCAGCGCACTGGCCAGCATTTCCGTTCTCTTTTTCAGCAGCCCGCGTAGCGTTTCCCGCTCTGACCTTTGTGTCATGCGTTGCACCTTAGCCGGAATCGGCCCGGCATTGCAATGCACGGCGTCTCACTTGCGCGTGATTGTTTCTCACCGCGCAACCCCTTGCCGGCGTTGTACTTCGTCAAAGTTGTCATTTGCTCCTCTAGCACGGATCCAACTCCCCATCGGCTACACTGATTTGAAAGCCATGGTGGACAGCTCCGAACAAAAGCTGGCGCAGCGCTATCGCTTTGGGGTGTTTGAAGCCGACGCCGCCACGGGAGAGCTTCGCAGGCAGGGGCTTCGCGTGAAGCTGAACGCGCAGCCTTTCCAGGTTCTTCTCATGCTTTTGGAGCGACCCGGCGAGGTGCTCGCACGGGAGGCAATTTCGCGCCGTCTATGGCCTGACGGTACGTTCGTGGATTTCGATCATGGCGTGAACTCGGCGGTCAATCGCATCCGCGAGGCTCTGGGCGACACCGCCGGCAGTCCCCGTTTCGTTGAAACCCTCGCCCGCCGGGGCTACCGCTTCGTGGCCCCCGTGGAACGCATGGCTTCTGCGGAAGGTTTTGAGCCCGAGGCGTCTCGGTCTTTGCATGAGCGCACTGAGCCTGAATCCTCGCTCGGGAATCGCATCCTCGCCACGCCGCAGGAACTCCCGCAGGTCCCACACGCTGTTGCGCAGGCTCTCTTTATCCTCTTTCAGATCATGTATCTGGGTTTTTACGTCGGTGCGCTGGCCAATCTGGCGGAGATTAACGATCTGCTTTCTCCGCTTCCCAGGTCGACGTGGATATTCAACGCCCTGATCGTCACGGCAGCGATCCTGATCCCCGTTCGCGCATTTCTGCTCAGCGCGGTCGTCTTCCGTGCGCCGCGGATCCGCGTCAATTTTCTCAAGCTCTGGCCGTTCCTGCTGGTTTTCGATGTGCTCTGGTCGCTCGCGCCTTTCCTGCTGCTTCACCACATCAACTTCGGACTCGCGCTAGCCTGCACGACACTTCTCGTGTACTCGCCATTTGCGCAGCGTTCGCTTGTCCTGATGGGCGTGGGGAATTCGAAACCTGAAGCCCCGGGAACTCCCTGCTGATTTGTCACCCGCTTCGCGTCGAAAATGTTCGGCGCGACCGTGCTTGTTATCGATCGGTCGCCTGGCCAGTCGTGCCAGGCGGCTGAACGCGATGGTCCACGATTCGGCAGTCAGCCGGCACCTGAAAGATGTCGGGTGGGGGAGCGCTGAGCGAAATATTTGTAAGCCACAACGTCTGGTCTCCATCACGCGGGTCGTGACGCTTCACCTGCACATTCACCCCCAGGGCCGGCGAGTACCAGTAATCCACGGTGCGCAGGATGGTTTTGGTATTTCCAATCGTTTGCACATAATGGGTGTAGGTTTCACGCGAACGCTCGACGTCAAGCCCGCCGAACGTGTCCGTACCCAGATTTTCCCGAGTCAAATATGTGATCTTGTCGGGTTGCAGGCCGGCCGGTGTTTCGGGAAACGTAACCGGCATATCGTACGGAAAAAGCTGGCACACTCTTTGCCGGGTCATACAGTTGTACATCGTGTGGTTCACCGGATCGCTAAGCACGGTTTCAAAGACCTGCGATTTCTCATTCCCGTCACCGGGTACCGGAACAAAAGTGCTGCGCTCCTGGAAGATGCGGCCATCCATGTCGCGAGCGACGATGCGTTCGTTTTGTCTTGTCACGGTCGAGCCGTCGGGCAGTGTCTGAACCCACAACGTTCTTGCGGTGGCCATGAACGGGGCGTTCGGTTTGGGGGGAAAAATGAGCGGCGCAATCCGTTGCACCGCGCGAAAATCCGGCGCGTGTTCCGCATTCTGCGCGGTAATTCGCTGCGATCCCCCCGCTGCCAGGACAGCCGCAAAAAGACAGGCAGCGCAGCGCACATCAACGACCGCCATCTTCGTTCACCTCGCAGAAAAGACAATCCTGGCGCAGCGGCGACTCTCTAATCTCCCAGTCTATACGTCAAATCGGCACCGGCCCGCCGTAGATCATTCCGAAATTCGCACCAGTTTATTCGGATCTGAAAGAACAGATGGCACAGCGCAACTGCGCTTCACCTTCACTTCTGCTTCCCTTGCGCGTCAGGCTGCTGGCCTTGTTGCTGGGTGCTGTTATTGGTAATCTCAGTGCCGTTGTAATAGACCTTGCTGGTTGAGCCGAACCTCTTGTAATTGGTGTACTTCACGGTCTCGCGGATGTGCACGTCCTGGGCCATGTAACCATAACCGCCGGAAAAGTGCAGGATGCCCTCGCCCTTGGTATAAACCGGGAACCAGTACTGGCCGTCGATCTGCTGCCGCCAGGTCATGAATGGGGGGTGCAGGTCCTCATGGCTTTTGCGCGTATCGTCGGGTAACATGCGGCCATTGCTGACCACAATCTGCAGGCCCCGCTCGTCCACCCATACCCGTCCCTGGAATCGCCGGTTATTTCTGTCAAGGCTCTTTGGAGTGACATCGAAAACGTAGGTGTCCACCTGATCGATCCTCTGCTGCCCGACGTACTTTACATCGTACTGAGAAAGATTCTCTGGGGTAAGCACGAAGGTGTAGTTATGCTGGATGTCCTGCAGGTCGGTGGGCGTCATCATGATGCCGCCCTGATCAAGGGTGCTGGGCGGCGCAAAAACCACCTTCTCCATGTGGGCGCCCGCGGGGCTGAACGTCACATCGTCCACCTCGTACCACTCTCCCGTCACCTTGTGGGTGTCGTCGTCGATGGTGTCCACCCTCGCTTCGCGGCGATACGTGTAGTCGTGGTAAGCCGCGGCGTACTCGTCCTCCTTGGCTGTGAACTCCTTAATGATCTGATCCGGGGATATTGACGGGGTGGCGAGATTCATGGGGCCGAAGCCGGAATCAAGCGGCATGGGCGTAAACGTATCCTGGTCCTGGGCTGCAGCCGTCAAGGCACACGCACTCACTGCCAAAATCGCTATCCAGCTCCGCATGCGCATTTCTCTTCCCTCCGTTGTCGATTCAAAATGACTAGCCGTGACGCGCCCTGAAAGCAGCTTATCCCTGCAACTTTAGACGCATGTACACGGCATCAGGGAGGCTTCAATCTACCCTCGGAAGGCTCTCCTGTGGTGCGAGAACCCGTGGTGTGCCCGGGCCAATCGCACCTTTCGAGGTTGGCGGGCCGTGGTGTTGCAAGAGGAAGCGCTTTGGTTCTTGTCCTGCGAGAAGGAGATTCCCGGCCTTCATGCCCGATTATTATCACGTTCCGGCGGTGATCCTGACGGCATTGTTTCTGCCGGCCTTCGGCTATCTCTATTTCCGCTTTCGCGATACCCGCAACCTGCTGTGGTTTCTAGGCTTTCTTTTCGCCCTGGGCTCGATGGCGCTGCTCTATAGCATCGGCCCGAGAGGTCTCTCAGGAGAGATTTACCCTTGGATGGGCGCGGCGGGCCAGACCTGCATTCAGCTCAGTTGCGGCATGTTCCTCGGTTCCCTTTCGCCGCTGCGATTCCGGCTGGGAAAGTTCCAGGTTCTGTTCGTCGTCCCCTACGTTCTTCCGCTGGTTGCTTATTCTGTGCTGCTGTTTGGCGTATTTCGCGGCGCCTCTCCCACGGGCCCCTTGTTCTTTCTGTTTCCTCTGCTTGCCGCCATGAGCTTCAGTGCCGGCATGTCCTGGGGAACAGCGAAGGGCACCGTACCCGCCTGGCTGGGAGTCTCGTTCAGCGGAACCTTGGGCGTACTTGCCGTTTGGGCCTGTTTTTTCGAGGGGCCAGGCCGCGCGCTCACTTTCATCGAGTGCATCAACTTGCAAATGGCCGCGGTCCTGATCGCCTTTGTGTTCAGGCGATTCTCCCCTGGTGTCCTCCTCAGCATCATGGGATTCCTGGCATGGTCTCTCTCGTGCCTGCAGATGATTCCCTGGGTGGACCAGAGCTCTGTTTTGAGTCTCGATCTGCTCCATGTCATCGTTCTGGGTAAAGTGGTCGCTGCTGTGGGCATGATCGTGCTCGCCCTCGAGGATGAGCTCAACAACAACAAGGCTGCCCAGGAGCGCGAACGCCGAGCGCGGCGCCAGCTTGAATCCTATGCCAACCTGATCCTCAGCCGCCGCCGGGTGGAAGACTTTGATCGCCAGGGCGCCGACATTTGCGAGACCGTGGTAGCCAACAGCCGGTTCAGCCAGGCTGCACTGCTGCTGGAGAACGAAGGCCGCTACCATCTGGCTGGGTGTGCCGGCCTTGACATTGCAATTGCCAAGCCGCTGGGCGAACTCGTGGCGCGCATTCCAGTCGAAGGTTTTCTGGCGCCCGGTTCAGCGCCGCCCGTGGTCGAGCAAAGCAAGACGCTGCAGCTCGATCTCACGCCCTGGCTGCTCCCCGGCGACGACCTTGAGCGCGCTCACTTCACCTCTGTCTTTGCCGTGCCTATGCAAGGCCGCACCAGCACCGACGGGGCCTTG
>Ga0335074_10008052_pt1 | contig 14645 bp, 10 predicted proteins | sample Lox_Sample_23_FD_206715 | JGI IMG/M metagenome (GOLD analysis project Ga0335074, IMG submission 206715) | Soil microbial communities from Loxahatchee National Wildlife Refuge, Florida, United States - Lox_Sample_2.3 | ecosystem: Environmental > Terrestrial > Soil > Wetlands | place: USA...
GGCGTCAACCAGTGGCTGCCGGTGGTCGGCGATGTGACGGCGGGGTCGATCGCCGCGAACGCCGGCCTGCGCTCGGGCGATACCATCGTCGCGATCAATGGCGCGAAGGTCGAGGAACAGCAGGGGGTGCTCTACGGGCTACTCGATGCGATGAGCTCGAGCGGCGTTGCGGACCTCACCGTGCGCACCGGCAGCGGCCAGATCCAGCAGGTCGACCTCGATGTAGGGAACGCCGCAACCCGCCGCCGCCTGACGGTCGATCCGCTCACCGGGCTGGGCTTTCAGTTCTGGCAGCCGCCGATTCCGGCGGTGATCGCCGCGGTCGAGCCAGACGGTCCCGCCGCCCGCGCCGGGCTGCGGGAGGGCGACCGGATCCTCTCCGTCGACGGCACGGCGGTGAAGACTTCCGAGGAGGTGCTCGCCCAGCTCACCCCGCATCCGGGAGGGACGGTCAGCCTGACCTACGAGCGCGATGGCGCCGATCATACGGTGCAGGTGGAACTCGAGAGCGCGAAGGTCGACGGCAACTATGTCGGGCGGATGGAGGCGGAAGTCGGTCAGTTGACCGACATGGTCTACCCGCCGAGCATGGTGCGTCATCTGAAGGTATCCCCCGTCAGCGCCGTCGGGCGCGCCGCCAGGGAGGCCTGGGACATGACCGCGCTGCAGGGAACGCTCTTCTGGCGCATGATGCTCGGGCGGGTGTCGTTCAAGAACCTGAGCGGACCGGTGTCGATCGCCGAGTACGCCGGGCAGTCGGCGAGCGCGGGAGTGAGCTCGTTCCTCGGCTTCCTGGTGTTGATCTCGCTCTCGCTCGGATTCCTGAACCTGCTGCCCATTCCGATCCTCGATGGAGGCCAGATCCTTTTCCAGCTGATCGAGTGGGTCAAGGGCAGTCCCATGTCGGAGCGGGCGCAGGTGTTCGGGCAGCAGGTGGGGATCGCGCTGCTCATCCTCCTCATGGGGGTGGCGCTCTTCAACGATATCGCGCGCCAGTTCAGTTGAGTCTTTGACGGTCAGGCCGGACCCCCAGAGGTCCGCAAATCCCCGCCGCGGTCCTTCCTTCCGCGGCGAGGACGGGGTCGAATTACGTGATCGATGCAACAGTTGGGCTCGATGAGCCCGGAAGTGACAAAGTTGAGTATTAGAACATGAAGTCGCGAGTCATGCTGCTGGCCTCGGTCGCACTGGCCGTCCATTCGGCGATCGCGCTCGCGCAGACCCAGATCTCCTCCCCGGCGGAGGACTTCACCGTCGGCGACATCAAGGTGGAGGGCCTGCAGCGCATCTCCGAGGGCACGGTATTCAACTACCTGCCGGTGAACATCGGCGATCACATGAATCCGCAGCGGGTGCGCGAGGCCATCCGCGCGCTGTACGCGACCGGATTTTTCCGCGACGTGGAGTTGCGCCGCGAGGGCAATACCCTGGTGGTGGTGGTGCTCGAGCGGCCTTCGATCGAGAGTTTCGCCATCTCCGGCAACAAGGACATCAAGACCAAGGACCTGCAGAAGTCCCTGCGCAACGTCGGGCTCGCCCCCGGCAAGATCTTCGACCGCTCGGTGCTCGAGGAAGTCACCCAGTACCTCACCGATCAGTACTACAGCCGGGGCAAATACGGCGTCGAGATCGACACCAAGGTCACGCCCGATAGCGGCAACCGCGTGAAGATCGCGATCAAGGTCAACGAAGGCGGCCGGGCGGTGATCCGCTCGATCAACATCGTCGGCGACACCAAGTTCAAGCAGAAGAACATTCTCGAGACTTTTGAGCTGAAGACGCCGAACTGGCTGTCCTGGTACAAGCAGGACGACCGCTACTCGCGCGAGACGCTGCAGGGGGATCTCGAGCGGCTGCGCGACTACTACATGGACCGTGGTTACGCCAACTTCCAGATCAACTCCACCCAGGTGCAGATCACGCCGGAGAAGAACGACATCTTCATCGACATCAACATCAGCCAGGGTGAGGTGTACCGGGTTTCCAGTGTCAAGCTCGCCGGCACGTTCGTCGTGCCGAAGCCGGAGCTCGAGCGGCTGGTCGAAATTCACCGGGGCGAGATCTTCAACCGCGGGCTCATCACCGCCACCCAGAAGGCGATCCAGGATCGCCTCGGCGAGGACGGCTACGCCTTCGCGAAAGTCGACCCCGTGCCGACCCCCGACGAAAACAACCACACGGTCTCGCTCACCTTCTTCGTCGATCCGGGCAACCGCGTCTACGTGCGCAACATCACCTTCTCCAACGAGACCGCGATCAACGACGTCGTGCTGCGTCGCGAGATGCGCCAGCTCGAGGGCGGTTGGCTTTCCAATGTGGCGCTCGAGCGCTCCAAGCAACGCATCCAGAAGCTCCCCTACGTGAAGGACGTGGACTACACGACCACACCCGTCCCGGGCTCGCCGGATCAGGTGGACGTCGACTACAAGATCACGCAGGGTCCGGCCGCGCAGCTCTCGGGTGGCATCGGTTACTCGGCGACCTACAAGCTGATGCTCAATGCGAATTACGCGGATGCCAATTTCCTCGGCACCGGCAACCGCTTCGCCGTCGAGCTCGAGGGCGGGGCCTACAACAAGGTCTACACCGTCGAATACAGCAACCCCTATCTCACCATGAACGGGATCGGGCAGACGCTCTCGGTGACCTACAGCGATGTCACGCAGTTCGTCTCCTCCTCATCGAACTTCTCCTCGAAGAACCTCAGTCTCGGCCCCACCTGGACCGTGCCGATCTCCGAGTTCCAGTTTCTCTCCTTCGGCACGGCGTTCGAGAGCTCGCAGCTGCTGACCACCTCCTACAGCAGCGCCCTGCAGGCGCAGGAGTGGGTGCAGGAGAACGGCAGCAGCTACAGCCGCCTGGTGCACGAGGATTACACCAACAACGACTACGAGCTCTACGGCACCAACTTCGACGACGTGCTGATGGTCGCCGGCTGGGGCATCGACTCGCGCAACCGCTCGTTGTTCGCCGACCGCGGCAACCGCACGGCCCTCAGCTTCCGGGTCACGGTTCCGGGCATCAGCCCGGTCGAGTACTACATGGGGAACCTGAGTTTCCAGCAGTACGTGCCCGTTTGGCTGCATCACTTCACGCTCTCGTTCTTCGACAGCGTCGATTATGGCGGGGCGCTTGGCAGCACCACGGCGATCCCGCCCTACCAGCAGCTCTACGGCGGCGGGCCGGACTCGGTGCGCGGCTTTCGCGAGGACTGGCTCGGGCCCCGCGACAACTACGGCAACCCCTACGGCGGCAACTTCCGCCTCACCAGCCAGAACGAGCTCCTCCTGCCCATGCCGGCGAAGTGGCGGCAGAATGCACGCGTGAGTCTGTTCTTCGATATCGGCAACGTCTTCTACACGGGTGACAAGATCCACTTCTACGGGCCGGATGGGGTGACACCGGTCGAGTACCATCTGAACGGCTGGGGGGATCTGAAGCGCTCGGTCGGGCTCGCGGTGGAGTGGCTGGCGCCGATGGGGCTCTTCCGCTTCAGTTACGGCGTACCGCTGAACGCCAAGAGCTACAACTGCAGCGGCGCCTCGTCCACCTCGGTCGGCACGTGCACCTGGGGCGATCAGACCGAAGGCTTCCAGTTCTCGGTCGGACAGGCGTTCTGAGGCCGTGCCGAGACCGTCCGGGGTGGCGGCGCGCCGGTCCTTCCGGGGGCGGGGCGCTCGCGCGGATCGGGTACGCGTCGTCAGCTGTCCTCGATAAAGGTGCCGCGCTTGCCCTGCGGCGGTGGGTACATCCCCGTGCGTGCGGGCGGGGAATGCTATGATTTGCCGCTTGGCCGCCGCTAGCGGCCTTCGATCACATCAATCATATTCGAGGTGGGTTTCCGTGAAGCGCTTGATCGGGTTGAGCTCTTGGGTTTGCAGGGTTGCCGCTCGCGGCGCAAGTGCCGTCGTGCTGGCGCTCGCCATGGTATCGGCCGGGATGCTCGCCGCGGCGCCAGCGCACGCGGCCGAGCTGCGGATCGCGGTGGTGAACTACGCGCAGCTCGTTCAGGAGTCGCCGCAGGCGCAGGCCGCGAACGCCTCGCTGCGCGCGGAGTTCTCGCCCAAGGAGCGCAGCCTCCAGGCGGAGGCCAATGAGCTCAAGGCGAGGGAAGATACTCTCAAGAAGAACGAGGCGACGATGACGCAGGATCAGCGCGATCAGGCGGAGCTCGATCTGCGTGAGCGTTATCAGGCTCTCGCGCAAAAGCAGAGCGAGATCCAGGACGATGTCAATGCGCGGCGCAACGAGCTGATGTCCGAGCTGCAGCACACCCTGGTGCAGGTGGTGCAGAAATACGCCAGGGAGCAGAGGTATGACCTGGTGCTCGCCGATGGGGTCATCTACGCCGACAACGCGCTCGATATCACCCCGGCCATCCTGACGGCCCTGAAATCGCAGCCTCTGCGTCGCGCGCCGGCCGGCCGCACTCACTGACAGGAACGCGGCGCGGGCGCTGCGGGACCCGGTTCCTCCATGGGCGTCTCACTCGGGGAGCTCGCGGTCCGCTTCGGCTGCGAGCTGCGCGGTGATCCCGGCGTGCGGGTCGAGCGCGTGGCCACGCTGGCGCAGGCGGATTCGAGCTCGTTGGCGTTCATCGCCAATCCGCGCTATCGGCAGCAGCTCGCGTCCTCGCGCGCCGCCGCGGTGGTGCTCGATGCGCAAAGCGCCGCGGACTGCCCGAGCGCGGCTCTCGTCTGTGAGAATCCGCACGCCACCTATGCGCGCATAGCCGCCGTCCTGCATCCGCTTCCCGCGGCGCCGCCCGGCAGGCACCCCTCGGCGGTGATCGCTCCGGGGGCGCGCATCGATCCGAGCGCGCACGTCGGTGCGCTCAGCGTGATCGGGGATGGAGTTATCGTCGGGCCTCGCGCCTTCATCGGTCCACAGTGCCTGATCGAGGACCAGGCGACGATCGGCGAGGATGCGCGCCTCAACGCGCGCGTGACGGTGTGTCTTCGGGTGGAGATCGGTGCGCGTGCCGTCATCCAGCCGGGAGCGGTCATCGGTGGCGACGGTTTTGGCTTCGCCAACGAGCGCGGACGTTGGATCAAGGTGCCGCAGACCGGCAGCGTGCGTGTCGGCCCGGACGTCGAGATCGGCGCCAACACCACCATCGACCGCGGCGCCATCGAGGACACGGTGATCGAGGAGGGTGTGAAGCTCGACAACCTGATCATGATCGCGCACAACGTGCGCGTGGGCGCCCACAGCGCGCTCGCCGCCTGCGTCGGTGTCTCGGGCAGCACGAGCATCGGCCGCCGCTGCATGATCGGCGGCCAGGTGGGAATCGGCGGTCATCTCACGATCGCCGACGACGTGATCATCACCGGCTGCACCATGGTCAGCCATTCCATCGCCCGCCCGGGCGTATACTCCGGAGGCATTCCGCTCGAAGAGGCCCGTGTCTGGCGCCGGCTGGTCGCGCGCTTCAAGCGCATCGACTCCCTCGCCGGGCGGCTGAAAGCGCTGGAGCGCAACGCCTCCGGCGGCTCCCATCAGGAAGAGGATGATGACTGACTCGACGCAACTCGATATTCAGGGCATTTTGCGGTATCTGCCCCACCGCTACCCGTTCCTGCTCGTCGATCGCGTGCTCGAGTGGCATAGCGGCAGCAACATCCGCGCGCTCAAGAACGTCACCTACAACGAGCCGTACTTCCCGGGTCATTTCCCGGCGCGGCCCGTCATGCCGGGTGTCATCATCATCGAGGCGCTGGCGCAGACGGCGGGCATTCTCACGTTCCTGAGCGCCAACGTCATCCCTGCTGCGGAGACCCGCTTCTATTTCGTCGGCATCGACAAGGCGCGTTTCCGCAAGCCGGTGGAGCCGGGCGATCAACTGGTGCTCACCGCCCAGGTGGAGCGGTATCTGCGGGGCATCTGGCGCTTCTCCACGGCGGCGTTGGTCGGCGAGAACGAGGTGGCTCACGCGGAAATCATGGTGGCACCGGAGACCGCGAAGTGATCGACAGCCACGCCATCGTCTCGCCGCGCGCGGAGCTGGCGGCGGACGTCGCGGTGGGTCCCTTCAGCGTCATCGGTGCGCAGGTGCGTATCGGTCCCGGCACCATCGTCGGACCCCACGTCGTCATCAACGGCCCGACCACCGTCGGCGCCGATAACCGCATTTTTCAGTTCGCCTCGATCGGCGATGCGCCGCAGGACAAGAAATACCGCGGCGAGCCGACGCGCCTCGAGATCGGCGATCGCAACGTGTTCCGCGAGAGCTGCACGGTCAATCGCGGCACGACCCACGACAAGGGGGTCACCGTGATTGGGGATGACAACCTCTTCATGGCTTATTCGCACGTGGCGCACGATTGCCTGATCGGGTCCAACACGGTGTTTGCCAACTGCGCCGCCCTCGCCGGGCATGTCGAGATCGGCGATTGGGTGACGCTCGGCGGCCTGACGGCCGTTCACCAGTTCACCAAGATCGGCGCGTACGCCTTCCTCGGGGGCGGAACGATCGTCACGCGCGATGTCCCCCCTTACGTGATGGCCGCGGGCAACCCCGCCGAGCCGCACTCGATCAACTCCGTGGGCCTGAAGCGAAGGGGATTCACGGACGGGCAGATCCGCGCCATCCGCGAGGCTTACCGCGTCGTCTACCGCTGTGACCTCAAGCTCAGCGAGGCGCTCGAGCGGCTCGAGCCGTCCGCCCGCGAGCAGCCGGAGCTGCGGCTGTTCGTCGACTTCATCCGCAGCTCCCAGCGCAGCATCGTCAGATGAGGCGGTCGGCGCCGCTGCGCGTCGGCATCGTCGCGGGAGAGTCGTCCGGAGATCAGCTCGGCGCCGCCCTCATCGCGGCGCTGCGCGAGCGCGTTTCCGAGCTCGAGTGCTTCGGCGTCGCGGGACCGAAGATGATGGCTGCGGGCTGCGAGGCATGGGCGGGCGCGGAGGAGCTCGCGGTCATGGGACTCACCGAAGTGCTGCCCCACCTGCCCCGCCTGCTGCGGCTGCGAGCCGCCCTGATCGGGCGGTTTCTCGCCGAGCCGCCCGATGTCTTCGTCGGCATCGACGCACCGACCTTCAATCTGGGCGTGGCGAGGCGACTCAGGGACCGCGGCGTCAAGACCGTGCAGTACGTCGCGCCACAAGTGTGGGCCTGGCGTCAGGGCAGAGCGCGCAAGATCGGCCGCGCATGCGATTTGGTGCTTTGCCTGCTGCCTTTCGAGACCGCCTTCTATGCGCGCCACGGAGTGCGGGCGGTGTTCGTCGGTCATCCGCTCGCCGACCAGATCCCACTCGAGGTCGATCGCGCGGGGGCGCGGACCGCGCTTGGCTTGGAACCGTCCGCGCGCATCGTGGCGCTTCTTCCCGGTAGCCGGGTGGGGGAGGTGCAGCGGCTCGGAGCGGACTTTCTTCGGGCCGCCGCCTGGCTCGCCGCGCGCCGCCCGGATCTGCGCTTCATTGCACCGATGGCGACCGGCCGCGCTCGGGAGATCTTCGCAAGCATGCAGGCCGAAGTCTCGATGGCGCCAGAGGTTACGCTGCTCGAAGGCCGCGCTCAGCAGGCGCTTGCCGCCTGCGATGGTGCCATTGTCGCCTCGGGAACCGCTACACTGGAGACGCTGCTGTCGCGCCGGCCGATGGTGGTGGCGTATCGTCTGGGCGCGCTGACCGCGTTCGTGCTGCGAAGACTGCGACTGGTCAAAGTGCCCTACTTCTCGCAACCGAATCTGCTCATCGGACGAGCGCTCGTCCCTGAGCTCTTCCAGGAGCAGGTGAGCGGCGTTGCCCTCGGTGAGGCCCTGCTCGCGCGGCTCGAGGACCGCGAGTACCTGCGCGAGCTCGACAGCGAGTTCCGTAAAGTTCACGAGACGCTCCGGGGCGACGGGGCGGGGAGGGCGGCCGATGCGATCGCAACACTCGCGCGCGCGGTCGAGCGGCCCGGGAGGGCGGCTTGAGGGCATCACGGGCGACACTCTCGCGGCCGCGGCGAATGGCCGGGGTCGATGAGGCCGGTCGCGGGCCGCTCGCAGGACCCGTGGTGGCCGCGGCGGTGATTCTGCACCCGCGCCGCCGCATCGATGGGCTCGCCGACTCCAAGACACTCTCGGCTCAGGAGCGCGAGCGCCTCGCGCCCCTCATCCGCACGCGCGCCCTGGCGTGGGCCGTCGCCTGGGCCGACCGTGACGAGATCGATGCGCTCAACATTCTCGGCGCCACGTTTCTCGCGATGCGCCGGGCGCTGCTGCGCCTGCCGGTGTGTCCGACCCACGTGGCCGTCGATGGCAACCAGCTCCCGCCGCTCGCTGATCTGCCGCTCGGCTGCACGGCGGAGGCGATCGTCGAAGGGGATGCCCGGATCGGCGCGATCAGCGCAGCCTCCATTCTGGCGAAGACGTATCGCGACGCCATGATGGAGGCGCTCGATCCCTGCTACCCGGGTTTCGAGCTCGCGACCCACAAGGGTTACGGCACGCCGGCGCACCTTAAGGTGTTGCGCATCCGCGAGCCCTCGCCTCAGCATCGCCGCTCCTTCAGTCCCGTCAAAGTGGCGCTCGGCATGCTGCCGCAGCCCGATGACGAGTGGCCGCTCACGGCAACCGACGAGAAGAGGTGAGCCTTGTCCGCCGGCTTCGTTCACCTGCGCCTGCACACCGAGTACTCGCTGATCGACAGCGTGGTGCGGGTGCCGGAGCTCATCGAGGCCGTCGCCGCCGCCGGCATGCCAGCCGTGGCCGCGACCGACCAGTGCAACCTCTTCGCGATGGTCAAGTTCTATCGCGCGGCGCTCGCCCGCGGCATCAAGCCGATCATCGGTGTGGACCTGCTCATCCGCGAGTCGGGGGACCGTCAACAGCCCGCACGCATCACCTTCATCTGCCAGAACCAGACCGGCTACCACAACGCCACCCGTCTCGTGAGCCGTGCCTACCTCGAAGGTCAGGAGCGCGGCGTGCCGCTCATCGAACGCGCTTGGCTCACCGCCGCGACGCTCGATGGTCTGATCGCACTCTCCTGCGCCACCGAGGGGGACGTCGGCAGAGCACTGGCGAACGGCCGCGACGCTGACGCCGCTCGCGCGCTCGATGACTGGCTCGCGTTGCTGCCCGATCGCTACTACATCGAGCTGCAGCGCCTCGGCCGGGCGGGCGAGGAAAGCTACATCGCGGCGGCCGTCAACCTCGCCGGCCGCCGTGGGGTCCCGGTGGTCGCCACCAATGACGTGCGCTTCCTCAAGCAGAGCGACTTCGAATCCCACGAGGCCCGCGTCTGCATCCACGACGGCACGCTCCTCGCCGACCCCAGCCGCGTGCGCCGCTACACTTCCAACCAGTATCTGCGCACTCCTGGCGAGATGTCGCGCCTGTTCGCCGATGTTCCCGAGGCGCTCGCCAACTCCGTCGAGATCGCCCGGCGCGCGAGTCTGGTCCTGAAGTTGGGTGAAGCCCGGCTGCCGCCATACCCGGTTCCGGGGGGCATGAGCACCGAGGAGTACCTGCGCCGCGAAGCCGAAGCCGGCCTCGAGCGGCGCCTGCGGCAGCTTGCCGACGGCTCGCGGACCGCGACGCCGCTCGACACCTATCGACAGCGCCTGCGCACCGAGCTCGATGTCATCTGCCAGATGGGTTTCGCCGGCTACTTTCTCATCGTTGCCGACTTCATCCGCTGGGCCCGCGAGAACGGTGTCCCGGTGGGTCCCGGGCGCGGCTCCGGCGCCGGCTCCCTGGTCGCCTACAGCTTACGCGTCACCGACCTCGATCCTCTGCGCTACGATCTTCTCTTCGAGCGTTTCCTCAATCCCGAGCGCGTGTCGATGCCCGATTTCGACGTCGACTTCTGCATGGAGGGCCGGGATCGCGTCATCGATTATGTCGCCGGCCACTACGGCCGCGAGCGGGTCTCGCAGATCATCACCTACGGCACGATGGCGGCCAAAGCCGTGGTGCGCGATGTCGGCCGGGTGCTCGGCATGACCTACGGCTTCGTCGACAAGATCGCCAAGCTCATCCCCTTCGAGCTCGGCATCACCCTCGATGACGCCCTGGCGAAAGAGCCCGAGCTCAAACGCCTCTACGACGCCGAGGAGGAGGTTCACAACCTCATCGACCTCGCCCGCTCGCTGGAAGGATTGACGCGCAATGCCGGCATGCACGCGGGCGGTGTCGTCATCGCGCCTTCCGTGTTGACCGACTTCGCGCCCCTTTATTGCGACGAATCGGGCGGCAGCCTCGTCACCCAGTTCGACAAAGACGACGTCGAGGCGGCGGGCCTGGTGAAGTTCGATTTCCTCGGCTTGCGCACCCTGACCGTCATCGACTGGACGGTGAAGGCGATCAACGCGCGCCGGACGCGCACCGGCGAGCCCGCGCTCGACATCACCAGAATCCCGTTGGATGACGCCTTCACCTATGAACGGGTGTTCAAGCGAGCGCAGACGGTGGCGGTCTTCCAGTTCGAATCCGGGGGCATGCAGCGCATGCTCAAGGACGCGAAGCCCGACCGCTTCGAGGACATCATCGCACTCGGGGCGTTGTACCGGCCGGGACCGATGGAGCTGATCCCGGAATACGTCGCGTGCAAGCACGGCAAGGCGCCCGAGTATCTGCACCCGGACATGGAGCAGGTGCTGGGGGTGACCTATGGCGTGTTCGTCTACCAGGAGCAGGTGATGCAGATCGCCCAGCGCCTGGCGGGCTACACCCTCGGCGGCGCCGACCTGCTGCGGCGCGCCATGGGCAAGAAGAAGCCGGAGGAGATGGCGAAGCAGCGCGGGGTCTTCGTCGCGGGCGCCGCGGCGCGGGGCATCGGGGAGAGGGTCGCCAACGCGATCTTCGATCAGATGGAGAAATTCGCCGGTTACGGTTTCAACAAGAGTCACGCCGCGGCCTACGCGCTGATCTCCTACCAGACCGCCTACCTCAAGGCGCACTTTCCGGCGGCGTTCATGGCGGCGATGCTGTCGGCCGACATGGATCATACCGACAAGGTCGTGACGCTGATTCACGAGTGCGAGGCCATGAGGCTCGAGGTGCGTCCACCCGATATCAACACCTCGCTCTACCCCTTCACCGTCGAGGGCGACAGCACCATTCGCTACGGCTTGGGAGCGGTGCGCGGCGTCGGGCAGGGCGCCGTGGAGGCGATCGTCGCCGAGCGGGAAGCTCGCGGTCCGTTCGTGAGCCTCGAGGACCTGTGCCGACGGCTCGATCTGCAGAAGATCAACCGCCGCGTGTTGGAAGCGCTGCTGCGCTGCGGCAGCCTCGATGTGCTCGGACCCAATCGCGCAACGCTGATGCACCGCCTGCCATCGGCGATGCAGCTCGGCGACCAGAATTCGAGGGCGCATGAGGCGGGGCAGAACGACATGTTCGGGCTGCTCGCGCCGGCCGTTGCGGCATCCGGCGAGAAGGCATCGACGCAGCCGCCGGTCGCGGCGCGCGTCGATGGAGCGGTGCTGCAGGAATGGACCGAGGCGGTGCGCCTCGCCGGCGAGCGCGAGACCCTCGGGCTCTATCTGACCGGCCATCCCGCCAAGCGCTTCGCCTCGCTTCTCGCCTGCGCCGCCTCGCACTGGATCGGGGATCTCGTGAGCGAGAGGCCGGCGGCCGGCAGCGAGCCGATGCGCTTCGGCGGCGGCAAGCCGGTCACCGTCGGCGGCTTGATCGATGAGGTCAAGAAGCGCGGTCCGCGCGTCATTCTCACGCTCGATGACAGTACCGGCCGGGTCGAGGTGACGCTGTTCGAGGATGTTTATCAGAGATATCGGGATCTCGCCGCGAAGGACGCGTTGGTGCTCGTCGAGGGCATGCTGCGCTTCGATGAATTCAGCGATGGCTGGCGAGTTGCGGCCCGGCGGATCACGGACCTCGGCAAGCTCAGTGAGCAGCAGGCGCGCCACATCGCGCTCACGTGGCCCGCGGATCGGCCCGACACGGCGGCGCTGCAAGGGCGCCTCGCCGAGCTGCTCGCCAGTTACCGCTCCGGTCCATGCGCGATCACGATCGAGTATTCCGCCTCGGCCGCCCGTGGGGTTCTCAGGCTGGGGCCGGAATGGGCGGTGCGCGCCACGAGCGAGCTGCGCGAGGGCCTCGAGGGGTTGCTCGGCCGCGGCGCGGTCGACGTCAGGTATGCTCCGCTCGCCGCCGCCTCCGGGCCGCCGCTGTCCGCGGATGGGCATTGATTTTGGGCCGCAACAGGTACGGCTGTCGAGCTTGCGCCCGGGGCTGGCGACCCGTACGCTCGCGCGCAGCGTGAGAAAGTAGCGGTAAGCCTGCATGGCGGTTGCCTTCCTGGATTTCGAACAACCCATTGCCGAGCTCGAAGCGAAGATCGAGGAGCTGCGGCACGTCACCTCCGAATCGGAAGTCAACATCCAGGAGGAGATCTCGAGGCTGCAGGCGAAGAGCCGCCAGCTCACGAGCAGCATCTTCGCCAACCTGACGCCCTGGCAGATCACTCAACTTGCGCGTCATCCGCGGCGCCCGTACACGCTCGACTACGTCGCCGCCATCTGCACCGAGTTCAGCGAGCTGCACGGCGATCGGATGTTCGCCGATGATCAGGCGATCGTCGGCGGCCTCGGTCGCATCGACGGCCGGCCGGTGATGATCATCGGTCATCAGAAGGGTCGTGACACGAAGGAGCGGGTGCGACGCAACTACGGCATGCCAAAGCCCGAGGGCTATCGCAAGGCGCTGCGGCTGATGCGCCTGGCCGAGCGTTTCGGCCTGCCGCTCATCACTCTCATCGACACGCAGGGCGCCTATCCCGGGGTCGGCGCCGAGGAGCGCGGCCAGAGCGAGGCGATCGCCCGCAATCTGTTCGAGATGTCGGTGCTCAGCGTTCCGATAGTGACCGTGGTGACGGGCGAGGGCGGCTCCGGAGGCGCGCTCGCCATCGGTGTGTGCGATCGGCTGATCATGCTGCAATACAGCACCTACTCGGTCATCTCGCCCGAAGGCTGTGCCTCGATCCTTTGGAAGAGCCAGGACAAGAAGGAGGTCGCCGCCGAGTCGCTCAACCTGACCGCTGATCGACTCGCCAAGCTCGGTCTGGTGGACGAGGTGATCGAAGAGCCGTTGGGCGGTGCGCATCGCGATGCCCCGGCCATGTCGGCGAGCCTCAAGGCCACGCTGTTGAAACACTTGGAGGCGCTCGAGGCGATTCCGCGGGATGAGCTGCGCGCGGCGCGCTCGCGCCGGATCGCCGGCTTCGGAGTGTTCAGTGAGAGCTCTGAATGAGGCCCGGGGATGGGGCCCAACGCTAAGCAAGGCCCGTTCGCTCCCGGATGGCTCATCGAGCGCCTCGCGCGCCTGCTGCCCGGCTTTCCCGACGTTGCTGTTTGTGTCGCCCTGAGCGGCGGTCTCGACTCGACGACGCTGCTCGCCGCGCTCGCCGCCGCGCGCGTCGAGCGGCTGCGCCTGCGCGCGGTGCACATCGATCACGGTCTGCATGCAAACGCTGCGCGCTGGAGCGCGCACTGCCGGCGGCTCGCGCGCGAGCTCGAGGTTCCGCTGCGGGTGCTCGCCGTCGAGGTCGATCGCGGGCGCGGCGTTTCGCTGGAGGAAGCCGCTCGGACGGCCCGGTACCGGCGGCTGGCGAGGTACCTCAAGCCCGGCGAGGCTCTGCTGACTGCCCACACGCGGGACGATCAGCTCGAGACGGTGCTGTTGCAGCTCTTTCGCGGTTGTGGATTGGCGGGTCTTGCGGCCATGCCACCGCTCGCCCCCCTTGGCGCCGGACTGCTCGCGCGGCCGCTCCTCGAACGTTCACGCGCGGAGCTCGAGGCATGGACGCGCGCGCGCGGCCTCGCCTGGGTCGAGGACGAGTCGAATCTCGATGAGCGATTCGACCGCAATTATCTGCGGCGACGCGTGCTGCCGCCGGTTCGCGAGCGTTGGCCCGGGGTGGCCTCGGCGGTCGCACGCTCCGCACGCCACGCCGCCGAGGCACAAAGACTCCTCACCGTGCTCGCGCGCGCCGATCTCGAGCGCGCGCGCGATGGCGCAGCGCTATCGGTGAAGGCGCTGCGCCCGCTCACTGCCGACCGGCGGCGCAATCTGCTGAGGCTCTGGATCGCTGAGAGCGGCCGCGCCATGCCCGATGCGAGGCGGTTGGAGGAAATCGCGGGTCCCCTCATCGAGGCGCGCCCCGATGCGCACCCGCAGGTGCTCTTTGGCGATGTGGAGGTTCGACGCCATGCGGACCTGTTGTCGCTCATGGACCGCCAAGCGACATCGGGCGGACGATCCGACGCGCCAACGCGCCTCGCGGAGCTCGACTGGCAATGGCGGCAGTCGAACCGCTGCGCCCTCCCGGGGGGCAGTGCGCTCGAGCTCGTGATGGCAAGCCAGGGAGCGATCGACCTCGATGCGCTGCCGGAGCGGCTCGCGGTGCGCTGGCGGCGCGGCGGTGAGCGTTTGCGCTTGCGCAGCGGCGGTCCGCGGCGCGCGCTCAAGAGCTTATTGCAGGAAGCTCGCGTGCCGCTCGCGGAGCGAACGCGGATGCCGTTGATCTTCGCCGACGGCAGACTGATCGCGGCGGCGGATCTTTGGATCGATGAATCGGTGCGGGCGGCGCCCGGCGCGGCGCATCGGGCAAGGCTTCTCTGGCGCAAGCCTACCGGGGGTGCTCCCTAGTGTGATATCGTGCCCTCCCGTCGTTCATGCTCACCGGGCGTTTCCTCGACG
>Ga0335074_10008053_pt1 | contig 14644 bp, 14 predicted proteins | sample Lox_Sample_23_FD_206715 | JGI IMG/M metagenome (GOLD analysis project Ga0335074, IMG submission 206715) | Soil microbial communities from Loxahatchee National Wildlife Refuge, Florida, United States - Lox_Sample_2.3 | ecosystem: Environmental > Terrestrial > Soil > Wetlands | place: USA...
CCGACCGCCGGCATCTTTCCGTTTCAAAGCGATTTCCCGGAGCGGTGGGCGCCGCTCGGCCGGAGAACCGAAGTCGTCCGTGCCTCCTTTGCGTGCCATCCCGGCGACACCAAAGAGCGTTGCCGCGACTACGCGTGCATCGCGCACCTCGACGTACCCCGCGTGCTGGCGGCGGTCGAAGCGCTGGGCGTGACGTGATGCTCGCGACGATTCAGCTCTGCACCTACAACCGCGCCGCGCTGCTGGAGCGCGTGCTCGACGCCTGCTTCGAGCAGAGCGTTCCGAGCGACCGGTACGAGGTGGTGCTGGTCAACGACGGGTCGACCGACGAGACGCCGGCGACGATCGAACGCGCGCGCCGCCGAGCCGCCTGCGACTTCGTCGTCGTCGACCAGAAAAACTCCGGGCTCGCCAAAGGGCGCAACGCCGGGATTGCGCGCGCGCGCGGCGAGCGCATCGTCTTCATCGACGACGACGTGCTGCCGCTTCCCAACTTCGTCGAAGAACATCTGCGTGCGGCGCGCGCGCATCCGCAAGCGGTCGTGCGCGGCGGCGCGATCAACGTCGAGAGCTTCGACCGCCTGCCGGTGCCGCGCTGGAGCCTGCGCGACTACAGCGGGAACTTCTTTTGGACGACCAACGTTTCGGTTCCGCTCGAGACGATACGCTCGATCGGCGCCTTCGACGAATCGTTTTCCGAATACGGCTGGGAGGATATCGACGTCGGGCTGCGCTTGCGCGCGCGCGGCGTTACGGCGGCCTTCAACCCACGCGCGCTGGTCTATCATTGGAAGCCGCGGCCGCGCAGCGGCAACGTCGAGAGGATGATCCGCCAGGCGCGCGCCCAAGCGCGCACCGCCGTGCAGCTCGCCGCGAAGCACCCGCAGTGGCGCACCTATCTCGCGACCGGCCTCAACCCCGTTCAGCGCGGCTTTCACGCGGCGTCGCGCCGGCTCGGCGCGGAGCCGCGGCTGCGCGCGCGCCTCGGCGATCTGAGCGGCGACCGGGCGCTCTCCGCCGGCGAGCTGCGCGCGGCGCGGGCGCTCGCGAACGAGGCCTACTTCGACGAACTGGAACGCGCGCTCGCTGCGAAGCGCGGCTGATGCGTATCCTGCTCTCGCGCACCGATCGCATCGGCGATCTGATTCTCTCGACGCCCGCGATCGCGACGGTGCGCGCCTCGTTCCCCGGCGCCCACGTCACGATGGTGACGAGCCCCTACAACCGCGTCGTGATGGAGCGCAACACCGACGTCGACGAGCTCGTCTCGCTGCCGCGAGCCGTCAAGCCTTCGGCCTTCGGCGCGGGGCGGCAAGGCTACGACCTCGCGATCGCGCTCGCTCCGCGCGAGCCCGACCTGCGGCTGGTCGGAGCGACGCGCGCCCCCGTGCGCGCCGGCTACACCTACCAGCGCCGCTGGCTCGCGCGCCTCACCGCCCCGCTCTTCGTCAACCGCCTGATGATCTCGGAGGCGGACCCGGAGCTGAGCGAACGGGACCCCAAGCGGCTGGTGCGCCACGAGGTCGAGCAACTGCTCGATCTGGTGGCACTCGTCGGGGCGCGCGAGCGGGTGAGCGGCCTGCGCCTCGACGTGACCGACGCCGACCGGGCCGCGACCGCGGGCCTGCCCGGCGGGGCGATCGTGCTGCACCTCGGGCAGCGCTGGTTTGCGGGCGGGAGCACCCTCGCGAGCACCCTGGAGCTGGTCGCCGCTCTGAGTGCGCTCGCGCCGGTCGTCATCACGGTGGCCCCGGAGTGCGCCTCGGCGGTCCCCGCCTTTGGCAAACAAGGGGCGGCTTCGGCGCTGTTGGAGGGCCTGCCGTTCTTCGAGTGGGCCGCGGTCTTCGAGCGGGCCGCCTGCGTGGTGACCGTCGATACCGGTGCGACACATGTCGCAAGCGCGATGCGAAGGCCAACGCTCGTCGCCTTTGAACATCGGTACTTCCGGTTGAACTCGCAAGAGTGGGCGCCGTACGGCGTACCGCACGTGCTGGTTCGCAAGCCGGATTCGCAAGACGAAGCGTCGCTCGCGCAGTTTCGCGACGAGATCGTGCGCGGCGTCGCCGGCTTACTGCATGCTTGATATTTCGGTCGTCATCCCGACGTACAACCGGCTCGACACGCTCGAGCACGTCCTTCCCACGCTGCTCGCCCAGGACGTCCCGGGGGAGCGCTACGAGCTGCTCGTCTGCGACTCGAACTCGAACGACGGGACGGCCGCATACTTGGCCGGCTTGGCGGCGGTGCATCCGAACCTGCGCCACCTGCCCGGCCCCTACTCCGGGCGTGCGGCGGCGCGCAACGCGGGCATTCGCGAAGCGCGCGGGGCGATCGTCCTCTTCAACGACGCGGACATCTTGGCATCGCCGGATCTGCTCTCGCGCCACCTCGCGCGCCATCGCGACGCGGACGAGCGGATCGCGGTCGTCGGCTGGGAGGTGCAGGTGCGCGATCTCGCCGACTACGCGCGCCAGCGCGAGCACCCCGAGCTGCGCGCGCATCTCCACCCGCCCGGCCGCAAGCGCCTCTCCTGGCTCTATTTTCTCACCGGGAACGCCTCGGTCGCGAGCGAGGATCTGCGCCGCGTGGGCGGCTTCGACGAGAGCTTCACCGGGTACGGCCACGAGGATCTCGAGCTCGGATACCGGCTCGAAAAGGACGGCGTGCGCATCGTCTACGAACCGCGTGCCGTCAACTATCACTGCCAAGACGTGCCGCACGACGATCAGAAAGAGAAGATGAAGCTGGCCGGGCGCTCGACGGTGCGCTTCTACCGCAAGCATCCCGATCTGGCGGTTCGGCTCAATCTCGGGATGACGCCCGTCTCGCTCGGGCTGCACGCCGTGCTGGAGCGCGCGCCGCGGGTGCTCGGGTTTTTCGATACGCGCGCGGAATCGTCGCGGTTCGCCCGCGCGCTCGTTCAGCAGTACTACTACGTTTCGGGGATCAAGGAAGCACTACGAGAGCATGCCGGACCATCGCATTAAACGTTCTTGCGGCGCGCTGCGCGCCGCCGACGAGGGAGCCGCCGTGGAGCTGTGCGGCTGGGTCAACCGCCGCCGCGATCACGGCGGGTTGATCTTCGTCGATCTGCGCGATCACGAGGGCGTCTCGCAGGTCGTCTTCGACCCGTCCCACCCCAGCTTTCGCGAGGCCGAGCACCTGCGCCACGAAGACGTGCTGCGGGTTGCGGGTTCGGTGCGCCGCCGCCCGGCCGGGACGGAAAATCCGAAGCTGCCCACCGGCGAGGTGGAGGTCGGCATCGACGAGCTGGAGATCCTCAACCGCTCGCAAGTCCCGCCTTTTCAAGTCAACTCGGACGACCCGGTCGACGAGAACCTGCGCCTGGAATACCGCTACCTCGATCTGCGCCGTCCGCGCATGCAGCGCAACCTGCGCGTGCGCCATCGCATCGTCAAAGCGATTCGCGACTTCTTCGACGCGCGCGGATTCGTCGAGATCGAAACGCCGATGCTGATCAAATCCACGCCGGAGGGCGCGCGCGATTACCTCGTGCCCAGCCGCGTGCATCCGGGCTCCTTCTACGCGCTGCCGCAATCGCCGCAGATGCTCAAGCAGATTCTCATGATGTCGGGGTTCGGGCGCTACATGCAGATCGCGCGCTGCATGCGCGACGAAGACCAGCGCGCCGACCGGCAGCCCGAGTTCACGCAGGTCGACGTCGAGCTCTCGTTCGCCTCGCAAGAAGAGGTGCTCGAAGTGATGGAGTCGTGCATCCGCGAGGTGTGGCGCTGCGCGCTGGGCATCGAGCTCGAGCCGTTCCCGCGGCTCACGCACGAGCAGGCGCTGGAACGCTACGGAACCGACAAGCCGGATTTGCGCTTCGGGCTCGAGCTCGCCGACGTAGGCGCGGCCTTCGCGGGCACCGAGTTCGTCGTCTTCAAGTCGGCGCTCGAGAGCGGCGGCGCGGTCGTCGCGCTGCGCTATCCCGGCGGCGCGCAACTCTCGCGCCGCGACTTCGACGCGCTCACCGAAACGGCCAAGCAGCTCGACGCGAAGGGCATGGTTTGGATCGCGCTCGGGCCCGACGGGATCAAGTCTTCGGCGGCAAAGTTCCTCACCGACGCCAACGTCGCGGCCGTTCGCGAGGCGGTGGGAGCGCAGACCGGCGATGCGGTGCTGCTCTTCGCCGACGCGCGGGAGCCGGCGTACGCCGTCGCCGGCAAGATGCGCAACGTCGTCGGCGATCGCTGCGCGCTGCGCACGCCCGGCACGTTCGCCTTCTGCTGGGTGCTCGGTTTCCCGTATCTCGAGATCGACGAAGAGAGCGGCAAACCGATCCCCGCGCACCACGCCTTCACCGCGCCGGCCCAGGGGCAGTGGGAGCTCATCGACACCGATCCCATGCGGATGCGCGCGCAGCACTACGACATGGTGCTCAACGGCTACGAGCTCGGCTCGGGATCGATTCGTATCCACAAGCCCGAGCAGCAGCGCAAGATCTTCGAGATGCTCGGTCTCTCCGCCGAGCAGATCGAGGAGCGGTTCGGCTTCTTCGTGCGCGCGCTCGAGTACGGAGCCCCGCCGCACGGCGGCATGGCGCTGGGGATCGACCGGATCGTCATGCTTGCTTGCGGCGAGGAGAACATTCGCGACGTGATTGCGTTTCCGAAGAACCAGGTCGCCCGCGACCTCATGATGGACGCGCCCGGCCCGGTGCCGGAGCAACTCTTGCGAGATCTTTACCTGCGCAGTACCGTCCCGGAGCCCCATGCCGTCCGATAACCCAAGCGTGGGAGTCCGCTACCCCCGCTCTCCTTGGGGCCTTGCCCTCGGCGCCGCCCTCGCGTTGGCGCTTTGGCCGTCCCATGCGCGAGCCACGTATGCCTCGCCCGCGACGGGACCCGTCTGCGGGCAGAAGGTCGTGACGTCGCCGGACGGCACCAGCATCCGCGTGCTCTTTGCCAACAACGGCTTCGTTCAGCAGTACATCGTGCTTGCCAACGCCGATAATCCGGAAGCCGTCAACGATGCGCGCAAGTCGCTCGAGAGCACGTACGGGCCGGCGCAGGTCAACGCACCGCCGCTCAAGATCATCTCGTACCGGCCCGCGCCGGGCGGCGGGGGGATGATGGTGCCCGACAAAGCCATCGACTCCTGCGGGCGCACCCTCGACTTCAACTAAGGCTTCGCAGAGCCAAGGGCAACGCGAGCGAGCGCCGCGAATGAGGCGGGGTGCGTCGCGTTCGGCCGATCCTCTGCGCAATCGCGATTTTTCTGGCCGCCTGTGCGGGCCGGCACGCCGCGTCGGCCGCCGCCTCTCCCCCGCCGCTGCGCCCGTGCCAGACCCTCGGGCTGCAGCTCGACGGCGCGAGCGTCGTGCTCACCACCAACGCCGACGGATCGCTGGCCGGCGTTTCGGTCTCCGGCGGCGACCCGGAAGCGCAGGCGCGAGCGCTCGCCGAGGTGCGCGAGCACTACGGGCCGGCGCAACCCGACCGGCGCGTCGTCACGCACCAATCGAAGTGGGGCTTCCCGATCCTCACCGACGACTGCGGCCGCCCGGCGAAGGCGGCTTCACCGTAAGCAGCGTGCGAGCGCGTGCGAAGATCGCGTCGAACATCGCAGCCGTCAGCACGCCGGTGTTCGTGTTCTGCCGGCTCGGATGATACGACGCGATCGCAACGATTCGCCGCGGGCCGGCGGCCGCTGCGACCTCCGCGCCGTGTGCGAACGCCGGTTTGGCCGGCTCGAGCGAGAAACCGCGCTGCGCGAGGACGCGCAGGATCGCTTCGAAGCCGATCCGCCCCAGACCGATCGCGACCTGGAGCTGCGGCAGTGCGTCGAACTCCTCGAGCAGATAGGGAAAGCAGTTGCGCAGCTCGGCCGGCGTCGGTTTATTTCCGGGCGGCGCGCAGCGCGCCGCCGCCGTGATGAGACAGTCGTGCAGCGCGAGTCCGTCGTCGCTCGACGTCGCATTCGGTTGCGAGGCGAAACCCGCGCGATGCAGCGCCGGATAGAGAAAGTCCCCCGAAGCGTCGCCCGTGAACATCCGGCCGGTGCGGTTGCTGCCGTGCGCGCCCGGCGCCAAGCCGACCAGCACGACGCGGGCGCCGGCGGAGCCGAAGGCCGGCACCGGCTTGCCCCAGTAGGCGCATTCGCGATATGCGCGGCGCTTCTCGCGCGCGACCTCGGCTGCGTAGGCTCGCAACTCGGGACAGCGCGTGCAGCGCACGACGGCGCGTTCGATCGCCTGCAACGACTTTGCCATGCAGGCGCCCTCTTCGGCGCGTGGCAAGATTAGGCCCATGGCCGCGACCGCCGCCCTCGCCACGCTCGATCGGGGCGATCGCCGAAGCATCGCAATCCTCTCGATCGCGCATCTCGTCAACGACTCGAATCAGAGCGCGCTCCCGGCGATCCTTCCGTGGCTGGTCGCGCATCGCGGCCTCTCGCTGGCCGGTGCCGCGACGCTCGTGCTCGCGATGAATCTCTCCTCGTCGGTGATCCAGCCGCTCTTCGGGCATCTCTCCGATCGCCGGTCGCTCGCGTGGGTGATTCCGGCGTCGATCGTGCTGGCGTGCCTGGGTACCGCCGTGATCGGCTTCTCGTCCTCGATGCCGCTGATGCTCGCCGGCGCGTTCGTCTCGGGCATCGGCGTCGCCGCGTTCCATCCCGAAGGATCGCGCTTCGCGAACTACTTCGGCGGCGAGCGCCGCGCCGCCGCGATGAGCTGGTTCACGACCGGCGGTTATCTCGGCTTCGCGCTCGGGCCGCTGCTGATCACGCCGCTGCTGCTCGCGTTCGGGCTGCCGGGAGCGGCGTGGCTGCTCGCTCCCGGTTGCGTCATCGCGGCGATCATCTGGCGGGAGCTGCCGCACTACCGGCAGGCGCGCGAGCGCGCGCATCACGCGCACCGCCAACGCGCCGGCCGCGACGACTGGCGCGCATTCGGCATTCTCGGCGGGATGGTCGCGCTGCGCTCGACCGCGTTCTTCGCGGCGGTGACCTTCATGCCGATCTTTGCTATCGACGTGCTGCACGTCGATAAGGTGATGGGCTCGCTCGCGCTTGCCGCGATGCTCGTGACGGGCGCGATCGGTACGATTGCGACCGGGCGCCTAGCCGACCGGATCGATCGCCGCGCCGTGATCTCCGGATCGCTCGTCTGCGTCGTGCTTTTCGGCGCGGCGATCGCGATGCTGGGACGCTACGCGCCGTCGTACGCCGCGCTGCTCCCGCTCGCGGCGGCGTTCGGCGCGTCGCTGGGAGCCTCGGCCGGCGTGCTCGTCGTGCTCGGGCAGGAGTATCTGCCGCAGCGCATCGGCATCGCCTCCGGCATGACGCTCGGCCTCTCGGTGACGATCGGCGGCCTCGCAGCCCCGCTCTTCGGCGCGATCGGCGATCGCTACGGTCTCGTCGCCGTCTTCGCCGCGCTCACGCTCTTCGCCGCGCTCGCGCTCGCAGTCTCGCTCGCCCTACCGAAACCGGCGCCGCCCCCGTCACCGTAACCGCAGACCCCCTGTCATCGTGAGCGTAGGCGCGCAGCGCCGAAGTCGAACGAGTGCGGCGCAATGTTGAACGCCGTTCCCGTTCGACTTCGCTCGCTGCGCTCGCTACGCTCACGATGACGCGGTTGCCGAACCGGCGCCAGCCGTCAAGGTGAGCGCGCGTTCTGTCATCGTGAGCGTAGGCGCGCAGCGCCGGAGTCGAACGAGGGCGGCGCGATGTTGAGCGCCGTTCCCGTTCGACTTCGCTCGCTGCGCTCGCTACGCTCACGATGACGGGGCGATCGTGCGTTTGGGGGCTAGTGCATGCCGGGGAAGTTTAGGCGGGAGAGGGCGCCGTAGACGGCGATGCCGGCGGCGGTGGAGAGGTTGATGCTGCGCACGCTCGCGGAGCGCATGGGGATGCGCAGCGCGCGATCGTCGAAGCGCTCGATCACCCACGCGGGCAGCCCTTTCGTCTCCTTGCCGAAAACCAGCACGTCGCCGCGCTCGAACGCGGCGTCGCCGTAGCGGCGGCTCGCGCGAGTCGAGAAGAACCAGCGTCCGTGCGCTGCGGTCGCTTCGAGAAACTGCTCCAGCCCCGGATGGACGACGACGTGGATGGCGTGCCAGTAGTCCAGGCCGGCGCGTTTGAGCTCGCGGTCCTCGATCGAGAAGCCGAGCGGCTCGACCAGGTGCAGCGCGCAGCCGGTGGCGGCGCAAAGGCGGGCGACGTTGCCGGCGTTGGGCGGAATCTCGGGCTCGACCAGCGCGACGTGCAGCGGAACGTCGGGCAGGCGCTCGAACGCGACGACGCGCTCCTGCGGCTGCCCGCTCACGCGCTCGCCAAGACGTCGGCGTATTCGATGCCGGCCGGCGCGACGACGTAGGCGACCCCGCCGTTGCGCTGCCACAGGTGTTCGAGCGCGGCGCGCGGGTAGACGACGCGCACGTTCGGCGCGGCGGGATCGTTGACGGCGCAGTCGCCGTTGCTCGTGAATCCGCACAACACCGCGAGGTGGCCGTCGGAGTGCGGGAGCGGCGCGCCGGGCAACTCGCCGTCCGCCCACGAATAGGAGATCGCGAGCGGCAAGTTGCGCTCGATCAGCCGCTGAGCCGCGTCGAGATTGCGCAGGTAGGCGACCACCGCGCGCAGGCCGAGGCTTCCGCTGAAGGCGACGTTGAAGCACCAGTTCCCGGTGCCGTTGTAGGCGCGGTCGAAGACGGCGCGAGCGGTCTCTTCGACCGGAACGTCGATCCCGTGATAGGCGTGAATCATCGCGAGGGCCGCCGGGCTGCACCAGCCGCGCTCGCCGTCGCGAACGTATTGCGAGCGTTCCGGGACGTCGAGGATGAGCGCCGCGCGTGCGTACGGGAGCGAGGGCGTGACGCGGACGCTCGATGCGAACGCGATCAGCTCGAGCTCCGCGCCGCGCGCCCACGCTTCGATCCCGTCGAAGGGCAGCTCCGCCTCGATCTCGTCGACGGTGACCCGCACGCCGTCGCGCACCGGGCTGAGCGAGGTGGCGCCGCCCGGCTCCCAGCGAGCGTAATCCAGCCACGCCGTGGCCGGCGTGCGCGCCCGCAGCAGGCGAAACGCGATCTCGCCGCGCTGCGCGTACGTGTTCCAGCTCAGCACGCCCTTGCGCGCCGGCTCCAGCAGCAACTGCGCCGACTCGCCGGCGCCGAGGCACTGCGCGAAGGCGGCCGGAGTTAGATCCGCCATTGCCACGCGTTCCACGTGTCGGCGATGAAGGCCGCGGGGACGTAGTTCTTCACGTCGCTGTTCATCGCGTAGTAGTTCGTCGACCACGCGAAGAAGACGGCCGGCACCAGCTCGCGCAAGCGCTCCTCCTCGCGCTGATAGAGCGCTTTGCGCGCGCGCTCGTCGAACGTGCTCGCGGCGGCCTCGCTCGTTCGATTGACGATCGGGTCGTCGAGCCACGACGTGTTCGCGCCGCTCGGCGGAATGAAGGCGCCGTTCCAGCTCCCGGCGTTGTCGGGGTCGGCGCCGTTGGTCTCGATCGACCACTCCATGTCGTACTTGCCGGTGTAGAGCGGTCCGTCTTGGCCGAAGAGCAGCGGCGCGGGGTAGTTGTGGATCGCGACGTCGATGCCCACCGCGCGCAGCGCCGACTGTATCAGGACCTCGGATTGGTCGTTCTCCAGATGCCCGGTCGTCGCCGAGAGCGAGAGCCGCAGCGCGAGCGCGCCCTTGTGCAGGATTCCGTCGCCGCCCGGTCGCCAGCCCGCTTGCGCGAGCAGGCGCCGCGCGTCTTGCGGATCGTAGCGATAGGGCGGCAGGTGCGGAGCCGCCCACGACTGCGGAAAGATGTCTGAAACGGCGAGCACGTTGACGCCGCGGTAGACGGTGTCGTCGATATACCTCCAGTTCACCGCTTCGGCGATCGCGCGGCGCACGCGCACGTCGGCCAACTGCGGCCGGCTGATATTCAGGCCGAGATGGCGCCAGTTCGCGACCAAGCGCTTCGTCACCACGATGCCGCCGATCCCCGAGAGCCGCGGGATGGCGTTGACGTTGACGCCGGGATAGACGTCGACCTCGTGCGCTTGCAGCTGGCCGAAGAGCGTGTTGACGTCGGGCACGACCTTCCAGATCACTTCTTTGAGCTGGGGCGGCCCGCGGAAGTAGCGCGGATTCGGAACGAACTCGAGCGAGGAGCCGTGGTGCCAGGCGCGCAGCAGGTACGGGCCGCTCGAGATCGGATGCGCGTTGAAGTCGGCGTGGTTGATATCGGGCAGCCGCGCGAGTAAGTGCGCGGGAAGCGGCGGATAGGCCGACCCACCCATCGCGAGGATGCCGAGCGCGGCGACGTTCGGGCTCTTGAGATGAAGCACGATCGTGTACGGATCCGGCGTCGCGACCGAGGCGATCGTATCCCAGCCGTAGCGCGTCTTGACGTTGTTGGCGGGGTTCATCACGGCGCGATAGGTGAAGAGCCAATCCGCCGAGGTCAGCGGCGCACCGTCCGACCACACGACGCCTTTGCGCAAGTGCACGACGATCGTCTTGCCGTCGCGGCTGATGCCGCCGTTCTGCAGGCTCGGCACGACCGTCGCGAGATCCGCAATGTAGTTGCCGTTGGGATCGTAGCGCAGCACGAACGAATAGAGCAGCCCGGCGACTTGATCGGCGGCCGCGGTATGCGTGAAGAACGGGTTGAGCCCGTCCGGCTCCTCGTCCTCGCCCAGGCGCAGGACGCCGGGAATCGTCCACGCGTTGCGCTCGCCCGGCGCCGCGGTTTGCCGCTTCGCGCAGCCGCCGAGGGCGAGCAGCAGGATCGCGGCCAGCGCCGCGAGCCGGCGCGCGATCACGCGCCCGCCGGCGCCGCGAGCGGCGGACGCCGCCGCAGCGACGCGGCGATCGACGCGTACAAACGATGCGGCCCGAAGCGCACGACGTCGTCGGCGGGCAGCGCCGTCTCGGCCCGCGCGCGCGCGATCTCGGCGCGGGCCTCGTCGTCGGAGAGGCCGCGCGTATTGAGCGCGATGCCGGCGACTTCGGCCGGCTTTACCGTCGCGAGCAGCGCTTCGTGCAGGCGGATCAACTCGCGGTAACTGAGCACCGGCGTCGCAAAATGCTCGATGCGGCGCTTGCGCGGCTCGCAGACGAGCACCAGCGCGTCGGGGGCGGCACCGTACATGAGCGCGAGCGTGACCGGCGCGTAGGCCGGATGATTGATGCAGCCTTGTCCCTCGACGACGACGAGCTCGGCGCCTTCGCGCGCGGCGTAGAGAACGAGCTGCTCGGCCGCTCCGGGCGCGAAGTCGGCGACGACGCGATCGACCGAGATGCCCCAGCCGGCGATCATGATGCCGGTCTGCCCGGTCGGCACGAAGCGCGCGTTCACCCCGGCCTCGCGCGCGGCGCGTACCAGCTCCAGTGCGGCCGTCATCTTGCCGACCGCGCAATCGTTCCCGACGAGCAAGAGCGTCGGAGCGGCGGCGTCGTAGACCGCGCCGGAGAAGAGCGGAACTTCGGGCGGCTTGCGCACGTCCCAGATCTCGCGGTGATGCTCTCGCGCGATCGCCGCGAAATCGGGATCCTCACCGAGCATGTCGTGCAGGCCGCTGACGACGTCGAGCCGCGCGTCGAGAGCGTCGAGCACGGCGCGGCGCCACTGCGCCGGAAGCGCGCCGCCCGGCGGCGCCGTGCCGATCAACAGTGCGGTTGGCGAAAACGCCAGGGCTTCGCGAACGCTCGCGACGATCGGCGCGTCGGAGTCCAGATACGGCAGCACCTCGCGCACCCTCTTGCCCGCTTGCGAAGGGTCGACGATCGCGACGACCTCGTCTTCGCCGTAGGCGATCACGCCGTGCGCGGTCTTGGCGTCGGTCGCGAAACGGTCGAGCGCGAGCACGGCGTACCGTCGCGTCACGCGCGCGCGGCCTCGCGAATGCCGAGCCCGGGGCCTTGGGGAAGCACGAGCCTTCCGCGATCGTAGGTGACGCCGGCAAACGGATCCTCGGCCACGAGGAACGGCCCGTCGATATCGGCCCAATCGACGAGCGGCGAGAGGTGCGCCGCCGCGGTCGCCGCGATCGCGCTCTCGACCATGCAGCCGAGCATCACCTTCATCCCCATCGCGCGCGCCGTGTGGATCATCGCGAGCGCACCGCGAATGCCGCCGGTCTTTGCGAGCTTCACGTTGACGCCGTCGACGCAGCCGTAGAGCGCCGGCAGGTCGGCGGCGGTGCACGAGTCCTCGTCGGTAACGATCGGGATCGAGACGCGTTCGCGAATCGCCCGCAGCGCTGCGGGATGGCCGGCGGCGATCGGCTGCTCGCAGAACTCGATCTCGTAGCGCGAGAGCTCGCCGAGAATGCGGATCGCGTCGACGGCGTCCCAGCCCTCGTTGGCGTCGATGCGGATCGTGCCCGTGTAGCGCGAGCGGATCGCCGCGATCGTCTCGATTTGCTCGTGCGGCGTGCCCGCTCCGAGCTTGATCTTGAGAATCGGATGCTCGCGCACCTCGTCGACCTTGCGCAGCGTCTCCTGCGGATCTGCGATCCCGATGGTGAACGAGGTCACCGGCGCGAGCGCCGGATCCAACCCGAGCAGCGCGAAGAGCGGAACGCCCAGCCGTTTGCCGATCAGATCGTGCAGCGCCAGGTCGAGCCCCGCGCGTGCGGCGGCCGGAATACCGGCGTGCAGCAGCGCTTCGAGCGCGAACGGATCGTCGCTCGCGAGCTCGTGCGACGCGAAGTAGGCCGCAACGCTCGCGTACGATTCGCCGTAGCGCTCGATCGGCGTCGCTTCGCCGAGCCCCTCTTCGTCGCCGGAGACAAGCCGCACCAGCGCAGTTTCGGCGACCGTCTCCTCGCCGCGAGCGATGCGGAACGGATGGACCAGCGGCAATCGCAGCGGCGACACCGAGACGCGAAGAGCCATGCGGGCGCGTTACACCCTGGCACGCCGCGTTCCTCGCCGGTGTAGGGCCGGTGCGCCGGTCGCCCGAAGCGATGCGCCGATGAGGAGCATTCCGGCGACGATCGCGCTCTGCTTCGCCGCTTGCGCGCTCCTCGGCGCGGCTTCGCCGGCGGCGCGTGTGGTCGACGAGAGCGCGGTCGCCTGCGCCGTCTCGTTCGACGGAGCGATCTGGTACGAGGTGCCGGCCGGGCGCTTCGCGCCGCTCGAGGTGCGCTACGAGCGCTGCGCGGCGCGCGCGCTCGGCCGAACGCTGCCGCTGCGGCCGAGCTGGGCGGTGCCGCGAGGGCGCACGCAGGCGCGCTTCGTCGCGCTCTCGCTGCAGCAAGCGTACTCGCTTTCAGGCATGAAGAGCATCGCGGCGGACGCGCATCGCTACGGCATCCCGGTGACGTGGATGATCGGCTACGAGGGGTACCTGCGCGACGCCGCGCTCTACAACGCCTGGCACGCGGCCTACGGCGACGACGTGCAGACGTTCGAAGACGAAGCGTTCATGGCGGCGATGCACCTGCTCTTTCCGTGGTATCGCGCTTCCGTCAGCGTAGCCGGCGCCGGCGCGGAGCGCCGCGTCGTCGACGCCTACGCGCACGGACGGCACGCCTTTTGGGGCATCGCTTGGAACAGCCACGGCGTCGACGGGACGTACGACGAAGGCGCGCCGTGGGGAACGTACTGCGCGGATCTGGACTCCTACAAGCGGCCCGCGCCCGACGGCAGCTGCGGCATGGTCGCCTTCGAATGGACCGCTCGCGATTTGACGCGTGCCTACCTGAGCGGCCACGAAGAGTGGTTTTCGACCGAACCGGACGACCTGCTCGACCGCGCCGGCTTCTCGGTCGCAGCCGCCGCGCGCTACGCGCGCGAAATCGTCGATGCGTACGCAGCGGCCGCAGAGACGCAGCCGCTGGTCGTGGTCTCGCAGCAGGAGAGCGCGCTCGGCGGCGCCGGGAAGTTCGGTACCGTTCTCAACGCGATCTACGGGCAGGCGGTGCGGGACGGCATGAAGATCGAGACGCTGGCGCGCGCGGCCCGCGATGCGGCGCGCTTCTCGGCGCGGCCGCGAGCGGTCGCTTTTCCGTTTCTTCCCGGCGGTCGCGAGGTGCCCTCGCCCCAACTCGGCGGCGATACGCTCTATCCGGCCACGATCGACTATCACGATACGCGCGCCGGCATGACGTTTCTCGCCGGGCACACGCTTCCGACGCGGGTGTACCGGTACGCCGACGCCAAACGCTCGCGCTTCGACCGCGCGCTGCCGCAACTGCCGGCCAGCGCGATGCCGCGGCTGCGCGGCGCGAGCGTGGAGCGCGGCGAACTCGTGCTGCGAATCGATGCTCCGCAGGCGCTCCATTTCGGCGTCGCGCTCTGGAGCGATCCCTCGCGGCTGCGGCTGCGCGGAGCCGGCGTCACGCCGGCCGGGCGCGCCGGCGCCGTGGTGACGTTCGACCTGCGCCCCGGCGAGAACCGCGTGGCGATCCCGTGCGCGGGCTGTACCTCGACCACGCTCGCCTACTCGACGTAAGCGCGGCCGCGCTTGCGGCGGGCTTGACCGGGAGTGGTATGGTTTTAAGGCTCGACTGCGCATGACGCGCACCGTGCCTAGGTGCTGAACCGACTGGTACGACCTAGGGAGCATCAGCTCCGGATACGACGGACCGGCTGGGCCACAGCGCTTGCCGGCCCGGCGCCCGGGCCGCACCCACCTGCGAGAACGCAGGTTCAATTACCTGGTGCGGCAGACGTT
>Ga0335074_10008054_pt1 | contig 14641 bp, 14 predicted proteins | sample Lox_Sample_23_FD_206715 | JGI IMG/M metagenome (GOLD analysis project Ga0335074, IMG submission 206715) | Soil microbial communities from Loxahatchee National Wildlife Refuge, Florida, United States - Lox_Sample_2.3 | ecosystem: Environmental > Terrestrial > Soil > Wetlands | place: USA...
CCGGGTGCGAGGTGGAGGTCCTGGTCGCCGACGGCGAGGGCCGCAAGGACGACGCCACGCACCGGATGTCCGGCCGCGCGCGGGACAACCGGCTGGTGCACTTCGCGCCCGCCGATTCCCTGCCGCGCCCCGGCGACATGGTCACGACCGTCGTCACGCGTGCCGCTCCGCACTACCTGATCGCGGACGACGGGCCGCTGACCGTGCGCCGCACCAGCGGCGGCGACGCCTGGGCCGGCCGCCGCGAGAACGCGGGCGACGCCGCGAGCGGACCCGGCGAGCCGGGCGCGACGCCGGTCCTGATCGGCATGCCCGCCGTCGGCCGTCCCGCCTAGGCGTGCTCGTCGCGGCCGCGGTCTGCCCGCATCCGCCGCTGCTGATCCCGCAGGCCATGGGAGCCGGGGGCGAGACGCGCGACGGCGTCATCGGCGAGGTGCTGGCCGCCTGCGACGCGGCCGTCGCCGCGCTGGCCGCGGCCCGGCCGGAGCTGACCGTGGTCGTCGGTGCGGCAGACAAGGGCGCTCCGGCCGCCGCGGCCTACGACGGGTCGGCCGCCGGGAGCCTGGCCGGGTACGGCGTGCGCTTCAGCACCGGGCCGGGCGACCCGGTGCTGCCGCTGTCGGTCACCGTGGGTTCGTGGCTGGTACGACGGTCCGCCGCGCCGCCGGAGCGGCTGCTGTTGCGGGCCGTGGCACGCAACACGCCCGTGGCGCAGTGCCTGCGGCTGGGCGCCGAGATCGCGCGGCAGGCCCCGCGGGTCGCCGTGCTCGCGATGGGCGACGGTCCTGGCCGCAGGGCCGCCGGCGCCGAAAGGGCCGCCGACCCGGCCGCCGATGCCTACGACGCCGGGCTGTCGGCGGCGCTGGCGGAGGCTGATCCCGCGCGGCTGGCCCGGCTCGCTCCCTCGCTCGACGACGAGCTGCTGGTCGCGGGCCGGGCCGCCTGGCAGGTCCTGGCCGGAGCCGCCGACGGGCAACGGCTGCGCGGCCACCTGCGCTGCGCGGTGACGCAATACGAGGTCAGTTATCTGGTGGCGTCCTGGGAGGCCGCCGGCGGCTAGAGGACCGGTTCATGGCCGCCGCGCCGCGACCGCCCGGTGCGCCGCCTGGCGTCACATGCGGCCGAGCTCGCCGGGGTCCCAGCCGGCCTGGTCGCCCTGGCTGCTCTCGTCGTAGTCGTAGTCGAAGTCGTCGTCCTCGCCGAGGTCGTCCTCGCCGGCATCCTGGTACCCGCCGGAGAGGTCGTGGCTGTAACCGTCGAAGTCCGGAGCCGTGAGGTCGTCGCCGTACCTGCCGGCATCCGGAGCGGTGTCGTCATCCTGGAATCCGCCGGGTGTCTCGAATGGCAACCCCATGGTTACTCCCCCCGTGTGCGCGACCCCGGTGGTCGCACCGTGTGCACGGGCATACCCTCCGCTGCCACACTGATGCCATGCCGGAGCCAGTGATCGCGGTGGTCGGCCCTACCGCCGCGGGGAAGTCGGGGCTGTCGCTGCGGCTGGCCCAGGAGCTGGACGGCGAGGTCGTGAACGCCGACTCGATGCAGCTCTACCGGGGCATGGACATCGGCACCGCCAAGCTCGCGCCAGGGCAGCGCTGCGGCGTCCCGCACCACCTGCTGGACATCTGGGAGGTGACCAGGACCGCCAGCGTGTCCGAGTACCAGGAACTGGCCCGGCGTGCGATCGCGGACGTGCACGCGCGCGGCCGGATCCCGATCCTGGTCGGCGGCAGCGGGCTTTACATCCGCGCGGTCCTCGACAACCTGGAGTTTCCCGGGACCGATCCCGCGCTGCGGGACCGGCTCGAGGCGGAGCTGGCCGAGGCCGGGCCGGCCGCGATGCACGCCAGGCTGGCCAGGGCGGACCCGGTCGCGGCCGCGGCGATCCTTCCGGGGAACGGCCGCCGGATCGTGCGCGCCCTCGAGGTGCTGGAGCTGTCCGGGCGCCCGTTCAGCGCCACGCTGCCCGACTACCGGTCGGTGTACGACGCGGTGCAGGTCGGCCTGCAGGTGCCGCGTCAAGACCTGGACCAGCGCATCACCGACCGGGTGGCCGGGATGTGGCGGGACGGGTTCGTTGCCGAAGTCGGCGGCCTGGCCCGGGTCGGCCTGCGCGACGGCAGGACCGCGAGCCGGGCCCTCGGCTACGCGCAGGTGCTCCGCTTCCTGGACGGCGACTGGTCGCAGGAGCAGGCCGCCGCGGAGACGGTCCGGGCCACGCGCAGGTTCGCCCGCCGCCAGGAGTCGTGGTTCCGGCGCGATCCCAGAATCACGTGGCTGGCCGCGGACGACCCGGGCCTGGTCGGCCGGGCACTGGCTACGATCGGATCATGCGGTTTGCCAAAGGCCACGGGACGGGAAACGACTTCCTGATTCTGGCTGACACCGGCGACGAGCTGGCGATGTCCCCTGAGTTCGTCGCCCGGCTCTGTGACCGGCGCACCGGGCTCGGCGCGGACGGGATACTGCGGGTGGTCCGGGCCACGGCGGCCGACGCTCCCGCGCAGTGGTTCATGGACTACCGCAACGCCGACGGCAGCCTCGCGGAAATGTGCGGGAACGGGATCCGGGTGTTCGCCTGCTACCTGATCGCGCACGGCCTGGCCACGGGCCCGGAACTCACCCTGGCGACCCGGGCTGGCCTGCGACAGGTCCGCCAGGAGCCCGACGGCGACTTCACCGTGGACATGGGCACCCCGGTCGTGCGCGGCCGGAGCGAGGCGACCGTCGGCACGATGACCTATGAGGGCCTGGAGGTCTCGCTGGGCAACCCGCACCTGGCGTGCCTGGTCGACCTGCCGGTCGCGGAGCTGGACCTGTCCGCCCCGCCGGTGATCGACCCGGACCGGTTCCCCGAGGGCGCCAACGTCGAGGTGGTGCGGGTCCATCGCAGCGGCCAGCTGGACATGCGGGTCTACGAGCGCGGATCAGGCGTCACGCTGTCCTGCGGGACGGGGGCGGTCGCGGCCGCGGTGGCGGCCGCCGAGGCGGACCCCGCGGCGGCGCCGGCGGGCCGCTGGGCCGTGCGGGTCCCGGGCGGCGACCTGGTAGTCACGCTGACCGGCACGACCAGCCTGCTGACCGGTCCGGCCGTGATCGTCGCCGAGGGCGTGCTCGATGAGGCCTGGCTGTCCGTCCCGGTCTAAGACCCCATTCATTCTGAACGCCCCGTCAGGGCCCGATCTGGCCCCCGAACGGGTGCGGACCAGGAACCGGCCAGCCGGCCCGGCCGGGACCTGGCCGGGCCGGCTCCCCCCGGGCCGGCTTCCCCCCAAACGGGCTGCTAGCCGAGCAGGCCGTCGTACTCGCCGTCCCTGGCACCGGCCAGGAAAGCGGCGAACTGCGGCGGCGCGCAAACCAGCGCCGGTCCGGTCGGATAGCGCGAGTTGCGGATCGCGATCGCCCCGCCGGGCAGCTCGGCGACCTCCACGCAGTTTCCGCTCGGGTTGCTATGCCGGCTCTTGCGCCAGGTCACGCCGTCCAGCCGCGCGTCCTCGCCATGCAGGTGAGCCAGATCCACGATGTGTCCTTTCTGCGGGGATGAACCGGAACATTTCGCCAGCCAGCGGCCGGGCTGAACCAGACCGGGACGGTCGGCTGTTAGCGGGTACAACAGGAAGCGATGCCTGGGTACACCGCTGGTTGCACGTGCATCAGTATTTGCAAATGCACATCCTGAGTGGCATCGTAGCGGAAGTACCGGCTAGCCGTCCGCTCGATTTGCACCAGTCCCGAGGTCTGCGCAATGCCCTACGGACAGCAGTACGCCCCCGTCCGGCCAGGGAGTCGGCGCCTTGGTCAGCGACCGACATCCATCCGCCTGCCCGACCACGTAATGCCCGACGCCCTGCTTCCGGCTGCCCGCTGGGTATGTGAGCAGATAGCCCCGTCCGCCCTGGACGCCGGGCTGGCGTCGCGGGAGGCGCGCGAGTTCACCGGCCAGATCCTGCTCGGCTGGGGCCTGACGACGCTGACCGAGGACGCGACGGTCATCGTGTCCGAACTGGTTACAAACGCGCTGCGGCATGGTCTGCGCGGCTCGAGCGGCGCGGCACCGGCCGAGGTCGAACTGATCTGGTGGCGCCAGCTCGGCCAGGTCACCTGCATGGTCACCGACCCGGGGGCCGAGCCGCCGGTCATGGCGCCGTCGGACCCGCTAGCCGAGGCGGGCCGGGGCCTGCACGTCGTTGAAGCGCTGTCCGGCACCTGGGGCTGGACCAGGCTGGATGGCCGCCGGAAGGCGGTATGGGCCACCATGCCCGTGCGGCCCGATGCGGCCCGGCCCGTCTGAGGGGCAACCGCCCGGTCAGGCACCGCCGGACGTCCCGGCCAGGCGCAGGCCGATCTCGACCAGCGTCCAGCCGGCCCGGTGCCGCACCGAAGTGCGAACGACCCGGGGCCGGCGCACCAGCCTGGCCCGTTCCGCCACGGCGCGCATGTCGGCGGCGTGCTGCCTGGCCATCTGATTGGTCAGATCCGGGTGCATGATGACGGCTCCTTCGCTCCGTTCGCTTAGACCTGGTTCGCGGCCCGGCCGGCGACCTGGCCCGCGGAGCTGACCGTCACCTCGCCGCTGATCGTGCGGCAGGTGAGGGTCAGCTCGGCCTCGTCGGTCCCGTCAGCGGGCTCGAGCGCGCTGCTGACCGTTCCTGAGACGCTGGACAGGTCGAGATATACCGCCCTGCCGGGGGCGATGCCCACGCCGATGTCGCCCGATGAGCACTTGACCTCTATCTGGCGGCCCGCCGCCACCCCGATGCCCACGTCGCCGCTGACCGTCCGGATGGTGGCATCGCCGACCTGGCCGATGCCCACATCGCCCGACGTGGTCTGCGCCTGCGCCTCGCCGGCTGCGCCGAGAGCCACGTCCCCGGAGCCGGTCTGCAGCCGCGCCAGGGCACTGACCTGCTCGACGTCGATGTCTCCGCTCATCGTGCGGATGTCGGCGGCGCCGAGTTGGCCGGTGCATCTGACGTCCGCCGAGGTCGCATCGATCTCGCATGACGAGCCCTCCGGCAGCTCCACGGTCGCGTCGACGGAGCCGCGGCCTGGCCAGTGCCCGCCCGGCATGCTCACCGTGAGCGTGCCCTGATCGAACGCCACGGTCGCCGTGGCGTCGGCGCGAGCGCCGGGCCCGGAGCCGACGATCGTTACCGTGGCGGTCTGCGCGGCCGTGGCGGACACCGTGACCCGGCCGGACAGGATCCGCAGTTGCAGGTCGATCGGGCCGTCGGCGGGAAACTCCCAGGCGGACATGGGCAGGTCCTTTCTCGGATGGTTACTGCTGCCCGGGGACTAGCTCCGGGCAAAGCCGGTGATCCGCTGTCCGGTGCCCCGGCGGCCGGGCGTGCTGCGGCCGCGGCCGTCGGCCTCGAGCGAGCGGCCGGCCGCGCGGACCAGCCAGGTGTTGACCGACACGCCGTCACGCGCCGCCGCGGCCTCGACCCTGGTCTTGAGGGCATCCGGCAGCCGCAGCGTGAGCCGCGCCGTACCGGGCTCGGCGTCCGCGGCGCCAGCCGGGGCCGACGGTTCGTAGTCGGTCTCCGCAGGTGCGGACGTGACCACGAACGTCGGTTCGCCATCGGCCAGCCGCACCTCGACCACCGTGTCGCCGAGCCGCGCCGTGATGTCAGCGGCCGCCGCCGACATCACGTCCAGCAACGTCAGCCGGACCGAGGAATCCAGCGCCTCGGTCAGCAACTCGGCCGCCCGGGTCACGTCGTCGCCCGCGAAGCGGGTGATCGACACGAGGTCCGCGCGGAGCTTGCCAACGAACTCTGACATCTCCATGACGTCATAGTGGCATCATCTGACGCCACAGTCAAGTCATGCGAGACGTCATTCGGCGTCGTCTCAGTGTCGCACTAGCCGTCATAACGGTGTCGTCGACGTGCCAGCCGGATGCCATGCCGGACTGCGCCGGGCGGGCCGGGCGGCGCGGGGCGGGGCTCGGCTGGGCCGGGCGGGCTGGGCCGGGGCGCTCAGGCGAGCAGGGCGGCCGCGGCCGTGCCGCGGATGGAGGCGTCCAGGACCTCGGCGATGTGGGCCATCGGCATCGGGCGCCCGCTCGCGGCCAGCGACGACGCGATCTGCATGGCGCAGCCAGGGTTCGCGGTCACCAGCAAGTCGGCCCCGGTGGCCGCGACATTGGCGGCCTTGCGCTCGCCGAGCTCGCGGGCCGGTTCGGGCTGGACCAGGTTGTAGATGCCCGCCGACCCGCAGCAGGTGCCGGCGTCAGCGATCTCGGCCAGGCGAAGTTCCGGTATCGCGGCCAGCAGCTCGCGCGGCTGCGCGGTGATCCGCTGGGCGTGGGCGAGATGGCAGGCCGGGTGGTACGCCACGGTGACGTCGAGCGGGTGCCGCGGGGCGGCCGGGCCGAGTTCGGCGAGGAACTCGCTAAGGTCTCGCACCCGGCCGGACAGGGCCGCCGCCCGCGCGCTCCAGGCGGGGTCGTCGGCCAGCAGGTCGCCGTACTCCTTCATGGCCGAGCCGCAGCCCGCCACGTTGACCACGATCGCGTCGACGCCGGCCCGCTCGAAGGTCTCGATGGCCTGCCGGGCGAACCCGGCCGCCTCGGCCCTCCGGCCGCCGTGCAGGGACAGCGCTCCGCAGCAGCCCTGGCCCGCCGGGATGATGACGTCGCAGCCCTCGGCGGCCAGTACCCGCGCGGTCGCGGCGTTGACCTGGGGAAAAAACACCCGCTGCACGCACCCGGTCAGCATCCCGACGGTGGCCCGGCGCGGGGCGCTGGCCGGGATCCGCTCCGGCAGCGCCCCGTGTCGTGCCCGCCGCACGGTGCGGCCGCCCGCGCCAACCGGATCGTCCGCGCTGCCCGCTGCGCCCCTGCGGGTACGGGGGGCCAGGCGCAAAGCGCTGGCGAGCTCGGGGGAGAGGCGGCCGGCCAGGCCGCTGCGCTCGACGAGCGCGTCGAGGCCGGTCCGCTGGGCGGCGCGCAGCGGCGCGATCGCCGCGCGGAGCCGGCGCGGGTAGGGGAACGTGCCGAAGATGGCCGCCCGGAGCGCCCGGTCCCGGCGCGAGCGCGGCGGCAGCACCGGCGCCGGCCCGGCCTGGTCGCCATTCGGCGGGCCGGACGGGGGTTCGGCTGCCCAGCCGCGGGCGGCCTCGATCAGCCTGTCGTACCGGACCCCGGACGGGCATGCGGTCACGCAGGCCATGCAGCCCAGGCAGCGGTCGAGGTGCGTGGCCGCGGCCTCGGTTCCCTCGGTCCCGTCCAGGATCTGGGTGATCAGGTGAATCCGGCCCCTGGGCGAGTCCATCTCCTCGCCCCACAGCTGATACGTCGGGCAGGACGGCAGGCAGAACCCGCAGTGCACGCAGTCGCTGGCCACCTCCCGCAGCTCGCCGGAGGGGTCGAGCGGCGTCTCGCGCCGGCCGGGGTCATGCGTCGCTGCCATCAGATCCCTCCCGCGAACCGGCCGGGGGCCATCCGGTGTCCCGGGTCGAACTGGGCCTTGACCGCGCGCATCAGGCCAGGCGACGGCACCGGCCCCCACATGTCGACGGCCGCGCGCACCTCGGGCGGGGCGTGCAACACCACGGCGCTGGCCCAGGAGGGGGGCACGTCAGCGGAAGCGGGAGAGGTCGCGGCGGGAACGCCGACCGCCGCGGAGGGGGAGGCGGCGGCCGCCGAGACGAGCCTGCCCGGCCCGCTGACGGCTCCCGCCAGTTCGGCCGCCGCGGCCGGGGCGACCGCCGGCCCGCCGAGCGCCGCGCGCAGGCGATCCACGAACCGCGCCACGGCGGCCGCTGGCGCGTCACCGGGGACCGCGGCGTGGATCACGCCGGCCGCCGCCGACCCGCCGACCAGCGGATCGAGCCCGGCGTCGGATGCCGCCGCGGCCACGGCCGCCAGCACCGCAGGCAGCGCCTCGGCCCAGAACCCGATCCTGATCACCGTGCCGTCCGGCTCGGCCGCGGCGCCCCGGCCCCACCAGGCTGGCGCCGTCGGCGACGCCGAGGCGCCGTCGCCCAGCAGCCTGGTCAGCCGCGCGCAACGTTCGGCCACGCCGTCGGCGTCGCCCTCGAGCAGCACGCCGACCCGGACCGGCTCCCCGCGCGCGGGGCAGTTGATCTCGGCGGCCGACGGCGCCAGCGGCGAATCGGCCGCGGCCGCGACCGCCGCCTGGGCCGCATCCGGGTCGGCCGCGTCCAGCGTCACGAACGCCGTCGCCGCCGGAAGCGGGTGCAGCCGGAACGCCGCCTCGGCGATCAGTCCGAGGGTGCCGTACGAGCCGGCGAACAGCTTGCCGAGGTCGTAGCCGGCGACGTTCTTCACGACCTTGCCGCCCGACGAGGCGACGGTCCCGTCAGCCCGCACCACGGTGATCCCGATGACCAGGTCCCGCGGCGTGCCGTAGCGCAGCCGCAGCGGGCCGGCCACGCCGGTCGCGAGCAGGCCGCCGATCGTGCCCGGCCACGGTGGATCCAGCGCCAGCCGCTGCCCGGCCGCCGCGAGCGTCGCGGCGAGCTGGTCCAGGCCCACCCCGGCCTGGACCCGGACGACCAGGTCTCCTGCTGCGTGCTCGAGCACCCGGTTCAGTCCCCGGGTGTCGATGACCAGGTCGCAGCTGGCCGGCGGGGAGCCCCAGGCGAGCCTGGTTCCGGTGCCGCGCGGCAGCGCCGTCAGGCCCTCGTCCGCGGCGGCGCGCATCACGGCGGCCGCCTCCGCCACGTCGGCCGGGCGGGCCACGAAGCGCGCAGCGACGCCGGCGACCAGATCGTCTGGCCCGGCCTCGCGGACCTCGGCGCAAGCGCTGGACAGTACCCCGGGCAGCGTCAAAATTGATCCACCTGCCCCGACGCGACGAGCGGGTGTGCCTCGCGGCGCACGCCGGGGACCTCGCCGCACAGGCGCGGGGTCGGGAAGATCTTGCCGGGATTGCACAGGCCGGCCGGGTCGAACGCGCACCGCAGCAGCTGCATGGTGTCCAGGTCCCCCGGGCCGAACATCTTCGGCATGTACCGGGACTTGTCCATGCCCACGCCGTGCTCGCCGGTGATCGAGCCGCCGTGCTCGATGCACAGGTCCAGGATCTGGCCGGAGACCACCTCGGCCGCCTCCTCGGCGCCGGGCTTGGCGTCGTCGAACAGCACCAGCGGGTGCAGGTTGCCGTCACCGGCGTGGAACACGTTGGCCACGCGGATCCCCGAGGCCGCCGACAGCTCGGCGATCCGGTCCAGCACCTCGCCCAGGGCGGTCCGCGGCACCACGCCGTCCTGGACGATGTACGCCGGGCTGATCCGGCCCACGGCCGCGAACGCCGATTTGCGGCCGGTCCAGATCGCCGCGCGCTCGGCCGCGTCGTGCGCGGCCCGGATCTCGTAGGCGCCCTCGCGCTCGCAGATCGCGCGCACCGCAGCCGTCTCCCGTTCCACGTCTCCCGCCGGGCCGTCGAGCTCGACGATCAGCACCGCGCCCGCGCCCTCGGGGTAGCGGCAGGCCACCGCGGCCTCGGCCGCCTCGATGGCCAGCGCGTCCATCATCTCGATCGCGCCCGGCAGGATGCCGGAGCCGATGATCGCCGAGACCGCGGCGCCGCCGGCGCCCATGGTGCGGAACGCGGCCAGCAGCGTGGTCACCGCCTCCGGGATCCGGGTCAGCTTCACGATGATCTTGGTGACGATGCCAAGGGTGCCCTCGGACCCGGTGAACGCGCCGACCAGGTCGTAGCCGGGGGCGGCACCGGTTCCGTCGCCGAGCCAGGTCAGCTCGCCGTCCGGGGTCACGATCTGCAGGCCGGTCACGTGGTGGACGGTGAAGCCGTGCTTGAGGCAGTGCGCGCCGCCCGAGTTCTCGGCCACGTTGCCGCCCACCGAGCAGACGACCTGACTGGACGGGTCCGGCGCATAGAAGAGCCGGTACGGCTCGGCGGCCTTGCTCACCGACAGGTTGGTCACCCCGGGTTCGACGATGGCCCGGCGGCTGGCCGCGTCGATCGCGATGATCCGGCGCATCTTGGAGGTGACGATCAGCACGCCGTCGGCGCGCGGGAGCGCTCCGCCGGACAGGCCGGTGCCGGACCCGCGGGCCACGAACGGGATCCCGGCCCGCGCGCACGCGGCCACGACGGCGGCCACCTGCTCGGCGGTGGTCGGCAGCACCACCAGGCCGGGCGAGCAGCGGTGCGAGGTGAGCCCGTCGCACTCGTACGTGGCGAGCTGCAGCGGATCGGACAGCACGCCGTCCGGCCCGCAGATCTCGGTCATCGCCGGGATCAGCGCCTCGACCGCGGTCCCGGCCGGCGCGCCCGTCTCGGTCAGCCGCGCTGTCATGTGCCTCGCCTCCAGCCTGCCGTCCGCCGCAGGCTCCTCGATCCCCTCGTCACCAGGGTGCCTCCCGAGCGGCCGGTTGGCCAGCCCGCGCCGGGCCGCCCCGCTCAGGGCATGCGCTCGTAGGCGGGGATGGTCAGGAACTCGGCGTAGTCGTCGGCCAGCGCGACCTCCTTGAACAACGCCACGGCCTCATCAAACCGGGCGGCGTCGAACGCGTCGCCGTACTGCTCCCTGATCAGCCCGAGTTCCTCGCCGATGATCCGCTCCACCAGGTCGCCGGTCGCCTGCTGGCCCTCGGCCAGGGTCACGTCGTTGTGCAGCCACTGCCACACCTGCGAGCGGGAGATCTCCGCCGTGGCGGCATCCTCCATCAGGTTGAAGATCGCCACGGCGCCGTTGCCCGCCAGCCAGCTCGCCAGGTACTGCAGGCCCACGCTGACGTTGTTACGCAGGCCGGCCTCGGTGATCCCGCCCGGGGTCTTGTCGACGGCCAGCAGGTCGGCCGCGCTGACCTGCACCTCGTCGCGGCGCCTGGCCAGCTGGTTGGGCTGGTCGCCGAGCACGCCGTCGAACACCTCCTGGCACACCGGAACCAGGTCCGGGTGCGCGACCCAGGAGCCGTCAAAACCGTCGCCCGACTCGCGGGTCTTGTCCTCGCGCACCTTGGCCAGCGCCTTCTCGTTGACCTCCGGGTCGCGCCGGCTCGGGATGAACGCGGCCATGCCGCCCATCGCGTGCGCGCCGCGGCCGTGGCAGGTCTTGACCAGCAGCTCGGTGTAGGCGCGCATGAACGGCGCGGTCATCGTCACCGCGTTGCGCTCGGGCAGCACGAAATCGCGGCCCCGGGTGCGGAACTTCTTGATGATGCTGAACAGGTAGTCCCAGCGGCCGGCGTTCAGGCCGGCGCTGTGCTCGCGCAGCTCGTACAGGATCTCCTCCATCTCGAACGCGGCCGGGATGGTCTCGATCAGCACCGTGGCCCGGATCGTGCCGCGCGGCACGCCCAGCCAGTCCTGGGCGAGGTTAAAGGCGTCGTTCCAGAGCCGGGCCTCGAGGTGGCTCTCCATCTTGGCCAGGTAGAAGTACGGGCCCTTGCCCTTGTCCAGCTGGCGCCGGGCGCAGTGCGCGAAGTACAGGGCGAAGTCGACCAGGCTGCCGGACGCGCGCTGGCCGTCGATCAGGATGTGCTTCTCGTCCAGGTGCCAGCCGCGCGGGCGGACCACGATCGTGGCCAGCTCGTCGTCGGGCCGCAGCCGGTAGGCCTTGCCCTCGGGGGTGGTGAAGTCGACGGTCCGGTCCAGCGCATCCTTGAGGTTGAGCTGGCCGGTGATCATGTTGTCCCACAGCGGGGTGTTCGCGTCCTCGAAGTCGGCCAGCCAGACCTTGGCGCCGGAGTTGAGCGCGTTGATCGTCATCTTCTTCTCGGTCGGCCCGGTGATCTCCACCCGGCGGTCGACCAGCCCGGGCGCTGGCGCGGCCACCTGCCAGGACCGGTCCTCCCTGATCGCGCGCGTGCCGGGCAGGAAGTCGAGGTTCGCGCCCGCGATCAGCTCTTGCTGGCGGCGGGCCCTGGCGCCGAGAAGGGCGGCGCGGCGTGGCGCGAGCTCGCGGTGCAGCGCGGCCAGCAGAGCGAGCGCGTCGCCGGTGAGAATCTCGTCGTAGCGGTCACCGGCCGGCCCGGTGATCTCGACGCCCTCGGTTTCGGTCACGCCTGGCTCCTCCCGGGTCGCGGCGGCGCGCTGCGCCAGTGTTACTCAAGCGTAAAGGTCGACGCCCGCCTCCGGTCGCGGCCCTAGAGCTTGGCCACGATGCGGCTCGCGATCGTCGTGACCGGCGGGGCCTGGCCGGGCGTGGACAGCTCGTAGTCCACCAGCACCAGCGCGGCGCCCACCCGGACCAGCAGGATGTCCTGCGAGCCGGGCAGCCCGAACGTGCCCGACAGCGGGTTCAGGTAGACGTTCACGGCCTGGTCGCCGAGCCCGGGCACCGACGTGACCTTGGCCTTGTACACCTCCTTGTCCCCGGCCTCGGTCTGGCTGACCTTCGGGCAGGCCAGCGCCGACGCCCGCAGCGCGCTGATGTCCTGGCTGGCCAGGGCGGTGTTGGTCACCTGGTCGATGGCGACGTCCAGGCCGTTGGAGTTGGGGTCGTACTCGCTGAGCTCGGCCACGCTGCGGTAGTTGACGTCGAACTGCCGCAGGCTCGCGCCCGCGGGCAGGCTGATGAGCTGGGCGCAGGTCATGGTCGCGGGCGGGCGGGTCAGCGGGACGTTGCCCGGGTTCGGGAAGTCGACCGGAGTGGCCGGGTTTCCCTGGTAGTACTCGGCCGGCAGGCCCGAGGTGGTCGGCAGCAGCTTGTTGAGCTGGCTGAGCGTCAGGTCCGGGCTGACCGCGGGCGTGGGCTTGGGCTTGGCGGCCGGGCCCGAGTCCGGCAGGTTCGCCGCGCCGGGGAGCTTGCTGGCCATCGGCGCGGCCAGGCCGGCCAGCGAGGCGATCATCGAGTTGGCCGGGGCCAGGCACTCGATCGCGATCAGGCTGTTGCCCACCCGCACGAGCAGCGTGTTGTTGCTGATGAGCGGGAGCAGTTTCGCCCCGGGCTGGGACGGCCGGTGCATGGTCACGCGCACGTCGAGGCTCTGGTCGCCGAGGCCCGCGACCGGCGCGGCGGTCACCGTGTAGTGGATCTTGTAGTAGTGCGACACGACCGTGTACGACGAGCACCGCCGCACCCAGCCGTCCACGGCCTTGATCGCCTTGCCCGCGGCTCCGGGTTCCACGCCGAACAGGTCGGCCCGCAGCAGGCCGTCGCCGGGCCCGGCGCCGAACAGCGCGGTCTCGGATGCGGCGGACAGGAACGTGTCGCCCGTCACGCCGAGGTCGAATCCCTGGTTGAAGTCGAGGCACGCGTTCAGCGGCCGGGGCGGGAGGTGCCCGGGCTGGGCGAACGTGGTCGGCTCCTTCGGCGTGTAGCTGAGGTACCAGCCCGAGGGCAGCGCCTGGGACGGGGGCAGGAGCTGTTCGAGCTGCGCGCCGTTCGGGGTGCCTGCCGGAACGTCAGGGCCGCCGTTGCCGGCGGTCAGCAGCGCGGCGATCACGATCGCCACGACGACGATGACGGCGGCGCCGCCGAGAGCCAGCCACAGCCGGGACCGCCTGCGCCCGGGGCGTCGCCGCGTGCCGGTTAACCCGCCATCCGCGTCGCCGGCGGCGGGCACATGGCCCGGGGCGGGATTCGGGCCAGACATGAGGTCTCCCGTGTCCTGGTATGAGTCGGGGCGTCGCTGCCGCGGGAGCCGGCCAGGTGCGCTCCGGACCCGGCGTACGCGCCCTAACGGTCAGATTGAGCGATTTTTAAGTCTATTGAACGCTTATGGCGCGTGTCCGGCATTGCCCGCACGGTCGGCGGGTCCGCGGGCATCCAGGCTGGCGCTCGTGCGTTAACACCTGGGACAGCAGTTTTAACCGGATGAACACGGCCCCTGGTCGTGGGACCATCATGACGACCGGTCGGGCCAGGCCCGGACCGGGGGAGTTTAGCCTGGGAGGAAGATGTCCGCACTACCGAGCCAGATGCCCGTGACGCCGGGCGGCGCCGGGTCTACGCGGGGCGCCGGGCCGGCCGAGCCGGAGTACCTCGGCCAGCTGGACCTGGAGGACCGGCACGCGCTGCGCCGGGTCGCCGGGCTGTCCACCGAGCTGCAGGATGTCAGCGAGGTCGAGTACCGCGAGCTGCGGCTCGAGCGCGTGGTGCTGATGGGCGTCTGGACCGAGGGGACACTGGCCACGGCGGAGAACTCGCTGCGCGAGCTGTCGCGGCTGGCCGAGACCGCCGGGTCACACGTTCTGGACGGCCTCATCCAGCGGCGCAGCCGCCCCGACTCGGCGACCTACGTGGGAGCGGGCAAGGCGGCGGAACTGGCCGAGCTGGTCGCATCGACCGGCGCCGACACGGTGATCTGCGACGGTGAGCTGGCGCCGAGCCAGCTGCGCCGGCTGGAGGGCATCGTGCGGGTCAAGGTCGTCGACCGGACCGCGCTGATCCTCGACATCTTCGCCCAGCACGCCCGCAGCAAGGAGGGCAAGGCCCAGGTCGAGCTGGCGCAGCTGCAGTACCTGCTGCCCAGGCTGCGCGGCTGGGGCGAGTCGCTGTCCCGGCAGGCCGGCGGCCGGGTCGCCGGGGGCGGAGGCATCGGCACCCGCGGCCCGGGCGAGACGAAGATCGAGACGGACCGGCGCCGGATCCGGGCCCGGGTGACCAAGCTGCGGCGCGAGCTGGCCGAGATGTCCGTCGGGCGCGAGGTCAAGCGCGGGCAGCGGCGCAGGCACGAGGTGCCGTCGGTGGCGATCGC
>Ga0335074_10008055_pt1 | contig 14640 bp, 7 predicted proteins | sample Lox_Sample_23_FD_206715 | JGI IMG/M metagenome (GOLD analysis project Ga0335074, IMG submission 206715) | Soil microbial communities from Loxahatchee National Wildlife Refuge, Florida, United States - Lox_Sample_2.3 | ecosystem: Environmental > Terrestrial > Soil > Wetlands | place: USA: Florida...
CGACACCAATGACCGTGAGCGAGGAGGCAAGAATAACCACCGCGAGGATCAGCAGGGCAAAAGCGAACTTTGGAATCTTCATGGTTTCCCGTCCTTTCCGCCAAAACGTATGGGGCCGGCGCGGCTTCCGTTCCAGGTGGAGGGGTGGTGCTGGTTGAGTGGTCTCACTGCTGGCGAAGCACCGGAGCTCTGCACCGATCTCGGCATAGTCGCGGAGAAGCAACCTGCAAGCCTCGCAAGCACCGATATGCATCGCCGCGTCTGGCGGGATGGATTCGCCATCAAGGAGAGCGGACACGAATTCGGCGGCATCTTTGCAGGTCACGAGCGGCCTCCTTTCATCTGTGGAACGCCTTGCCAGATCCCTCGCAGGGTTTGGCGCGCGGCGAAGAGGCGGGAACGGACAGTGCCGAGGGGAATGTCAAGAATTGTGGCCATCTCGGCGTAGGATCGGCCCTCGATTTCACGGAGCCAGATAATCGACCGCTCGTCGGCTGTGAGTCGGTTCAGTGCATCGGCCACAATTGAGCGTGTCTCGGAAAGCGGTTGGGAAGGTTCGCCTTCCAAAGCCGGCTCATCTTGATTAACCGAGTCGACCGGGTGCTGTCTGCGCCACCATTCAGCAGCCTGTTTTCGAGCGATGCCGAGAAGCCACGCGCTCAGCGTTCCCCGTTCGGGATCAAACTGCTGAGGGCGGCTCCATATCTGGGTGTAAATATCCTGCATGAGGTCGTCGGCCGCTTGAGGCGAACCGGTACAACGATGAAGGAAGGCGCGCAGGCGCGGAGCCGTTTCTCGATACCAGGCCTCGAAAGCCTCGGCATCGCCTGCGGAGATCTTCTTCCAGAGTTCCCGGTCGTCGAGCAATTGGCGGTCTCCGATAGCTAATTCGGGCGAGAGGCAGAAAAAGTTCGGAACTAATGGAAGAATTTTCGCAGATTGGGTCCGCGTCATGGACTCTCGCAAAACGGAGCTGAGCCCCAAGAGGCCTGTCCGCGACACCTTGACCTGGATAGGGGACTATGTCTCGGCGGCTCTTTCCGCTAGGAGAAGCTCCGGTATAAGCGACAGACGCGCACCGGACCATCAAGTTTGGCCCGGCCAGAGGCACTATCTTGGGATGGTCAGATACCTGACATCGAACGACGGTGTAGAGGTCGGCGGCGGAGGTGCTCGATGGAAATCCGCACCACCGGTATCGATTAGCGAGAACTGTCTTTCGCTGTAAGGGGGTGAACAGCGGCGTTGTTGGTTCGCAATAGGCGCGATGCCTCCGCAACGACACGTGGAAAGCGCTTGCTGCTGTTTGCTGTAGGTTTTGAGACTCGATCTGTGACCGTCGTCGGTTTCACCGCCGCAATCATCTCGACAGCATCCCTCAAATATTCGGGTGCAAGGTGCGCGTAGCGTGCGGTCATCTGAATCGTCTTGTGACCCATCAGCTCCTGTACGGACTTGAGGGGTACACCCGCCATCACGAGCCGACTGCAGAACGTGTGACGCAGGCAGTGCCAGGTGAAATCTCGAATTTTCGATTTTGCCAAGGCCTCATCGAACCAACGCCTGATCGCTTTCCGGATAAATGGCTTCCCGTCTTCCGTGACAAAGACCCGATCTGACCTTCCGGAGATCACATGTTGGCGTTGCAGTGCCTGGAGTGCGACGGAATTGAGCGGTATGGTCCGATCTGAGCCATTCTTTGTCCGGAGCAGATGGATGCGCTGTGCCCTGAGATCGGTCTGAAGCCAGTCCAGAGTGAATTGTTCCGAACGCCTCATCCCAGTGTGTAGGGCAACTTCGAATTCGTTGAGATTGCGCTCCGAGTATTCCGCTGCGATCACTTTTCGCAGTTCCTTTTCCTCTTCGTCGGAGAGAAAACGGATCCTCCCACTCCCTTCTTTCTTTGCACGAATGAGGCGAGCCGGGTTTTTCTCGGCCCAACCATTACGTATCGCTTCCCGGTAAATCATGCTGAGCGTCGCTCGGTAGCGGTTAAAGGTGGCAGGACTGGTCTGTCGGGATTCGAGAAATGCCGTTAGCTCAGGCTGTGTGAGAGAGGATGCGGGGTGGTCACCAAACTCATTGACCAAAATTCCGATCTTCTGCTCGTCATCTGCGGGGTTGGCCTTGTGCTTCTTAGCAAACTCGATTGCGTGGTCGGCGAATTCTCGAAACGTCCGTTCCCGTTGGCGGAGCGGTTTCTCTAGCTTTCGGCCAGCGAGGGCGTCGGCTTTTCTCTGATGGTAAAGGCGAATGGCATCGCCCTTGCGGCCGACCTTTTCACGGTGACGCTTTCCTTCCGCGTCCACATAGTGGATCCACCAAATCCCGCTACCGGGTATCTTTTCCCAAACGCCTCGCGCCACCTCTTCACCTCACACCAAGCAACTTCGATTCGTAGTTCACTTTTGGCGAACTACCCTGCCATCCGCTCCGGATGGTCCGAACGTGCAAACCTGCGAATCTCATCGACGGGAATCAGAACGCGGTTGGCGATTCTTCGGGTTGAGAGGCGTTTCGCTGCAATCATGTAATCGACGCCACGAATGCTAATGGAGAGCATCGCTGCGGCTGCTTTGCGGCTTACGAGGACCTTGGCCTCCGGCGTGATGGCGTCCGCGATGGCTAGTCCCGGCGTTTCATTTCTCCTTCTTCGTCCGCTGACATCTCCGATGGGAGAACTTCGCGCTGGTCGCGGGCGGGCCGTGTCCGGCTCATTTGCGGGAACAGTTTTCGATTGCGAAGGCTCACCCGGAGATCGATCCCGATCATCAGCAAGAATGGGCTGCGCAGAGAAGGGCAAAGCAAACTGGGCGGGATCGCCGGTGGCAGAACGCGGTGGACGGCGTGGAGGGAGAGACGCAGGGCGCAAGGAACACCTCAGCGGCTTGCACACTTGACAGTAGCGCAGGAATATCCGTAGAGTCAACTGTAAGTTTACGAATTGTCATGACAGTTGCGACAGCTCCGGACAGCAGGATCGAGAAAGGAAAACCCGTGGCCGAAAAAGGCGGATGGCCGCAGCAGCCGGTCATTTCCATTCGCGTCTCAGAGGCATTGCGCTCCCGACTCGAACGACTGAAGGAACTCCTCTCGAAAAAGAGCGGCGAGAACGTGACCACTTCCGAGGTGGCGAAACAGCTTCTGGAATCGGCGCGAGAGGACCGGCTGGAAGTGGCGGAACTGCTGGCCGATGCGACCGCAGCGCTCGCCGGAGCGAGACGCAAGGCGGAGGCCGGACTGAGTCTCTCCCGGGCCGAATGGATCGTTCTTGCAAACTACATCCAACTGGGAGTTGAGAGCTACGTTGAGGACCCGATTTCGACCGCGACAATGAGGGGAATCCTCCAGGCTTTCCTCGCCGCTTACCAGGTGCGCCGGGGGAAGAAGGCGAGCCGGGATGCTCATTATCTCTCGCATCTTCCGATTCTCAATAAGCAGGGCCAACCGGTCCACGGAGCTGAGGCCGAAGGCATCGACGTTCCGACGGCCGTCGAGCGGCTGATCCGGAGACTGGAATTGCCGGAAGCGGAGGAGGGTTGGCCGCAGTTCGCAGCCCGAAATTTGTACGAGTTCCTGGAGGAGGAAACCTTCGGCATCGAGGCGATGAATCAGGCCCTGAAACCGTACTGGCCCATCCTGTGGAGCGCGGCCGCCCGAGGACATTATCTGGTGCGTGGAACTCCCGTGCGAAGCGCAGCCGGAAGGGCCGTCGCAGATCGCCCCTGGGGCCCGGCGATTTCCTCGGTGTTCGAGGGTGGCTTCGTTCTCTCGTTCGCAGCGGGAAGCGATGGCGATCTGGCGGTCCTGGTGAACCTGCCCGAGGCTCGTCAGGTGATGTACGAGATGAGACCCTGGCCGATGATTGCGGAGTTCCGGTCCATGCTCGATGCGTGGGAAACAAGCGAGCCGAATTCGTTCTGGCAGGGGCGCTGGTTCTATGGCTACACGGCGATGGAAGCCACCGTGCCGCCCATCTGGGTTCGCTGTCCGAGTGGGGTGAGCTTCGGGTTCACGGCCAGCGAGTGGGCATCGTTGCAGGAGGCGTTTCGCCTTGCCTGGCAGAAGCCTGAGCTGCAGCGGATTTCAACTGAGCTGCTGCTGGAGTACGGCGAGATTTAGAACGGCGCTGCTGTCGCAGCGGAAGTAATGGGGACACGTCACCCCCAACTGGGTTGCTGCAGAGCGCCTTGGAGTGCGGTGACGTTTACAGATGTCAACTTCCACTGCGACAGCAACTTGAGTTTCTGGCGTTTACAAACGTAAACGCCTGTTTACGCGGGTCATCGAAGAGAGCGCTCTGGAGCGCTCCGGCGTAAACACGTTGAAGTGAAAGAGCTTTGCGTAAGTTCGATTGAAAGAGCTCAGCACGCCCAAATCCGCACATCAGCCAGGGGGTTCTAGCCGTGAACGCCTTCCAGACGACGACCGAACAAGCGAAGAAGTCGTCTTCGATCGACGAAAGCAAGCCAGGCTTTCGCACTAAAACCATCTCCATGCGGCTCACTCCCGATGAGCTTGCCGAGGTGGAATCGGCTGCCGGGAGAGCGAGAAAGCATCCCTCGGAATGGCTGCGGGAGACGGCTCTGACTGCGGCAAGAGAGCGGCCATCGGACCCGATTGAATTGCTTCTCGCCGAAGTTTGGGCAGTGCGTCATTCGCTGTTGAGTCTCTTCTATGCGGGCGCTCAGGCGACGGTCGAAGCTCGCCCGTTGCTCCCGGAATCAGTCGTCAAAATCCGTGACGGAGCCGACGCAAAGAAGCTCGAACAGGCTCGCAGGATGCTCACCAATTTCTCGGGCCGGCGGGCCAAAGAGGGCGCGGAAGAGTGATGATTCGCAGGCGCATTCTTCTCATTCTGGTCCGGCTGCTGGCATTTGCGGCAATGGCCGAGGCGCTGGCGATCTGGGTGTTCTGGCGCTCTCCCTGGACGCCGATCGAACGCCATTACCTGCCCGCATATTTCGCGAGTTCACTTCCACTCGTCGGCCCATCGACCGTCGAAGTCCAGTGGATTTGGAAGATCGGACGCCATCACAAACGGCAGCTGGCCACGGACAGCGACGTGCTCGATTCCGCAGATGGAACCGGTATGGCGCTCTCGTCATGCGCCCTTGACGCCGGCTGGAAGAAGCTCATGGAAGGTCCGCCGCAGCAGATTCCGGCGGACCAAGTCAGGCCCTATCTGGCTACTCTCGCGTTCGAAGGACAGAGCCTCGGGGGACTCCTCGTGTTCCCGGAATTGTCCGCGCTCGGCGCGCTGTGCGCTTCGCTCTTTGTCTGGTTCGTGGTTGTCGGATTCCTGCGGGCGCTGATCGCCGAGTATGCCTGGAAACGGCGGCTGTCTTCCGGGCAGGAGTTGTTTTCTACTCTGTCCAAAGACTGTGCGGCGCTGGCGCAACGGATTGGCTCCGAATTCGTGGCCCTGCATCGGAGCGCAATGCGACGCATAATGTCGCACAGGACTGCAACGCGCCCAAAAGCTACCCTCGCTCAACCACCAGCACCGCCAGTGCCCTCTGCGCTTCCGCTCTTCGGCGTCTGCAATGGAACCGGGGGCGGTTATCTCTGGAGCGAAAAGGACGAGATCGATTGAACGAGAATCAGGGCCCGAGATAATTCGGGCCAGCGAGGAGCGTTTCCCATGCTCACCATCTCGAAGCCGCTGTCGGCCAGCCAGGCGCGGACGTATCATGCCAAAGAATTCGCGTCGCAGCAGCAGAACTACTGGACCCGGAACCAGCAGGGTCACAGCGAATGGCAGGGCCAACTCGCCGGGCAATGGAATCTCAGCGGCCCGGTACATGACCAGCAGTTCGCGCGGCTGGCCGAGGGCCAGCATCCCCAAACCGGCCAACAACTCGTCCGGCATCAGGTTTCGCGGACCTACGAAGGCAAAAGCGGCAAAGAGATCACCAGCGTCGAGCACCGCGCCGCATGGGATGCAACATTCTCCGCGCCCAAGTCGGTATCGATTACCGCTCTGGTGGGCGGTGACGACCGGGTTCGAGTAGCCCACCGGGAGAGCGTGCGCGCGGCGCTGGCAGAGCTGGAGCGATCCACGCAGGCGCGCATCGGGAACGTCCACGCGCCGGAAACAACCGGCAAGTTTGCCGCAGCGACTTTTGAGCATGACACGGCCCGGCCCGTGGAGGGGTATGCGGCCCCGCAGTTGCACACGCACGCCGTCATCTTCAACGTGACGGAGCGGGACAGCGGCCAGACACGGGCCCTGCAGCCGCACGAGATCTTCGTTTCGCAGCGCTATGTGACGGCCGTGTACCGTTCGGAGCTGGCGCTGCGTCTTGAAAGACTGGGCTATGAACTCGAACGTGGCAAACACAGCCAGCCCGAAATCAGGGGATACACGAAGGAGTATCTGGAAGCGTCCAGTCCGCGACGTGAGCAGATCAAAGACCATCTCCGGGAGCAGGGCATCGACGGAGCGAAAGCCGCGCAGATCGCCGCGCACCATACGCGCGACCGCAAGGAACTCCTCTCTCAGAAAGAAGTGTTGCGGCGGCACCGCGACCTGGCCGCCCAGTTCGGCCACCAGGCGGATCGAGTCGTTGTGGAGGCGCGAGCGCATGGTCAACACCAGACGCGAGAACCAGAGATGAGCGCACAGCGGGCGGTGACATGGGCGCGAGATCATGTTTTCGAGAGATCGGCAGTACAGGACCGCCGAGCGATTCTCGAATCGGCCCTGGCGCGGGGCATGGGCGAGACGGCGTATGTCAGCATCCGCCAGGAGTTCGAGCGCCGCGTTCGGACCCGTGAATTTCGCGAAGTTGCCCACAACGGCGCGAGCCCGCACTTCACGACAACCGGCATGATCCGCATGGAGCGCGAGATCATTGCCCGGATGCAGGAGGGTAACCCGCGCGGTTACCACGATCCCATGCTGGTTTCACCGCAAGTGCGGATCAGGACCGAAGACCGGCACCCGGAACTGAGCGCCGCCCAACGCAGTGCCGTGGAGGATCTGTTCCTCTCTCGGGAGAAGATCGTCGGCCTGGACGGCGTGGCAGGCGCAGGAAAAACGACCGTGCTGTCCGTGATCCGCGAAGGCGCTGAGGCAGATGGTTATCATGTGGAGGGATTTGCACCAACATCCCGCGCCGCGCAGAAGCTCACCGAAGCGGGAATGGAAACTTCCACGCTGCAAAAGCATCTGGCGCGCGGTGAGCAGCCAGACACAGGCGAAAAGCGTCTCTATGTCATCGATGAATCGTCCCTGGCATCGACGCGGCAAATGCATGATTTTGTGCATCGGCTCCATCCCAATGACCGCGTCCTGTTAGTGGGGGACCGGCGGCAGCACGAGGCCGTGGAGGCCGGGCGGCCGTTTGCGCAGCTTCAGGATGCGGGCATGGTAACGGTCAGGCTCGAAGAAATCGTGCGGCAGAAAGACCCGGAACTGAAACGAGTGGTCGAGCAGCTTGCGCAGGGCAAAGTTCATGAGGCAATCGAGAGCCTTGACCGGCGGGGCCGTGTCCACGAGATTCCCGATCACGACAAGCGGATTCGGGCAATTGCAGAGGAGTACGCGAAATCCCCGGAGCGCACCCTGGTCGTTTCGCCCGACAATCGCTCCCGTATGGAGATCAACGAGCGCATCCACGCGGAATTGCAGGGGCGCGGGATTGTGACCAACGCAGAACACCATGTCCGGACCCTCGTGCCGCGCCAGGACATGACCGGCGCAGATCGCACCTGGGCTGAGCGTTACGAAGTCGGCGACGTGCTGCGCTATTCGCGCGCATCGAAGGAAACCGGCATCGGCAGGGGTGAGTATGCGCGGGTGAAGAGCATCGATTCCGTATCCAACCGGCTCACAGTCGAACTTCGGGACGGCGGCGAGCGCAGTTACGATCCGCGCCGCCAGCAGGGTGTCACCGCATATCGCGAAGAGCTGCGCGCGTTCTCCCAGAGTGACCGCATCCAGTTTACTGCGCCAGCAAACGACCTCAAGGTTGCCAACCGTGAATTGGGCAGCATCGAGTCCATCGGTGCGAATCGACAACTGAATCTGAAGATGGACGACGGCCGCTCCGTGCGGCTCGATCCGAATCGGCAGTTGCATCTCGATTACGGCTACGCCGTGACGAGCCATTCCAGCCAGGGACAGACCGCCGATAGGGTGCTGATCAATGTGGATACAGAACTGGGCGCGAAAGACCTGCTCAACAGCCGCATGGCCTACGTCGCCATCTCGCGCGGCGCACAAGACGCGCAAATCTTCACCAACGACGCGACAGCGCTGGGACGAGAACTCAGCCGCGATGTGTCGAGGCAAAGCGCGCACCTCCCCGAAATCACACCCGGCCAGTCGATCACGCTCGAGGAAACCGGACAGCGATCGGAACACGATCACCGTATCGATCTCGGTATCGGCCTTTGAAGGGCGTCCACCTGCCCGGATATCGGCAGCGTAGCGCGGGCGCGAACGCTGTCAAGGCCGGCTTGCAGCCGCCGCGGCAGCGGGTATGCGCCTTGACAGCGTTTACACGACCCGCGCCGAAGTCTCCTCCATTCCGGGCAGGCACATCGGATGCATCGGTCTGGCCGCTCCGAGCAGCGCCACGTGAATCACTGATGCTTGGTTTACTGTGGTAACTATCGTTATTGTCTACTTACGAAAAGGTTTTACGCAGGGATATGCCTTTGTCAGGAATCTATCTTGACACGTCGTTCGCACCGCGATATAACCGGGCAACATCAAATCTGTAAATGATCGCTATCCAGGTGTCACTGCCTTAACTATCTCCCTAAGTCTCTGCGAACTGTAGAATGCTGTTCCACTTCTGCGCGAATGATGGCGTAGCCGCCTGCGATTCATTCGCGCACGCAGTACCGTTGTGAAATACCAGTCATGAGCGCAGCCTGCTGGCTAACATTTGTCGGCGGGATCGGGGGTTCCCTGTGCCTGAAAGTGGGAGATCAGAAGCTTGTGTCCGGCGGGCACGAGCATACCGTCCTGGAGATTCACACCTTCATTTGAGCGCTGCAAATGTTGTGGAACGGAGCGCCAGGGTCCCCCTCGAAAGCCTTCTCAGGGCTCTGGCGTTACGCGTGAAATTCCCGGCGCGACCCAGCGCACGCGGCCGATTCCCACCCCTATTCGCCATCCTCACGCTTACTGTCGGGCTTTCGACTGCAGGAGCCTCGACGGTGGCAACACCAACGTTTTCTCCCGCTGCCGGCACATATACGAGCGCTCAGGCGGTTACGATCAAAGACTCGACTTCAGGGGCAACGATTTACTACACGACGAATGGATCCACGCCGACCACATCTTCGACGAAATACACGAGTCCGATCACTGTCAGTGCATCCGAAACGGTCAAAGCAATAGGAACAAGATCAGGCTATACACAGTCAGCGGTTGGATCTGCGGTGTACACAATCAATCTCACCACAGCGACCCCAACGTTTTCGCCCGCTGCCGGCACATACACAAGCGCTCAGACGGTCACCATGAGTGACTCGACAAGCGGTACAACGATCTACTACACGACAAACGGAACGACGCCAACAACGTCATCGCCGCAATACACGGGGCCAATCACTGTCTCTATGACGGAGACCGTCCAAGCCATCGCAACGGCCGCAGGATATGCGCAGTCGAGTGTTGGCTCGGCGAGCTATACCATCAACCTGACGACAGCCACCCCGACCTTTTCTCCAGGTGCCGGTGCTTATGCGAGCCCGCCGACTGTAACGATCAGCGACTCCACTACCGGCGCAACAATTTACTACACGACAAACGGCACAACGCCTTCTACATCTTCTCCTGTGTATACCGGCCCGATCACGGTGAGCTCACCGGAGACGATTGAAGCGGTGGCGACAGCGAATGGATACGCTGAGTCGCCGGTAGGCTCTGCGACCTACACGTTCGAGGCACCGGTGCCTACAATGTCCCCCGCCGCCGGAACATATGGCATCGGAAACGACGGCGACGACGTGAATGTGAGCATCAGTGACAGCAATTCGGCGGCGACGATTTACTACACGCTAACGGTTGGCACAACCGGAACAGCCCCAACGACCTCTTCGCCGATATATTCGGGCCCCATAATGATTGACGAGAACTCGACTGTCGAGGCAATGGCGGCGGTTTCTGGTTTATCGAACTCCACTGTGGTATCGGCGGTTTACCAGATCCAGATGACGGCCCCGACGATGTCGCCGGCCGCTGGGACATACGTCGGTTCGCAGAGCGCCACACTGTCCGTACCTGGAAGCGATGAAGCCACCATCTACTACACGACGAACGGAACAACACCGACGACGTCGTCAACCCGTTACCGGGGCGCAATCACGGTCAGTTCCAGCGAAACCATTAAGGCGATTGCCACGCTATCCGACTACGCCAACAGCGCTGTCACTTCGGCTGCCTACACCATCGACTCCACGGTTCCGACGCCTACGATCTCTCCGGCTGGCGGCAGCTACGGCAGTGCCCAAGTGGTGCAGGTTGAGGATTCGGCGCTCAACGCCACTGTGTACTATACAGAAACCACCGGGACAACGGGGACCGCACCGACGACATCCTCGCCGGTTTATTCCGGCGCAATGAGCGTGAGCTCAACCGCCACGATTGAAGCGATGGCCGCTGTTAGTGGGTACGCATCGTCGGGTACTGCCACTGCAACCTATACGCTCCCTGCGCAGTCAGCTTCGATTACTACTTTGGCAATTACGGCGGCTGGCAGTCCGGTCACATCCGTCGCAGCGGGTACGACAGTAACATTGACTGCTTCCGTTGCATCGGGTGGAACAGCGATAACCCCGGGCATTGTCGACTTTTGCAATGCGGCTGCCACTACCTGCATGGACTCCAACCTGATTGGAAGCGCGCTGCTGACCGACGCTGGAACAGCGACCCTCATTTTCAAAGCAGGCAGAGGAACTCTCAATATCAAAGCAGTGTTTCTCGGTACTCCGTCCTTCTCTTCGAGCTCCTCCGCTGCTTCACAACTTCAGGTCAGTGGATCCTCGACAACGACAATTGCGGCGACAGGGGGAGTGAGCGGCTACACGCTGACAGGCACAGTCTCAGGCACGGGCGGCGACAGCGTGGGCCCCACAGGCACTGTGTCCTTTGTTGATACGAGCAACGGAAATGCTACCGTGGCTTCCGCCAGCCTCAGTGGGTCGACTTCCACGCTGGCGTTCAGCCAGTCCCCCACGATTCCAATGCCGTCGATAAATCAGTATGTGCCACAACTCCTCGCTGCAGGAGATTTCAATGGCGACGGCAATCCCGATCTGGCTGTTGCTAATGCTAACGACCTCACGGTTTCAATTGAACTGGGGAACGGAGATGGAACATTTGCAGCTGCGGCGCAGAGCCCAATAGCGTTGACCTGCGAGCCCCTGGCCGTCGCCACAGCCGACTTCAACAGCGATGGAAAAGAAGACCTAGCGGTGGAGACAGCGTGTGGAGTCACTGTGCTCCTGGGAAACGGCGACGGTACCTTCAGTCCGGCGCCCGGGAATCCCATATCCCTCGATACGTACAACAACGGTTTGGCCGTTGGCGATTTCAATGGCGACGGCCGGCCCGACATCGCCGTAATTTCCTGGGGATCCACCAATACGGTGACAGTCCTTCTCGGCAACGGCGACGGCACGTTTGCACAAGCCGGAGGCCCGGCACTCACGGTAGGTTACGATCCGGATTACATTGTGGCCGGCGACTTTACCGGTAATGGCAAGCTGGACCTCGCGGTTGGTGACGAGGGCAGCGACACGCTCATCATATTCTTAGGCAATGGTGACGGCACGTTCTCCGAAGCGCCCGGGAGTCCCATCAGCATTCCAGATCCCACCGCTGCGATTGCCGTAGGTGATTTCAATGGGGACGGGAAAGCGGATCTTGCAGCGGCCCTCGGGGACTCTCAGGTTGATGTCCTGCTGAGCAACGGCGATGGAACCTTTTCTCAGGCCACGGGAAGCCCGATCACGTTCTATGGCCAAGCGCCAAAAGCGATTGCAGCAGGCGATTTCAATTCCGACGGAAAAACCGATCTCGCCGTTGGTATGCAGGCAAGTTCCCCGTACACCGGCGAGGTCGCAGTTCTCCCGGGGAATGGTGACGGCAGTTTCGGCACCCAGAGCAGCATCAGTACGGGACCGGTCGGATCGGTGGCCACAGCGAATTTCAACGGCACTGGCTCACCCGGTATTGCGGTTGCGGAACTGAACTCTCTCAATGATGAACCGAATGACATTGCCATATGGCTATCGAATCTGACGACGACCACGACTGCTGCGGCAAGTGGGGTCATCGTCGTGGGGCTCGGAACACATAATGTTGCTGCCAGCTATGGAGGAGACAGCAATTATGCGGGCAGCACATCCGCGACGACACCTCTGAGCGGAATCGCCGACATCGTGACGGGGATTTCGCCGTCGAGTGGAGCTGCGGGAACGGCCTTCACAATTAGTGGCGGAGGCTTCGGTAGCACAGAGGGCAGCAGCAGCGTGATGATCGGCAGCGCTGCTGCCACGATCACAAGCTGGAGTGGTACACAAATCCAGGGAGCGATTCCAAATGGATCCGGTCCCGGACCCCAGATTGTTGAGGTAATAGTTGGCGGCCAGGCGGGGACAACAACCACATTCACGGTCAACCCTTCCATTGCGACCCTCACGCCGTCTTCAGGTCCCGTCAGTTCCTGGGTGCAAATCGCGGGCGCAAACTTTGGATCATACGTGCCAGGAAGCGATCTGGTTACTTTTAATGGGATATCCGGCTGGATAACAAACTGGACCCCATCGGGAATTGACGTTCAGGTGCCCAGCGGCGCCGCTACAGGTCCCGTCGTTGTGACGGCCTGTAATCCATCCGCAAGCTGGTGCGGGACGACAAACTCTGCGACGTTTACTGTGCCGACCAACCCCACAATCAACGGCATGAGTCCGGTAGCGGGGCCGGTTGGCACCAGCGTTACGATCAGCGGGCTGAATTTCGGAACTTCCGGCACCGTCACGTTTAACGGTGTCACGGCAACGCCGACAAGCTGGGGAATCGAGACGATCACGACTCCTGTTCCAGCCGGCGCGAGCACAGGTCCGGTGATCGTGACGGCCGGAGGAATAGCCAGCAACAGCTATACGTTCACTGTGAGCGAAGGCGTTACGGGCATAGCGCCGACGCAGGGAGCCCCGGGTACTGTCGTGACCATCAGCGGCACGGGATTCGGCGCATCGCAAGGCACGAGCACCGTGACATTTAATGGCGTGGCGGCAACCGTATCAAGCTGGAGCAATATATCCATCGTTGCCGTTGCGCCTGCCAGCGGAACGACGGGAAGCGTCGCGGTTCAGGTGAATGGCGTAGCCGCTCCTGGCCCCGTCTTCTCCTATCAGCCGCTCATCAGCGCTCTCACGCCTTCCTCCGGGCCGGTTGGTACCGCGGTCATAATATCGGGGTCGAATTTCGGCACTTCGCAAGGGACATCAACGGTGTTCTTCGGACAGCAGGTGGCAACCGCCACCAGCTGGTCACAAAACACGATTCTCGCACCGGTGCCACAGGGAGCGACGACGGGGCCAGTTACGGTCGTCGTTGGCGACGTCAGTAGCAATTCGAGCGTCTTCACCGTCAGTGGAACGACGACAAGTTCCACCGGCGCAATATCCGGTACGGTGACTCAGTCTGACGGCGTCACTCCGATCGCGGGCGCTTCCGTAACCGTCCTCAACGGAACAAGCCCGGTGAATTCGGCGACGACCAGCGCGTCTGGCACATTCCTGGTTGGAGGACTGAGCGCCGGCACTTATGGAATTCAAGCGTCAGCGTTTGGTTTCGGCGCCGCCAGTCAATCGGGGCTATCGGTTGCCGCAAACCAAACTACCGTCCAGAACCTCAGCCTGGCAGGGCAATCGGAGATCGCCTATTCCTACGACGCGGATGGCCGCCTTGTCGGAGTTGCAAGTCCCGGCCAGGGAGCGGCCGCGTATTCCTACGACGCGGTTGGCAACATTCTGAGCGTCAGCCCTACTGGTGCCGGGCAGGTATCGATTCTGAGCTTTTTCCCGTTGAGCGGTCCTGTCGGCACAGAGGTGACCATCACTGGCAGTTCCTTCAGCGCCAACGCACAACAGGACACAGTGACGATTGGAGGAACTGCTGCCACGGTCGTTTCCGCGAGCACGACCCAATTGGTTGCAACGGTTCCAGCGGACGCCACCACCGGCCCCATCGGTGTGACCTCGCCAGGCGGCAGCGCTACAAGCAGCGCTGTGTTTACCGTAGGCTCCCCAGCAGGTGCTCCTTCGATCACATCCTTTAGTCCTGCCATCGGCTCTCCGGGAACATCGGTGACGATTACAGGGTCTGGGTTTGACGTTCTGGCAAACGATCAGATTACCTTCAATGGTGTTCCCGCAATTGTCACTTCAGCCACGCCGACGAGCATTGTAGCAACCGTACCTTCCATATCCCTGTACGACACCGGCCCCATAGCGGTCGTCACACCGCTCGGCAGCGCGGTTAGCAGCACCGATTTCTTTATAGTGCCTTCGAGTCTAATCACAAATGTTGATTTCACAGGCGTCATCACTGCGGGAGGATCGCCCTACACAGGCACAATCACCAACGGCGGAGACATCGGTCTCGTTACG
>Ga0335074_10008057_pt1 | contig 14638 bp, 20 predicted proteins | sample Lox_Sample_23_FD_206715 | JGI IMG/M metagenome (GOLD analysis project Ga0335074, IMG submission 206715) | Soil microbial communities from Loxahatchee National Wildlife Refuge, Florida, United States - Lox_Sample_2.3 | ecosystem: Environmental > Terrestrial > Soil > Wetlands | place: USA...
ATCACTAATTAATTAATTGAAAACAGCGAAAAGTATCGCTAAAAAGAGTTTATCGTTGTAAGCAGCATCGCGCCATCGAGTTTTGACAGTACTTACGTCTCGATCCGATGAGCTGATCGAGGCTTGCCTAAGGGGAACAGAGACAAGGAACACGAATGGCGAAATTCCGAACAACCAGCCAATGGCTTGCTTTGACCCACCGTCACCAGCTTCCGATGGGAGCGCCCATCCCACTGCCGTGATCCTGGGGGATTGACTTTCCCATCTGCTTCCCAAGCAGACGAAAGAATGGGCGATCAGCTGCTCTTGCAGCGCCAAAGCGCATTTTGCTGCACGATCCTAGGAATGAAAGTCGAAGCAGAAGATTGTTGGTCGGAACGATGCATTCTCGACCCACACCATCTTTCACCAAAACCTGCAACACGACGGTCTAGGCCTGGCTGCACAATCTTTCGTCGGGCAGATCCACAGCAAAGCACAGTTATTCGATGGCCCCAGGCCACAAAGTGCAAGCAGGCGGTTAGGAGCGAAGATTCGATGGTGAAGCATTAGAAGGATGCAGAGAGCGGGTCCGTCGTCAGAACAGCCCTTGCTTTTGGGACGGTTCTGTGGCCATCGCTTAGGCAAAATCCTTCGTCCGCGACGGCGATCTCCAAAGTGACGAGTCTGCCAAAACCCCTTCATTCCAACTCCGCTCTCTCCTATCTCTCCGATTGAACGAGCTGACGCAGGAACGAATTTGACCGCAAATTGAACACGGTTGCGGAAGTCCCATGACCCACGCCACTCGATGGAAAGCTCCCAAGCCGGATGTGTCAGAGCAACGGCTGACGGATTAAAGTTTAGCAGGAAATTTCCACGCGCAGGCGAACTTTACTTCTTCCGTCCGCATGGCTCGGCACCGTTGTTCTCACATCTGGTGATCGATTGGGAAAAAAGCAAAGGGCGACGCAGCTGTTGCAGGCGCCAGTGGCGGGATGAGGTAAAGGCGCCGGCCGTTAATCTGACCCTCCTGGATGGCGATCCAATCAGTGCGTATTGGCAATTATTGACGACCCGTAAAGCCTTTAGTCTCCGTGTCCAATGATGCGGCAGAGTTTTGCAGGGCGTGGCCGCAGCCTCACGAATTTCATGCCCCGGTCAGAGCGGCCAATAGGTGGCTGGAGGATGCTTGATCGGCCAGCAGTTCGTCGTACTTCGCAAAAACGGTCGGCCGGTGATTCATCTTTCTGGTGCCAGCCACTCCTTATCGATGGCCGTTGGTCGAAGGAGCTTCTCGAATAATTGATCCTTTGCGCATTTGAGGCATCATTGGCCAGGTGTCGTGCCGGCGCTCGCCGGCACTGTCTTTGTTCACAGCGTCATGGACTTTGCCGTGAGAAAGCGCCGGCCAAGTATAGCTCGCAGAGAGCATGGACGCACTCGGCCTGTGCCGCATGAAAGCCAAGAGGTCGCAAGATCTGCGCGTCGCGGGTTTTTTTTCGTCATAGCCAGTTCGAGTGGAGCGTTCTAGCGTTGTTTGGGCCCTCCCTCCTCCAACGTATCCGGCCGGTCGCAGGCGCGTTGCGTGGCCTTGCAACGCCGGAGTGGCCAACGGGGGCTGATGAATGCCTGGCGGACTGGTGGGCTCATCTGTCAAACATGGAAGCGTGCAGCCAGTGTTGGGAACGAAGAGGCAAGGCTTGACGCGGCTAAGGCCGTGCCCGCAAATGGGCGGGTTCCCAGCCCAGCAGCCATCAAAGCGCACCTCGTTCACGGGCATCTGCTGTCTCTGCTAGCATGGACTGCCATCCGGTGAAGGCGAGTCCACCGGCGGGCTGGTTTGCGCGACTGCCATGCTCGCAACGCTACACGAACGACATTTTGGCGCGCCATTTTTCTTCTCTCTTTTTTTCCTGCCAGAAGACTTGTGGCAGGGGTCCCGGAGCGCGCCCGGAGACAGAGGATGCGATGGTCTCAATCAAATTCAATAACGCGACAGCACGCCTGGGAAGGGGGGGTTCTACGACACTACGGGACAGTTCAGGTTTCTCGGATCGGTTTAATTTTGCTCGCTGGGAACAACGGATGCGGAAATGCAGCGAAAAACCCTGTCTCGCTCAGAAGGCCCATGCCATGCCATGCCAACGAGGCGAAACGACTGCATGCAGCAGAGGTGCGAAGCCGGGTCCTTGTCACACCCACAGCCAGAGAAAGTGGCAGGCGGGACGCAGACGGCAGTTCAGTCAACCATCTCACGCCGGCATGGTGGCAGGTTGGAAGGCGGCGTGGATTGGACCGGCGGCGGGCAGTGGGATGAGTCTAAGCCTCCGCGATCTGTGCGCCTGTGCTTAGCGTCCGGCATGATTCAGTGGCACCAGGGCTCGGAATGGGATGGGGCGGGCTCGTGGCATGATTGGCGCTGGCTGCGGACGGTCAGAAGAGCTGCGCGCATAGGCTGTTCGCAATCAAGTCAGATGCGCGGCGCCCCCTCCCCAGCAGAATTCATGCTGGTCGGCGGGCTGGCCATCACGAAGACGCTACACATTCACGCTACGCTCGGCACTACGCACGCCTCGCCCTGGTTCGTCATGGAGGCAGGTCTTAGCTTGATCCTTCCCTATTTGTGGTCCGCCTGCAGAGGCGCCCATCGACGAGGTCCAAGCCCAGCCAGCCAAAGCCCATTTTTGCCCACCCATGTCTCGTCCTCCATCTTTTTTGCCCCCGTCCTCGCCAAAAGCTGTTGCGTAGCAAGCGCCTGCTGCTTTATCTGCGGGAAGTCGACGCCTGCCCGAATGCGGTCTGGCTCGGCCTGACTTTGTTCTTGCCCTTTTTACATGATATCAGCCTTTCCGCTCACAACCACCTTCGCCATTACGACCTCCACCACCAGCAAAAAATCCCATCCCGCAACCGTCCTTCCCATCCTTCAGCCTTCTCTTTACTTAGGATCCTTTTTAATCCAGGACACTCCCTCTTCCACCTGGACCGTCTTACACCTAATTCGACTTCGCTCGCCTCTCTTCGCACCCAACCGGCGAGACCTCTTTCAACAACCCACTCCTTTGTCTCTAGAGACTTTGTCCTTTGTTCATCGCACACCCACTTTAGGTCCACCATCTCCTACTTGGTAAAAACTCTTGCCTTTTGGCCATTGAACCCGGATCCGGTCCCAATTGTTTCTTGGATGCCTTCGTATTAGGATTACCAAAGGACGACACTATCCCCCTCCCCATCTTTTTCCTGTCTACCTTCGCTGGAGGATGTTGCCAACCCCCCCGGCATCTCCTTCCCCTGATGGAATCATCACGCCAGAAGACCGCCTAGGACATATCCTGGCCGGCCGTTTACAGTTAACTGGGATCCTCGGTGTTGGTGCGTATGGCGTTGTCTACACGGCCATCGACTTACAAACCAACACTCCATATGCCGTGAAAGCGCTGAGCAAGATTGGCGTCGAACCCAGACAACAAAGGTTCCAGCAACGAGAAATACAACTTCACTACCAGGCCAGCTTCCACCCTAACGTGGTGTCTTTGGTGAGAATTATGGATGCGCCGGACTGCACCTATGTAATCATTGAGTACTGCCCAGAAGGCGACCTCTTTTCCAATATTACAGAGCGTGGGAAGTACGTTGGAAATGATTTTATGGCCAAGTCTGTTTTCCTTCAAATTCTGGATGCCGTGGAGTTCTGCCATTCCATTGGCATCTATCACAGGGACTTAAAGCCGGAGAACATTCTCGTCACAGATAATGGTATGCTGTGGCTCAACCTTCTACATGTCCCCAGGTACGACTTAACCAGAACAGCGCGCGATCGCAGTCCTTGTGTGTCAGCTACTAACTCCATCAGAATGTCAACAAACCGCTCCCAAACCGTTCGCAAGCTACGCTTCGGCTCCAAACGATGTCTGGTCGCTCGGCGTCATACTGGTCAATCTGACCTGTGGGCGCAATCCGTGGAAACGAGCATGCTTCGAAGACTCTACCTTCCGGGCTTTCATGCGGGATAGGGCCTTTCTCAAGTCAATTCTCCCTCTTTCCTCAGAATTGAATGGCATCCTTGGCCGTGTGTTTGAACCGGATCCATCCAAGCGTATCACTCTGACCGAGCTGAGGGAGCTCATTCTGTCCTGTGACAAATTCACCACTTTCCCGCAGGCATCTTCGTCGCCAGCCACACCTCCATACAGCCCGATGGACTGCAGCGCGCCGGCCTACGAGGTTTACCAGCAGCACGAGATCGTTTCGCCGATTCCACATCCCCCGGCAACATTCGTCCTGCCACCCTCTCCTCCTGCGTCCGGATGCCTGTCGCCGCAGTTATCCTCATACTCCTCTGCGTCTTCCGGCAGCAACTACTCGGACACTCCCTCCGTCTTCTCCGATGCCTCGTCAAGATCTTCGGCGTCATCGAATTCATCTACATCATGTACACACGTGGAGAACGTTCCAAGAGGCGTACCTTCGGTACAACCGCAACAATACGTCAACCAGTCCTCAGGCGCATGGTATGCGCACTTCCACCGGATGGCCAGCTACTTCAACACATTTCAGCCACAGCATCCAGTCTCCCAAGTGTCGGTGTGCTGATATGATTTTGGCGGAACGTGGCCTTCCATTTTCCAGCGACTGTGACCCTTATAGTAACTGTGTTCATATTCACACAATACCCCCTTGGTATTCACCGCTATAAAAAGTTCCTTGAATGGCACCAAAAAGAGCCACCAACGACACACCTTGGCGCACGCGCGCACACAAATCCCACAATGATCCTTGATGAGGTATGGATACGAGTCATAGACCAGGCCTTCCCCCTCCCGGACTCCAATGGATAAGCCCCTGGACCATGGGAAGAGCAACCGCTGACCTCCCGGAGTTCGAGTTTGAGAAAGCAGCTTAGGATGTTGTAATCTGTAAATGTACTGCTGTTTCATCGGCGTGGGCACCAAATGGCGAGAAAATTAGAGTAGCTGGGTCGTTTTCTACGCGGCAAAAAGACCGCGGTGGGAGGTTTCATGTTTGGGTTCAAATTTTTTCGTCATCAGCCGGATTTGAGAGATACCACAGCGCTGCTGGGCGTTACGTTCTGCTGGCATTTTACGGCGTCTTTTATCGACAAACTATTGCTACGGATATGAGATACCACGGATGAAAGCTGGCCATATTCTGAAATTTCCGTCTTTTATTTCTAGGCATTCGCTTTTGCCATTCACTTTCGCTACGAAGATACCAGAGCCGTTGGCACAGCTCGACACTTTTTTACGTTCTTTTTCTCTGACGAAACCTGTATATTAGGCATTATACGATAACTAGGCGCTGAATGTGCCAAAGATACCAGGAGGTACATACGTTTCCAACAGGCCGCATTCCGAGAACTTTCGTTTCTGCGCTTTCCCCTCCGATAGACTGCTTTTCCGCTTCACTCGCCGGTAGGACATGACATCTGACGTTGATTGCTTCATCGACACTGGAAAACACGGTGCTCCAAGCGCAATGCCCCAGTGAAAGTGCCAAAGTCATGTGTAATTTTGATGTGCAATGCGTTGTGAGTGTAAGCCCAATACGGCAGTCCAATTGGCCGGAGTAGTGCGTGATACTCGATCTTTGCCCCATTCGAGGCAGCCAATGATGAAGCGGCAGAACCTCAACCATTTGACATCGGCCGATCCGTGAGGCAGAGTCTTTCCTGATTGTGCACCGAAGAATCTGCAATGCCATCCACGCCAATACTCGTTAGCTGCGCCCGATTTCGTCATCTCAGCCTGCCCACAGAAACGTACTCCTCAAGAAGCAAGAGTGTCGCGACGCCGTAAGCGGTGGCGCAAACTCAGCATCCCATCATCTGACCGGTGAGGCAGGCGCAGGATTGCGCTCTCTGTATTTCGCGCACCGCCCGCAGGACGAATTTGGGGGAAAAGGAATGACACCAATGTATTCCATCCTGTACAGCCTTTCAGCTGTGCACATGGAATTGTCTAAGCAGGCGCGGGCGTATTCCAATCACCGCATGGTTCGGCTGCGACACACCATCCATAATCATCGATGATTAGCTACACGGTCAAGGCTGTTTCGAATGGCAAGCCTCGCCATTCGCTGCGGCCTATTGCTTAAGACCGAGGCCAGCGCGGACTGCTTCCGCTGCATCCGTCACTGCTTTGCTACTGGGTCGTTTGCCAGGCGACCTGCCCGTTTCTGCATCACTCTGACAAGCAAGGCGTGATGCGTCAGCGCAAAATCCCTCATACTGTTTTCCATATTCTGCCGTCACCATCTTCTCACGCCGGTCTCAGAACCTGACAAGCTCGTGACTTCGCGAACCAACGGGGGGCCTTCCTGCATCCTGAGGCTAAGATTGGGGTGGCTCCATACGACCACCACCAACACGCTACGGAGCCTCTTCAGTCGGCCGATCCTTAGCTTGTGTTCCTTGAAACATAGCAGTCCGATTCTATTGTTTGAACAGCTCACCGCTCGTCCGCCTCCCTGCGAAAGCTGAACTTGCCTGACCACTTAACTCTTGGTGATGAAGCTAAATGTCTTGCATAAACATGACTGACACGGGCTGAGGTAAGTCGACGGGATGCGCCTCGTGTAGCAGCCAAAAACGAAGGAGTGAAGCGGCGAAAGAGCATGGAAATCCTCCCTGAGCCGTGAATCGCAACCGCGATTAGGGTCTCTCCGCTGCTAGGGATTCCCATCCGTCGAAACAGTCCATGGTGAATCAGTGAACCTCGTCCGCCAGCCATTCTCGCGCAGTCCAGCTCCGATCATGCAAAACGCGGCTCCCACGACACCGCAACCCGCCGCGCAACCGCCCACCGAGCACAGAACCAGCCCATGCAAGCGCCCGGAAGGCCCCAGCGTAACACAGCGTGGGCACCAAGGCGCAGAACGCCGCTCTCTTCTGCGACCGCGGCCGCGGGAACCGGCGCCGTCGCACAGCGAAGAGAGCTGGGGACAAACCGTCGCGGTGTCGCGGGCGCGTGCGACGCTCCGAGCCCATCGCCGCCCGCGGCCGGGCACGAAGGAACGTTCCGCCGGCGTGCGCTCGCGGCTGGCGTCGGGCCAGCGCGGCCCAATGTGGCGAGGCCTTGTCTCAGCGGAAGGAGTGGACGTGGTGGTCGGGTCCAGGAGCGCCCGCGATGCCGATGACTCTTCGCGCGCTGTGCTGTTGGCAGTGTGCCGCGGCTGCAGGCTGCCGCCGTCGGAATCATTCACTCGGCGTGTGGCAGGATATTGCCGTGTCTTCGGAACAGACGTCCGAGTGTCATGGCGCTTCGCCTTCAGCCTTGTGGTCGCGTGATTGACCGAGTGTTTTGTTGGGTGCGAGGTTTCGTCCTTCGTTTCAATGGTCCTGTTCTCGTTGACGTGGCCCATGCAAGGGTGCAGAGACCTGCTCATTCCGATGAAACCCTGATAAACATTTCGGGATCTGCGACTTCTTGGAATGTTAGGGTCCCTTGGCCTTGTATGAGGTTGTTTTGGAGCCCCATCGAAGGAGCCAGTTTACGTATCACCAAATCAGACCTTGTACATCTAAAATAGCATATAGTCGTCATAGATGATCTTATATCTTCTGATATTCATGCAACTTCTGATGCCTAGCCTACGCAAGCCACATCACTATCCTCAAGCCCATATACTTTTCTTCAACCGATCCCTACACAAACCACACATAGGCAAATGGCCACTAAGCTCAGGATCCACCCAGAGTAGCAAACATTCCTCAAAGTACTGCAATGCTACCACGAAATCACAAGCCATTCTAAACTCTCAACACCCGCTTCCATCTACACAATACTCGACTAGGGCCATGGCCCACGGTCTCAACCCTAGGCTCCCTTAAAGAACTCATGCTGCAGCGCTTCGTCGGGCTTAATACGCTTAGCCGGATCAAGCTGCAAGCAGCGCTCGACGAGCTCGATGAAGACGTCGACATCCTTCACATTGGTGGGGGGGTAGCCGTCGGCGGCGGCGAGGGCGTGAAAGTGGTTGCGCATGGCGTTGCGGACGGCGTACTGGGCGTTGGAGGAGAAGACGAGGGGCGCGCCGGAGGCCGGGTCACGGAAGCGGTGCGGGCGGTCGTCGGTGAAGAAAGCGGCTACCGCGGCCGGCAGCGCGCCGTTCAGCAGCACGCGCCCGATCGGCCCGCGCTGCGCCTGGATCTGTGCCAGCAGCCCGTGCGTGCTGTCGCCGTGGAACAGGTGCGTTCCCATGAACAGCTCGTACAGCGTGCACCCCACTGCCCACGTGTCGATCGCGAAGTCGTGCGTCACCATAAGGTGGATTTCTGGCGCCATGAAGATTGGTGTGCCCGGCTGGTCGAGCCGGTACTCCTCCATGTGAGAGTCGCGCACGTCGTGAAGCGTTCCAAGATCTCCAATCTTGACCTCACGGGTACCCAAATTGATAAGGATGTTCTCGGGCTTGATGTCGCCGTGGACAAACCTATTGTCTCGAAGGAACTTGAGGCAGTTGAAGATGGTGAACGCAATCTTCCGGATGGTTGGAAGTGAGATGACGCGAATGGCTTTGCCGCTAATGCTCGTGGCCTTGATCCCCTGGGACTTGACATATTTATCCAGATTCATATCCATGTTCTCCATTACAAAGCAAAGATGTTGCTTGTAGATGAAATTATGCTCTAGGCGAATGATGTGGCTCTGAGTACCATCAATATCGGCGTCAGCGACTCTGTTCAGACGGTTTCGTTCGTCAAGGCCTTTCCGATAGATGAATGGGTTGTTGCGAAACAACTTCAAGGCAACTTTGGTGTTGGTCACCTTGTCGTAGGCTCGCACGACCTCTGCATAACTGCCATGTCCGAGCACTTCTTTGATCACATAACGGCCCTCAATCAGCTCATTGATGGTGGTTTTGTAATACTCGTGTTCGTTGTCCAATGAGTCTACTTTCTGCTGAATGAACGGTACATCGGCGGCTGGGCGAGCAACGAAGTTATCACCGAAAAGGTCATCCTCGTCAGCAACGTCGCCATATTTCTGCGCGGATGGTATATCATCGTGGTGATCTGATGGCTCAACGGATGGGACGATTTGCTGAGAAGTTCCAACTGTGTTTGGTTGCAGATTCGCAATACCATTGTCAATTCCGGACGAAGAACCTTCGGCATTGATAATGCCTTTCTGGTCGGTCGTAGAAAGCCTACCATTTGGCTGCTCCTGAACTTCACTCACTGATCCGGTAGCACTGTCATTGACCCCTCTGGCCTCGACGTCAGGGATGACGGGCGGAGAAGAAAGCTCACTCGAACCAATAGGAAGAGCAGCGATGTTAGCAGCTGGAGGAATAGAGTTTGTGCGGTCAGCAACGGATGTAGCATGAAGAGGGAGCTCCGGAGGAAGAGATGGTGAAGCAGCTGCCGACGAAACCACTGAAGCTCGCAAAGAGGTTGGAGTTGAGGCAGTGCCTGCACGAACGTTAACGACTGTTGTAGAAATGAATGGAACTGAGCCGTGTGGGTAGCAATACCATTTGCAGAAGATTCAGTAATCATTCTCAGCCTCATTTGGAGCCTTCTGTTCCTTCTTCTCGCGATTTCTTCATCTGCATCAACCTTTTTCTTAGGTTCGGCGACATCGTCTACCTTTGCATCATTGAGAGCGGTTGGATTGTCACTCCCAGCGAATGCGTTGACAGTGCCTTGAGAGTCGGTCGGCCTAGAGATGGTTTGAGCATTCTGAGAGTCTCCAAGCCCAGTAATTCCGGAACTTGACACTTGACCCTGGCTTACGAGGTCACGATCAGAGATGCGAGCACGTTTGCCTGTACCATCAATGTTTCCATCGCGCTCGATTGAGCGACGACGCTTCCCAGAACCTTGGGGTTCGTTATACCGACGGCCCCTGCCATCACCATAATCCAGGTCACCGGGTCCATCTGGCCTCGAAGTGTTGTTTGCAGAGACAAAATCACGAATAGTCATGGGCCGCTTATTCTTCTCAGATTGGGTGGCCTGGTTGTTCTCACTCCTCTGTTCCGAGCCAGTCTGACCTGGTGTGCCTGTGTAGCCTTGATTTTGAGGTCTGGGAGCGCGATAAGGCGGCGGGGAATCGGAAAGACGGCGGGCAAACCGAGATCCTACGGGAGAGCGTGAAGGCCGATTGGCTGGTGATGGCGCACGCCCATACCGTCCAATGTTGGGGCGTGGTGAAGGTGGATATCGAGCGCGTCCATGACCTCGTGGTGGTGAGCGATCTCGCGTGTTGCGTGCATGATCTCGACGTGGAGAACGATGGCCACGGTTGTCGTAGGAGCGTCGGGGTGGGGACGATGGACGGGAACCACGACTTTCACCCGACCGGTATCTTCCATAGTCTGGAGAGGCTCTCCTGTCCGCGTCGCCGTAGCTGGCGGGAGAACGTGAAATGCGTGCACTGTTATAGCCTGAACTAGTGCCGCCGTCACGGCGATTGCGGTTATCGGTGCCTGAAGGTCCAGTCGAACGTCGTGGCGACACGTCGTGGCGCGGTCTATCTGGTCGGTCAACGGTCGTTTCTTGGGCGCGCGACCTTGACTTCTGTGCCTTTGTGCGATCGAACTCAGCTGTATCTCTATCTCTGCCCGAAGATCGGGACTCCATCTTGAGCGCAGTAAGACCACGGTGACACCTGATGGAATTTCGAAAGAGATGTTAGTCAGTGTTTTGAAGAAGTTGGTGTGAAGTAGAAGTAGTCGAACCGGTTGGTTAGGTGCAGTTTTCGGAGCTTCAGCTTTCGCCGAGGCCGAAGGCGGTCAGCGCGATGGGGGTTATCATGAAAACGGGAGAGAAGTGTTGTGGAGAGTGAGGAAGCTGCGCTGATGTTGTCAGTTTCTTCAGCCAGGCTACGCTGGTGGTGGGAAAATATCGCCGCTTTGCCGGTATTAAATTACATAATCACATCACGTGGCTGTGCACGTTTGCTTTCTGAACCATCAATGCTGGCAAACTGATAATCAGCGACATTTTTAATTGTGCGGAATCTATATCTGTTACTGCCATGTTCTGGCTTTGCTCCCGCCTAAGCCAGCTTCCTCAAAGTTAAACAACGCAGGTGACTGTTTCCAGTCGCAGTCTGGGTTAAATCAAACGGATTCAGATCTCAAATCGCAATGTACTACGTAACGTCCAATATCAGAGTTGCCAATTTAGCCATTGACTCGATCTTCTTGCTTTCGTCATTCACCAAATTGACTACTCTGACTCAAGCTTGCTTCGAGTCTTCATCAAAGCCTTCCCGAGTAGATTTTGTCCCCACCTGTATTTAGTCAGAAAGGAAGTCAAACTTTTAAGATGTTAAGGACATTACCTATGTCGATTCGCTTCTGCATTCTTCGGAGAAAAGCCCACTCCCCAAATCCTATCCATTGGTGAAGCCTAGATGGCGAACGCGTTGTTAGTAACCCAACCTATGACATTCAGTTTCTACTGCCACAAGTACTCACCTCAACAATCTCTTTCTCTCCTGTTTCGAGCAATAGCTTCTTAAGATCGTCTTTATTCTCGCTCTGCGTGAACTTGAGCCAGCTGCCTTCCTCAACAATCCTGCTCTTCTCCTTATCCCAAACGTCCTTGTCGAAGTCTTTGACCTTCCTTCCAAGAGCTTTATGCTGCTTGGGGTCAGTCGTTTTGGTCATCTTGTCAGCTATCTCTTCGTCTTTGAACAGCTTCGCCTTCTGGATCATCATCCACATTTCTGCGGTCTCATATTTGATGCCTTCGTGTTCGAATGGGGAGATGTACCATTGCGACATGAAACCATTGGGATCGTGAGGTCTCCAAAAGTACACTGCGACATCTGACCCAGGAACTTCGACTGGAGTTGGATCTGTTTCGTCCATCTTCTTCTTTGGCGCTGCAGTCGCCTTGACCTTAGTGCGTATGGCCTTCGGCATCTTAGCTACTTGATTGCTTAAAAGGAGCGATTGACAAGAAGGAAGAAATGAACGACTAGACTTGGAGAGGTTGAAAGGAAGCGATTTGAGAGCAAACATACCCAATTTCTACCCTTCGCTCTACTGCCTAAGCCTCCTTAATCCTTGATGAGCCAAAAAGCGATGTGCTGGATGTGGGTGGATGGTGTCCCGAACGCCAGGGGCTGAGGCGGCGCTTGAGTCAACTGCTATATAGTGGCGTCGTGCATGCATGGGTTAAATCGAACCATCGCACAGCCTCCTGCCTATCTATATGAAAATAAACATCACGATCGATTTCAACTCAGGGAAATTAATTCAATTCATATCAAAGAGTGTTATTGCGCAAGTACGTTACCTGGAAGAGCCAGCTAGACAAGTACACTCGTCAACGCCGTCAACACCCTTGTATCGACAGGTGGGTATGCCCACCGAACAATTAACACGAAATATGGTACACAAGATGGTCACGCACGCTCTTCTCTGACGGTTACAACTTTTGAAACACCTTCAAGCCGTGAAAATTAGCACGTCTGCAAGTAATTGCTCGGCACCAGTCCTCTGCCGCCTTTCTTGCCAACAACCTCCGCCTCCCACCATCCATCGTCCTGCAACCGCAAAACAGCAAGCACATCTCCCTTCGCGAAGCCCAGTTCCTCGGCAATCTGCGCCTGGTACATGTACATGGCCCTCGCTGCAAACGCGTTAGCACGGCGCGCCCCAGCGCTCAAACGCAAAACCAAAACTCACCGTAATGAATGATCGGGCGCCCATCCGCCGTGTAGTTCCGCGGCTCCGCAACGCTCTTGGAGCGGGTCCTCTTCGCGACGGCGCCGTCCTGGCCCTGGCCGCCGTACAGCGCACCTCCGGGGCCACCGCCCGCCAGCGCCAGCGCCATGTCCGGCCCGCCCCTGCTGCTGCCGGGCCGGCTGTGCGCCTGGAAGGCCGGGTTCGGTGACGCAGCGCGCGGCGCGGCCGCGCCGTTGGGCGACGTGTGGCGCGACCCGTAGCCGCCGTAGGGTGACGGCGCGCTCTTCGCTGGGCTGGAGGTGTTGGCGCGCGGGCGCCCGGCTGCCGGAAGACCGCCGTATGGGTTTGGCGATGGCGCGCGGTTGTGGTTAGGATTGAAGCCGGCTTGTGACGGCGGTCGGTACTGCCCCGGCGGTGGACCCTGCCGCCCGTCGTAGTAGCCTGGTCGTGGACTCACGGCGCGTGGTGCTGGGCTCACAGCGCGTGGGATCTCGCTGCTGTTGCCGCGGGTTCCTGGGCGGGATTGGGGTGTTCCGTGGCTCTGCGCTGCGCTGAACATGTTCTGCTTTTGGTCCGTGTACTTGCGCGTGGTTTCTTGCATGGCCCGAGCAGTGTGTGCGGCTGGTGGTGCGCCGAGTCGACTGCTTGGACTGTCGTAAGATGGCGGAGGTGTGCGTCCAAGAAGACCTCCGTTCGCAAGAGGCGTTGCAACACGACCTACTGGTGTAACTGCTGTTGATCCAGGCGTACCTGGTGGTCCTGGCGTTGCAAGCCCAGCATATCGGTCCGCAGAAACCCGCAGAGAGCCAGTTTTGCCGACGCCTTTCAGTTCTTCGAGGGCTTGTGCAATAGGATCCATGTCCAATGACTGACTCGTTTCCGGCTTCTGTCGGGCATCAGGTTTCGCCACGTCGAATACGTTGTTGCCGATATTCAATTGAAAGTTCGCGCGAGGGTCTATCGGCTCTGGGCTCGTGGAACGTTCATCATTTGGTAAGATAAGTCCACGATTACCGTTGCGTGATGGCGCCCACGAGTTTCGCTCTGACGCAGAGTTTTGTAGTGACAAGTCCTTCTCACTCTTGTTTCGGCGATTGAAAGGACTATTGAAGAAGTTTCGTTTCTTGGATGGAGTCACTTCTTCTTCAGGCCCAACTACTGCATGTGTCATTTGTTTGATAGGGGACACATTGCCACTTGTAGGTTCCATGCTTGAGAACGAGGTTGGATTGGAGTAATCGCTCTGTGAATCTCTGCTTGAAGGACGCACTGGACTGACTACTGAGCTGCGGTCAGAAGGCGGTCCAAGAGGTGGTGCAGTTCGACAGAGCTGGGTCATGCCATCCATGGGATACGGGTCATGAGGTACTTGAGGCAAGTCGCCGAAGGGCCCTTGCTGGAATGAGTTCTGCCTTCTGCCTTGAGGTTGTTCCGAAGGGGCTCTTTGAGAAGGAAGCTGAGAAATATCTTGTGCGGGCTCTTGATTAGAACCTTTGCGAGCAAAGTCCCTAGCGAGCGCCGAGTCCGGATCGTGATGAGATTCGAATACCGATGGCTGAGGAGATGAGCTTCTGATGGCTGGATTGATGGGTCGAGGAAATTGCGCAACGGTGTATCCTCCATCATCTGAAGCCTCCGACGCAGTATCATTAACATCTCCGCGGCAAAAATCAATATACTTTGGCGGATCTGGAATTTCCTGGCCAGTTCCAAGGTCTTTGATGAAGGTCATTATATCCTTCTCAACGTCACAATCTTCAAGGGACAGCCGTATATTCTCACAAGCGGCATCATCGCTGACACAGACGGTGGAAGAGATGTTTGCGAACGACCAGAGGCTGCTCTTTGTGAAGTCAATCCTTTCTTCTTCCAAATCCTGGAACTTATCGCATGCACTCTTCCAATCCCGGTTCCAGCGTCCAGTCGTTTCTTCAAGGACCTTGATGGTAGCTTCGTAGTCTTTGCTTGTAGACGAAAGCTGAGATTGGGT